>Ga0190359_1002417_pt1 | contig 11134 bp, 9 predicted proteins | sample 48721823_MG_FD_161269 | JGI IMG/M metagenome (GOLD analysis project Ga0190359, IMG submission 161269) | Hydrothermal vent microbial mat bacterial communities from Southern Trench, Guaymas Basin, Mexico - 4872-18-2-3_MG | ecosystem: Environmental > Aquatic > Marine > Hydrothermal vents > Microbial...
AGTTTCAATTTTGGAAACCAGTGAATCCTTTAGTTCATCTTTCTTCTTTGAAACATTCTTGCTGATTACTTTTTGAGTTTTTTCTTCGGAAATTAATTTATCAGAATAAACTATTATTTCTCCAATAATTTGATTTCCTCTCGGTCTATCAGTAATATCTTTCAAAATATCATCTAAACTTTTATAAATCTTTTTATTATTAACACTAATCTGATTTTTTTGTTGATTACCCGAATCTCCTCCGCCACTCACTAATAATAAAGCCTCTCCCAAAGGTATATCAGAAGGTAGTTTAATAGTAAGAGTCTTTTCAATTAAATCCTGTCGAAAGGGTCTAATCCTAACTCGTGCTCTTAAATAATCTCCTGGTTTAAGAGATGATTTTTCTAAAATCACCTCTTCTATCCTACCAATTTTCTTTTTATCTTCTATTTTAACCTTAATATTTATCTGATCCAGATTCACCGCTTCAAAATAGTTATTCATAATTAAATCTATAATTTCGGGTATTTCAGAAATGGCCTGAATAGCTATATCATTTGAACTGTAAAACATATTCTCTCGCTTAAGATATTGCCCCTCTTTTAAGCCCCTCAATTCTATTACTATCTGACCAGTACCTTTGCCAATTCGATTTAGGGCATTATCTATTGCTTGCACCGTTATGGCAGATACCAAAGGTTCTAATAGATTAGGATCATCTATTAATTGAACACCCATTTGAAAAGATGATTTTGAACTCAAATTATCTACATTTACCTTGAGGGGAATTATTCGGGGGAACGAACTAATTTCCCCCAGTATCCCCGCTTCTCTATCCTGGGTTACCTTTCCGACCAAATTTAAAGGAGCACCTAACTTAAAAGGCATAACTATATTAGGCAAACTATGATAAATATATACCGAAGAAAGAAGGAAGGAAACATCTCCTTTCTTTAAAAAAGGATGCCCTAGGGCCAATATTTTATTTCCCTCTCGATAAGTTACTGTGCCAATAGAAGTAATATTAACATCACCCCGACTCAGCTGTATTCCTATTGCTGAACCAGCTTCAATTCTTTGAAAAGAAACCTCTCCTACTTCCTGAAGGTTTATCTCCTTTAAACCATAAGGTCCCTGAACAGCTTTTAAGTTATACTTTTTTAATGAATTACTTAGGAAGTTAAAAGATCTATCTTTGAGGCCACTTACCATAACTGAGGAAGTTGTGGGATATACCGGCTTTTTAAATGGATATTTTCCAAATAAAGAATGTTCAGTTTTAGTTTGAAAATCAAATATTTTTAGCATTTCTTGAATGGGAGTTAAAAGACAAAGGTTATGTTCACTCATTTCCCAAGCATAAGAAACAGCCCCCACTAATCTGCCATCTATATAGACCGGACTGCCACTCATCCCTTCAGATATACCACCACCTGTCTCAATTCTATCTCCACTTAAATAGGCTAGAATAAAATTATCAATTCCTTCTTCTCCTTTTATTATATCTACAATATCAACCTGAAAATTCTCTATTTTGGTTCCCCGAAAAACAGTCTTGCCTATTCCTTTCATACCTGGTTTTACTTCTGAAATAGACATAAACAGATTATTTGAAAAGACCGTGTGCACACTCAGACAAAATAAAACTAAGAAAACCAAAACAAACTTTATAAATAAGATTGTCAGGGGAGTAAATTCCCCTAAAATCCCTCTATGCCTTTTGTTAATTCTTTCCATTTTAGTGACACCATTCCTGCTTCTGATAAACTGGTTAGAATCCATTCCTTATTCAAGAAAAAATTTATTTTAGAACATCGGATTTTTTGAAATTCTGATGTTCTAAGATAGTAATACTAACGACTATATACTATATTAACTGGCCAAGCGGGTAACCGGTGAACTGGTTAACTAAATGCTAACAGCCATTCACCATCTACTATTTACTTGTAAGTCTTTACCAGCCCGCTTTTTATTATATGTAGGTTATCTAAAACCTTCCCTGCTCCTAATGCTACAGAGGAAATTGGATTTTCCGCTAAATAAGTAGGTATTCCGGTTACCTCGGTGAATAGTCGATCAAAATTTCTTAATAGAGCCCCGCCTCCGGTAAGGATAATTCCTTTATCAGCAATATCAGCCGCCAATTCAGGAGGAGTTTTTTCCAAAACTGCTTTAGCTCCCTCTATTATTATTTTTAATGAAGCAGAAATAGCCTTTAACACTTCATTGGAACCGAGAGAAATACTTTTGGGTAAACCAGATATCAAATCTCTCCCCCTGATTTCCGTGAATAATTCCTCTTCTAATTCCATTGCTGTACCAATTTCAATTTTTAGAGTTTCGGCAGTCTTTTCACCAATCATTAAATTATATTTGTTTTTAATGTACTTAATAATATTTTCATCAAAATCATTACTGGCTACTCTCAATGATTCACTAACTACAATTCCGCCAAGAGAAATAACTGCTATATCAGAAGTTCCTCCTCCAATATCAATAATCATATTACCATAAGGTTCACTGATATCTAATCCTGCTCCAATAGCTGCTGCCATTGGTTCTTCGATTAAATAGGCTTTTCTTGCCCCCGCTTGCATAGCAGCTTCTAAAGCCGCTCTTTTCTCTACTTCGGTTCCTCCAGAGGGTACACAAATTACTACCTGTGGTCGAAATACCTTACTATTACCACATACTTTCCTTATGAAATAACTCAGCATCTTTTCTGTTATTTCATAATCAGCAATTACTCCGCTCTTCATAGGCTGAATAGCAATTATATTTCCTGGCGTTTTACCAATCATATTCTTCGCCTCTTCACCTACTGCCAAGACCTTTCCACTATCTTGGAAAATAGATACTACTGAAGGTTCCTGAAGCACAATCCCTTTTCCCTTCATATAAATTATGACACTTACAGTCCCTAAATCTATACCTAAGCTTCTATCCATCCCCAGCATATTCTTTCTCCTCCCTTTTCTGGTCATTGGTGAATAGTCGTTAGACGTTAGTTAAAATTTTTTTTAAAACTTATTAGTTATCTAATTATAGTTACACAATTTTTTGCTTTTATTTGATATAAACTAAATACTATTCACTAAATACTAACGACTATATTATTCTTTTACTCGATAAATATCTGCTCCCAAAGAAGTTAATTTTTCCTCTAATTTCACATATCCTCTATCTAAATGATATATTCTACTCAATTCAGTAGTTCCTTCCGCTACTAAACCAGCTAACACCAGTGCCGCCCCTCCTCTTAAATCAGAGGCCATTACGGGAGCAGCACTTAATTTTTCTACACCTTTAACGATAGCACTATGTCCTTCAATTTTAATATCCGCCCCCATTCTTATCATATCACCGGTATGAGTAAACCTATTCTCAAATACAGTTTCAGTAATAACACTGGTCCCCTTTGCTACACAAGCCAAAGCTGTAAATTGAGGCTGCATATCCGTGGGAAATCCAGGAAATGGTAAAGTTTTAATATCCACAGCATTAACTCTATTTGGTCCTATTACCCTGATTGAATTCTTATTTAATTTAACTTTCACTCCAGCCTCTTCTAATTTCACTATTACAGGCTTTAGTAATAAAGGGTCAATTTTTTCTATTAAGATATCTCCTCCTGTTATAGCTGCTGCTATCATATATGTTCCTGCTTCTATTCGGTCAGAAATTATATTGTAATCAATTCCCTTTAATTTTTTTACCCCTTTTATGGTAATCAAGTCAGTCCCTAAACCCTCTATTTTCGCTCCCATCTTTATTAAAAAATTTCCTAATTCAACTACTTCCGGATCCTTAGCAGCATTTTCTATCTTAGTAACTCCTTCAGCCAGAGAAGAAGCCATCATTATATTCTCGGTTGCCCCCAGGCTAGGAAAATCCAAATATATATCATCACCCTTTAATTCATTAACCTCTGCTTCAATATAGCCTTTTTCCATCTCGACCTTAGCACCCAAAACTTCAAAACCTTTTATGTGAAAATCAACTGGACGAGCACCGATAGAGCAGCCACCTGGTAAAGATATTTTCGCTCTTTTTAAACGAGCTAAAAGTGGCCCCATAACCAAAAAAGAAGCCCTCATCTTCTTTACCAGATCATAAGGTGCTTCATAATTATTAAAACTATTGGAATCAATATGAAGTGTATCCTCTCCTCTCCATTCGACTTTAACACCTAGTCTCCTTATTACCTCAGCCATAATATCGACATCAGTAAGACGAGGGACATTTCTCAAAATACATAACTCTTTAGTTAATAGACTAGCCGCCATAATAGATAAGGCAGAATTTTTCGCTCCCGCTATTTCAACACTGCCTTTTAACTTTTTTCCCCCACTAATAATAAATTTCTCTGAATCCAATTTTTTCCTCCCAACTAAGCTCCTGATTTTTATTCGATAATATTGTAACTTTCTTTGCTTGTAATATACACCTGCGCCTATATGCTAAACACTATACGCTCTACGCTACCTAATATTCTGATTTCTTTTCTTTCTCCTTTACTATCTACTATCCACTAAGACTAACTAACAACTAATTTAATATTTTCTTTAAAGGGTTTCTTGATAATCCCTTTTTCAGTAATAATGGCCTCTACATAACGATTAGGAGTAAGATCAAAAGCAGGATTAAAAACCTTTACCCCTATAGGGGCTATCTGTTTTCCTAAAATTTTAGTAACTTCCTGAGGATCTCGCTCCTCAATAGGAATTTCATCCCCTGATTCCAAAGAAGTATCTATAGTTGATAAAGGAGCAGCTACTAAAAAAGGGACAGAATTCTCTTTAGCTAATACTGATAAAGAATAAGTACCAATCTTATTGGCTATATCACCATTAAGGGCAATACGGTCCGCTCCTACTATAACTAAATTCACTTTATTTTTTAACATTAAAAAACCAGCCATATTATCTGTAATTAAGGTAAAAGGTATTCTCTCCTGCATCAATTCCCAAGCTGTAAGTCTAGCTCCTTGTAAAACAGGCCTGGTTTCATCGACATAAACGTGTATTCTCTTTCCCTCTGCAAAAGCAGCTCGAATTACACCCAAAGCTGTACCATAATCTGCGGTGGCTAAAGCCCCAGCATTACAATGAGTTAAAATATTGTCTCCGTCTCTTATAAGTGTAGCCCCATACCTCCCGATAGTTTTATTTATTTCCACATCTTCCTGCTCAATATTTTTTGCTTCCTGTAAAACTAAGTCTTTTAATTTAAAAAGATTCGTATCTCTCTTGATCTTTATTAACTTCATTATCTTATCTAAAGCCCAAAATAAATTGACAGCAGTAGGGCGAGAACAGCTTAAACAGTCTCTTGCTTTTTCCATATCCTTAATAAATTTTTCATAACTCTTCGCTTTCGAAGAATTAGCCGCCAAAGCCATACCATAGGCAGCAGCTACTCCAATAGCTGGGGCACCTCTAATCTTCATCTTTCTAATCGCCTCAGCTACTTCTTGATAATTAGAACAATTAATTACTTCAAACTTTAAGGGAAGTTTTCTTTGGTCAATTAAAAAAACCTTCCCTTCTTTCCATTCTATAGTTTTCATCTTCCCCTCTTCCTTTATAGTCGTTAGTTAAATTCTTTGTAAAAACTTTTTAGTTATCTAAATTATAGTTGCACGGGTTTTCGTTTTTATTTAATACTATCAAGATTGTTAAGTGACTATTTATTAAATACTATTTTAAATAAAACTAATTACGCCTAAACTAGCTAAAGTAACCAGTATTCCGGCAATCAAAATTCCTCCTACTATAACAGGAAAAGCATACCAAAATCTTACTCCAAAGACAAATGCGGCAACTGAACCAGTCCAAGCTCCGGTTAGCGGTAGGGGAATTGCCACGAAAAATAATAAAAATACAGCCCCGTACTTCTCATATTTTTCTTCATGCCGGCGAGTTCTTCTAAATAGCCATTGAAAAAATTTATTAAATAAAGACCATTGGCATAAATACTCTGAAAAAGGTTTTAAATATAATAATAAAAAAACTGCCGGTACTATATTCCCCAACACGGCAAAGATATAAGCTTGAAACACGGACATTTTATAAATTGCTAAAGCTAAAGGGATCGCCCCTCTTAATTCAGTAAGGGGTAAAGCAGAGAGAAAAGCTACCCTTAAACCATTACTAATCAATTTTCTCGATTACCTTCTTTACTAATTTAGTCATAATTGGTTCTGTTTTAGAGGCAGCTTCCAAAATTTCTTCTACGCTAGTTTTAACTATTACTCCATCTACAGCTAAATCGGTGATACATGAAATTCCCAAGACTTTCATCCCCATATGATTGGCAACTATGACTTCTGGAACCGTAGACATCCCTACTGCATCTGCCCCAATTTTTATTAAAAATCTATACTCTGCAGGTGTTTCCAAAGTAGGGCCAGTTAAGCCTACATATATCCCTTGATGTAATTTAATTTTTTCCTCTGCTGCTACCCTTAAGGCTAACTCCATAAGCTGTCGATTGTATGCCTCAGACATATCTGGAAATCTTGGTCCCAATTCTTCGTCATTAGGACCTATTAAAGGGTTGTTGCCGAATAAATTTATATGATCAGTGATAAGCATTAAATCTCCTCTTTTAAAGAAGCGATTCATCCCCCCTGCTGCATTCGAAATAATAATTGTATCTGCCCCCAACTTTTTCATAACCCTCACTGGAAAAGTTATTTCCTGTAAACTATAACCTTCGTAATAGTGAAACCTTCCTTGCATAGCAACTACTTCTTTATTCCCTAATTTTCCCAAAACCAGATTCCCGCTATGACTCTGAACCGTAGAAATAGGAAAATTAGGTATATCCTTATAAGGGATAATTTCTTTTTCCTCAATATCTTCAGCTAATCCTCCCAATCCAGTTCCTAAAATAAGGGCAATCGTTGGTCTAACCTTACTCTTTCTATTAATATATTCCACACTTTCTGTAATCTCTGCTTTTAAATTTATCATTTCTATTATCCCTCCTAATTGATTTTACTTAACCAATTGCCTAGTTTACCAGTCTACCGGTCAATAGGGCAGGTAGCCCACCATTGCTTCCTTCAACCAACTTATGTTCGCGGAAACGCTCTATAATATTCCTCTTTAATCCACTTTCTGCTTACATGAGTATAAATCTGGGTAGTAGAAATATCTGAATGCCCTAACATTTCCTGAACCGATCTTAAATCAGCCCCATTTTCCAATAGATGAGTAGCTAAAGTATGTCTTAAGGTATGGGGAGTAACTTTTTTATTCAGCCCTGCTTTCTTTGCATATTGTTTTATTAAATAAAAAACCCCCTGTCGTGAAAGCTTTTTCCCTCTATTATTTAGGAATAAAGTTGCCTCTTTAGGGTCTTTAACTAATTTTCCTCTAACTTTTCTAAGGTATAAAATTAAAGACTGATTAGCTTCCTTCCCAAAAGGAATTATTCGTTCCTTAGAACCTTTTCCTAAACATCTTAACATCTGGTTTTCCACATTTATATCATTAATCCTCAAGTTGATCAATTCTGATACTCTCATTCCGGTAGCATAAAGTAATTCCAGAATTGCCTTATCTCTTTGCCCTAAATCTCCCTGAAAATTGCTATCAGCCAATAAAATATTTATCTCTCTTAGACTTAAAATTTGTGGAAGTCTTTTACTTACTCGAGGAAATTCAATTAAACTACTAATATCTTCCTTAATAAAACTTTCCACTAACATAAAACGATAAAATACTTTTATAGCAACTAAATTTCTGGAAATCGAATTAATTTCTAAGCCATCTCTTTTTAGATAAGCAAAATAATTATTAATTAATTCTTTACTAGTATGATTAAAAGATCTTATCTTATTTTCTTTTAAAAAATTAATATATTTAATTAGATCATATCTATACGCAATTATGGTATTTTTTGCTAGCCCTCTTTCCACAAGCAAATAATCCAAAAAATACTCTAAAATCTCTTCTAATTTTTTTTTATTCATTTTACCAATAAATTTATGTAAAAAAAGGTGCCAGGCACTTTTTTTTACATTTAATACTCTATGACCAAATTTGAAGGGACAATTTGGATCCAGATGTTCCCTGGAGTACAAGCTATCCTATTCCCTTCTTTATCTAAAAATACTGTTCTTGTCTTTAAATCTTGTTTTTTCCATATAATCTCTTGAGAGCCACCTTTAAAGAAGATTAAACCTCTCCCTTCGCCCAGAAAATCCATTGCTAATCTTCCTTCTTCATCAATAACTTTGGTGTCCACAAATTGAATAATAATATTATCTACTGATAATTGTTCTTTGGTCTTAGCATCTATATGGGGCTCATTATTTATAAATCTTAGATATTTCATAGATTCAGGTTGATACTTATAGCTAACTACATAAAGTCTATTATAAGGAATCACTATAGAGTCAACCGATTTGCCAGTTAACTTCTCATCATTATCGGTTTCAAATTGATAATTTTCCTTTTTTATCATTTCAATATAACCTAATTTATTAGCTTCTTTCCTTAATTCGATAGTTGAGGTATATAAATTATGGGGTGGTTTCCGATCTTTAGACCTCCAAAAGGGTTGAAAATCTACAAATTCATTTATATCATCAATTTTCTCTGCTTTTATAAAACTATAAGCCTCTTCGCTTCCTCCTGCATGGACATAGATAGACTGATGCTCTAAAGACTTGCTAATAAAATAAGGGCGAGCACTTCTTACCGGTCCGACTACTTCTGCCTCCTTATCATAATAAACCGCTAAAAACCTAGTTATTCCTCCTTCAGCTAATATTTCATAAACAATATTAGCTTTATCTAAACCTGTTTGAGGGCGAGCTCCTTCTGAATTCTCTACCATAATAGAAATTGGCCGACTCCCAAATGGTGACTCTTTCTCCTTTGTCTCTGGGAGAGTAGTAATTTTTCCGGGATTAACTACTGTCCCATAAGTAGCTTCAATATTTTCTTCCCCTTCTTCTCCTAAATCAACCTTGATCTGGGATTCTCCTGGTTCTAAGATCTCCCCTTTTATCTCTTTTCTGCTAGCTATAGCCTGCTTGAAATATTCACTGGAAATACTTATATCCTTACCTAAAGATTCATTAGTTTGCGACGGAGGCGCTTCTAATTGAGGCTTAGATTCAATTTGAGGAGTTTTAACTTCTACTTTAGGTATGCCTTCAGTTAATTCTTCTCGTTTAACCACTTTAGTCTCTGTTTTTTCTTCCTTTAATTTAGGTGGTTCAGGTAAAACGGGTTTGACCTTTGGTTGAACCTTTAATTGAGCAATAGGCTTCTTTTCCGCAATTTCTGGTTTTTTAGTCTCTGGTTGTTTGGGAGCAGGTAGTTCTATTAAACTCACCAAAGTAAGTTCTTCTTCGGGTAAAGGTTTTTTAAAATCAAAGGAAATCATACTTCCAAAAGCGTATAATAATATGATATTAATTACAATAGAAATTATAAATGACCTTCCTAAAAAACTTTTTTTAACCTGCTTTAGACGTTTTGCTCGATAATTATATCTGGGCATCATAAATTATAAGCTCCTCAGTTATCAATTTACCAATTTACTAATTATCTAATTAATTAAGGGAAACATTCCATCGGTATCCCGGTCTGCCGCTCAATTTAGTTAACCCGCTATCCGGTTTACCAGTGAGTACGATTCACGAGATATGAGCTATCCGTTATTCGCTACCCTTCTCACTTGGCTTGGTAGCAATGGCAATCCTGTCTGCCCCTCCTTTTTTAATCAAATCCATCACTCTAACCACCTTACCATGAAGCACATTTTGATCAGCCTCTAATACCACTAATCCTTCCGGATTTTCCTTTAATTCCGTTGCCACATTCTCCGTAATTTTTAAAGGATCTATCAATCTTCCATTGAAATAAATCGTATTATTCTCAGTAATAGTTACAGTAATATTTTTAGATGGCTCAGCAGCGGCAAAATCACCAGTAGGTAGATTAACCTTTATTCTACTTTCCAGATTTAAAAATGTGGTAGTCAACATAAAAAATATTAGTAAAAGAAAGACTACATCTATTAATGGAGTTAGATCGAATCGAGTAGTTTTTTTATCGAGATGAGGAAACTTCATAAGTCCTATCACCTTCCCGACCAAAATCTCTGCCCATAGTCTCCTTTGCCGTATGACTGGTTAAAAGATCGAGTAGATCTACACAACTTATTTCCATCTCTCTTATCAATTTATCTACTCGGTTAGATAAATAATTGTAAATTACGATTGTGGGTATAGCTACCGATAATCCAAAGGCAGTAGTTAATAATGCCTCTGAAATCCCTCCAGCAAGAACTTCTGGTCTCCCTACTCCCATAACTGAAATTACATTAAATGCTTTAATCATACCAAATACTGTCCCTAACAGCCCCAATAGAGGAGTAATGTTACCAATAGTAGAAAGAGTAGAAAGGTGTTTTTCCAATAAGGGTATTTCTTGGTTAGCACTATCTTCGATTGCCTCTTTTATCTCTTCTCTGCTTTTACCATATTTCATTAAACCGTTTAACATAATCATAGATATGGGAGTTGGGTTTTTCCGACATGCAGAAATAGCCAATTCAATGTTCCCCTTTTTTATTAAATCCTTAATTCGGACAACAAATCTTTTAGTCTTACTTTTAATGTTTTTTAGATAGAACATCCTTTCAAAAAAAATAGTAACTGCTATCAATGAGCATATAAAGATAGGATACATTAAGAATCCACCTTTTTGAAAAACCTCTAACATCAAATATTTGCCCCCTCTTCTTTTTATTGTTAGCTAATTTGCTGATTGCTTAATTAACTGATTTGATAATTTATTTAGTAACAACCATTTAACGGAAAAACCAAACAACTAGGTAATTAATCCTTACGGCCATTTGCCCGGTCTACCAGTCAATTTAGTTAGCCAGTTCCATATTAATTCTTCAACTAACTAATCAAGTAACTAATTATTATATACACTTCCTACTATCTGCTATATGCTATTCTTTTTCTTTTTGCAAAACTTCCAATCTCTCTTTTGCTTTTTCCACATATGGACTCTGGGGAAATGTAGAAATTAAGTTCTGATAATCGGTAATTGCCTTTTCCTGATTCTCCAAATTCTCCCAACAGATCGCCTTTATATATAATATATCATCCCCGAAT
>Ga0190359_1002419_pt1 | contig 11123 bp, 9 predicted proteins | sample 48721823_MG_FD_161269 | JGI IMG/M metagenome (GOLD analysis project Ga0190359, IMG submission 161269) | Hydrothermal vent microbial mat bacterial communities from Southern Trench, Guaymas Basin, Mexico - 4872-18-2-3_MG | ecosystem: Environmental > Aquatic > Marine > Hydrothermal vents > Microbial...
CACGCTGATGCCCCCTATTTATTAAGGGCATGGAGCAAAAAAAGACATACCCATGCTCCCTGACTTTATCTAGGCCTTGTTGTGCCTTATTGCCTGACAGATACCCCAACTTATTGAGAAGTTACATCAATCCCGGTATATCGGGATCAGGCAACAGGCAAAATTGCCTTATATGTAAATGTTAGGCAATGAGGATAAGATAAATTTCTGATGGATTTTGAAATTATTGGAAGTATCAGAAATGCTGAATCCATCGCGGTGGGCCGTGGGATTCGCGATTTACCCCGATTGCGGAAACAATATGGCCAAGGGCAATGGAAAAAGTTTAAAGGATTTGGGACGGTATGCTTAAAAGATGGCACGGTTCATACCGCAGAAATCCATTGGTATGAGGCACACGGTATCGGCAAGAAAGAAATCAAATTGAAATTTCCTTTGATTGACTAACTATGAAGAGAAAGGAAAAACCAGAAATGCAATTTGCAGTTTGTATTAACAATGAAGGTTACCCATCATCGCTGGAGGTGGGAAAACTGTATCGAATCCTGCCCGATGATGAGGCGACCTCTCATGGGTACATTCGCGTCATAGATGAGAGTGGTGAAGATTACGGTTATTCTAATGATCGGTTTTTCCAAATCGAACTGCCAGAGGCGTTGGAGAAAACTTTATTGGTAGCCTTTAAACAAGATAGAAATATCGCCTAATCGGGTAGCCGGGGTTTTTCTCCCCCAGCTCCCATACCACCCCCCCCTAATAAGTTGGGATTTTCGACATGCCGGGCGTACATAAGGCGCTGCACCTGACCACTATTCCGCTGGCGATCCTGTTCATAGTGTTTGGGCTTTCAACAATGAAAATAAATGGGCAGTTCTTATAACGGCTTATCGACCAGATCCAAATCGCTGGATTGATTTCCGTACCAGGAGGGAGTAACCATGAAACCTTTTGAAAAATGTCCAGTTCGCAGTGGCGAACTGAAACAAAAAGAAGTCGAAAAATTGCTTCGTGGCGGAAAAAATACTGCAGTACTTCGAGTAAATGCTGAAGTCTGTTTGCACTGTGGAGAACGCTTGTATGCCGAAGAGACGGTAAGGTTTTTTGAGAAAGCAAGAAATAAATTGAAATACCAAGAGTTATCAGGATTTCAGCCACTCGGGCAATCATTTAAGGTTGAAGATGGTTGGCCTAACAAACAAAGCTTGGAGGCAGGCGCCTAAAGCCTTGGCGATTCTGCATTTCTTTTTTTTGTTTGATATCTTTTTTTTGTAAAAAAAGTTTATAATTGTAACATTATTTTACAGCTTGTCTTCAGCCTTACACATCTGTCTTGTTCTGATACAAAAGGCTATTTTCTTAATAATAACAAATAGATAAATCTTCCCTCCCTTGATAAATAAGCAATTAAAATATTTGGCATCAGTTTTGCTGCATATAAAAACAACCAAACATAAAGGTTTACATTATGAAAAAAAATGGTTTTACCCTTATTGAGCTTTTGGTCACATTTGTAATATTGGGAATTTTAACTGCAATTGCCATCCCAGGATTTGCGAGGTGGCTGCCAAATTACAGACTTAAAAGTGCAGCCAGGGATGTATACTCAAATATGCAGTTGGCCAAAATGGGGGCTATAAAAGCTAATGCGGATTGGGCGATTGTTTTTGATACAGGGGCAAGTCGTTATCTTATTTGCTCAGATAAGGGTGCAGACGGTTCCTGGTCTAACACAGCAGACAATACTACTGAAAAAACTATAATCTTGTCTGACTATGAAAGTGGTGTAGACTATGGGCATGGAAATGCCACCAAAAATGCTACTACAACTGGTGGTGCTTTACCTGGTGATGATATAAGTTACAATAGTAATGTTGCTGTATTCAACTCAAGAGGGCTCTGTGGTGGAGGGTACGTCTATATAGAAAATGATAAAAATACCAGTACTTACGCTGTAGGCACAAGAACAAGCGGTGTTATCCGTTTACTTAAATGGAATAGTTCTACCGCTAATTGGGAATAACTGGAATAAGGCTATGTACGGAAAAATTCAAAAAAAGCAAAATGAAGATGGATTTACGCTTGTAGAGCTTCTGGTTGCCATGGCAGTATCAGTTATTGCCATGGCCTCTATTGGGTATGTATATTACACTCAGCAAAAATCATACGTTGCCCAGGAAGAAATGTCAGCCATGCAGCAGAACCTCAGGGCAGCAATGTATTACATGGAAAGAGAGATCAGGATGGCAGGGTTTGATCCAACTCAATCAGATACTCCAGGTATCCAGACAGCTAGCCCCAATACAATGAGGTTTACATTGGATATTACTGATGATACAGATACCGGTCCACCCGATGGGGATACTGGAGATGCCAACGAAGACATAACTTACTCCTTGGCTGACAATGATGGAGATGGAGATAATGATTTGGAAAGGAACGGTAATCTTATAGCCGAAAACATTGATGCCCTTGATTTTGTATATCTGGACTCAAATGGAGCACCTACCGTTTCCATTTCCAATATAAGATCAGTACAGGTAACGATTGTGGCCAGAACAGGAAAAGGCGATCCGGGATTCACCAATAACACAACGTATCTAAACCAACAGGGCACAACTATTTATACTGCACCGGGTGATAACAAACGTCGCAGACGTTTAACCACGACGATAAAATGCCGAAACCTCTAAAAGATAGGTGTCATGAAGTCACATAAAAATCATAAGAATAATATAGTAAAACAGACAAATCTAGCCCGGACAAGCCGGAGCCAAAACCTATTTGCCACAAGGTCACAAAGACACGAAGGAAATATCTTTCATGCTTTTCTTGGTGTCTTAGTGCCTTGGTGGCGGGAAAAATTTTCTGCTGCTTTTAGGGTACCAAAAAAAGAAAAAGGATTTACCCTTATTGATGTGCTTTTTGCCATTGCCATACTGGCCTTTGGTCTTCTGGCAGTGGCTAAAATGCAGGGTAGCGCCATTCAGGGAAATTTTTTTGCCGGCGGCAAAACAGAGGCTGTTACCTGGGCACAGGATAGGATGGAGACACTTATGGCTCTTCCATATGCAAGCGTGGTCCCTGGAGGGCCAGTAACCCAGGGTAATTATGATATCAGCTGGAATGTAGATGATGGCAACCCTATTACTGGCTGCAAACTCATAACAGTGACGGTCACGCCACGAATAAAAGGGGTAGGACAACCAATCCAGCTCACCTGCGTCAAGCCCCAATTATAACCATGGGACATGGAGATACAGTGGCTCCTTCGCGCCTGATGGGTAAAAAAAAGACTTACTATAAGGATGAATACAATGACAATGGAAAAATCCGTGCTTAATAATGAAGATGGCTCTGTTCTTGTCCTTGCCCTTATCATGCTGGTGCTGCTCACCCTGATAGGCATAGCGGCATCAAGGACTGCAAGCATCGATATACAGATCACTGGAAACGATATCATATATAAACAAAACTTTTACATGGCAGAAGCTGGGGCAATGGAAGCCGCTCAGACGTTAGAAAATGAGGATTTAAAATCCAGCCCCCCGCCATGCTTGCTACCAGGTATCAAAAACCCGGATTTTTCCCCTGATGATGACTTTTTGGTCGCTAATTCACAACCGTCATCCCTTCCACATAGCGATTTCTTGGCTCTTTACGAGGGGCTCGTTCCTGGCAGCAGCTTGGCCATGAGCAAATCTAAGGTAAATTCTTACGCTATCTATGGTCGATGTAAAAAGAACAGAAGTCTGGTTGTGATAAAGGTTGGCTACAGAAAGGCCTTTTAATAAGACAAATAAGATAAATATCTTACATGCCCTGGATTTTTTAAAGATAGAGGTGATTCCTATGAAACGTAAACTTAGCGCTATTTTTTTTCTCATAACCGTTTTTTTTCTAGCCTATACCCTTCCACCACCTGCTCAGGCTGCCACCATTGAGAAGAGGGTCTCAACGGGAAACGACGACGCAGAAGAGCTGGTGAGTAATGGACATATGTCCCTTTCGAGCAGTGACCTGGAGTTGATAAATGATTCGTCTTACCATGGCGGTGACCAGATAGTGGGCATTCGCTTTCAAAATATACAGGTGCCCCAGGGCTACACCATCACCAATGCCTATATAGAGTTTTCATGTGATGAGAAAGATAGCGCGAGCACCACTCTGGCTATTTATGGAGAGGATATTGATGATGCTCCCAGGTTCAGGAGTGGCTGGTCGTACAGGCATAACATTTCTAACAGAAACAAAACCAGCGCCTCTGTGAGCTGGTCTCCTGAGCCATGGACCACCACGCATCAAACCTACCAGACCACGGATATCTCATCGATAGTCCAGGAGATTGTTAACAGGCCAGGATGGTCAGCCGGAAACGATATGGTCTTTATCATCGAGGGTTCTGGAAAAAGGGTCGCTGAATCCTACAATGGATATAGTTCGAAAGCCCCCTTATTACACATAGAATTTACTGCAGCCGCTACCCATACCATCACCGCAACCGCGGGAAGCGGCGGCGGCATCTCACCATCAGGGCCTGTGACGGTTGTTGAGGGATCAAGCCAAAGCTTTACCATAACAGCGGATGTGGGGAATTCCATCTCAGATGTGCTCGTGGATGGGGGCTCTGTTGGAGCGGTAGCCTCTTACACCTTCCCTAATGTTACCTCAGACCATAACATAGTAGCTTACTTTTCATTGCCGCCTGGGGCATGTCGGGAAATATCTGATATCCCTCTTAACACCCTGATAAAAGCAGCCCCTGCAAATATCATGTTTGTTTTGGACGACTCAGGAAGCATGGACTGGGAGTTTATCACAAATGAAAACGACGGGCTCTTTGATGGCGAACGCTATGTCTTTGATGACCCGGGAGACAACCTTTACAGCGGCATCTTGAGCGGCACGGGCCGATTGAAGTGGATGTCTCAATGGTCGGGATATAATAAGATGTATTATGACCCTAATGTCACCTATGACCCATGGCCCGATATGAGCGACGCAGATCCTGATACCCCAAGGTCTCATCCAGCGCACTCGTCACCGACCTTCGATTTGAATGCTACCTACTATACAATTGAGTATGCAGTAATAGTTGACGACGATGATTCTGGTTTCTCAAAATCGAGTAATGGCTGGGATTATGGGAGCAGCGGTAACTTCTATGATAGTGGTTACTATTTTACCAGTGCTGGTAGCGATGGCACTGCCTGGGCCAGGTGGACTCCGGAGCTTTCCTCAGGGAATTATGAGGTTTTCGTATGGTGGCGTGATTATTCAGGGCGCCGGACAGATGTCTCCTACAAAATCCATCACAATGGAGTCACTGACACTGCTTGTTGCTATGACCAGACACAGAATGGGGGCCAGTGGCATTCCCTGGGAACATACTATTTCTCAGGTGGTGGTTCTGAGTACGTGCACCTCGATGCCATAGTAGCTGGTGAAAGCAAGTATTGTGCAGATGCGATTAAATTCGTGCCTGCATCAGGGACTACCATCAATATCACGAGGGCACATTACTACGTATGGTCTTCTGAGGAAAGCAAGCCCTATCTTGTCATCCTTGACGGGGATATAAAATATTATGAGGTGACCGGGCTCAGCGGCAGTGGTTCTGATCAGCAGGTTACAGAATTGTCGCCAACGACTTCTCCGCCTTCGGATATCCAGGTCAGCGGAAGCTACGCAGAAGCGCGCCAGAACTTTGCAAACTGGTACTCCTTTTACCGGAGACGGGAGCTTACCGCCACCGCCTCCATAGCAAAAGTGATTGAAAGCATGCAGGGGGTGCAGATAGGCTTCCGGACCATTAACGGAAACCTGGTGCAACCAGTATTGAAGGTGAAGGTTGAGGGCGATGATGAATCACATACACTCTTGACCTCCTTATATGGCCTTGTCCTTAAGGCACAGGGCACCCCCCTGAGAACAGGTTTAGAGAAGGTTGGGCAATATTTTCATCAGAATGATGGTCAAACCGGGGGCATCGGCAACTCACCGTATGCCAGCGCTGCCGATGGTGGCGAATGTCAGCAGGCATTTGCCATCGTTATGACCGACGGATATTGGAATGGGTATAGCCCCAGCGTCGGCAATGCAGATGGAGACAATGGCGTACCCTATGCCGACGGTTATTCAAACACCCTGGCCGACGTGGCAATGTATTACTACGAAAATGACCTGTCATCAGGCCTTGATAATCTGGTGCCTACCTCTGATTTGGATGACAATAATAAACAACACATGGTCACCTATACAGTGTCCTTTGGCGTATATGGCACGCTAAAACCTGAGGACTATGACATGGAAAATGGCCCTTACCCCACATGGCCAAACCCTGGATCCGGTAATCAACAAAAAATTGATGACCTGTGGCATGCCGCCGTGAATGGGAGGGGCACATTCATGAGCGCCTCAAGGCCGGATGATCTTGTGAACTCATTACTTTCCATAATGCAGCACATTGAGTCAAGAATAGCATCTGCCTCGGCAGTTTCCGTGAATGGAGACGATCTATACATGAAACTCGGTGGGGAGATACTCATGTTTCAAGCCCTTTACAACAGTGATGGCTGGACAGGGGATGTGAAGGCCTATGGGATTGACACAACCACAGGAGAGGTTATTACGACCTCATACCAATGGTCAGCAGCCGATGAATTAGAAACCAAAAATTGGGATACCGGCCGGATTATAGCCACCTACGATGGTTCGGCTGGCATACCATTCAGATATGACAGCTTATCAAGCACTCAAAAAAGCCAGCTCAATGCGGATGCCGCTACAGCCCAAAACATCTTGAACTTCCTGCGTGGTGATGCCAGCAATGAGGAAAGTAATGGTGGTTCCTTCAGGGATCGCTACTTAAGGCTTGGTGATCTCGTCCATTCTTCACCTGTATTTCACGATGACGTTATATATGTAGGTGGAAACGACGGGATGCTCCATGCCTTCTCCGCCTACGATGGTTCAGAGCTTTTTGCCTATGTCCCGAATCTGGTGTTTGAAAACCTCAGTCAGCTCGCAGATACCGAGTACACCCATAAGTATTATGTTGACCTTACACCCACTGTGAACTATGTATCATCGCTGGACAAAACCATACTGGTGGGAGGATTGGGGAAAGGCGGCAAAGGCTATTATGCCCTGGATGTTTCAAATGCTAGCTCTATTACCTCAGAAACTGCACTGGCAGGAAAGGTCCTTTGGGAATATGGCAGTGATGATGACCTTGGCTACACCTTTAGTAAGCCTGTGATTGTCGAATCAAATGACTCTTCTTTAGGCCCGGTAGTGATCTTTGGAAATGGATATAGCAGCGTCAATGAACACGCCATGCTCTATATCCTGAATCCAGAAAATGGCGCTGTAATTAGAAAAATAGATACAGGAGTGGGTTCCTGCAATGGACTCTCAAGCCCTGTGGCAATCGATGTTGATTACGATGATAGAGTTGACTACGTCTATGCCGGTGATCTAAAGGGGAATATGTGGAAATTCGACCTCACAGACGAGAGCTACCTTAATTGGGATGTAGCCTATAAAGACGGGACAACCCCCAAACCTGTATTTCAGGCAAACCAGCCAATCACCACAAAGCCTGATGTCATGCGGCACTGTGAGAAAGATGGTTACATAGTCGTCTTTGGGACCGGGATATATCTGTCAGAAACCGATGTATCAGATACCAGTACCCAAACCATATATGGGATATGGGACTATGGCGATGACGATGACGACAGCGAATATTTGGGTACCTTCAACAGGGGATCCACCCCTGAGCTCTCAAATCAGCCAGACACTGTGACTTTACTCGAGCAGACCGAGGTTGACTGGAGGGAGTATAATGGCCAGCACCTCAGGACCCTGAGCGATAATGAGGCTTCGTGGGAGACTGAGGAAGATCCTGATTCCACTCCGGAGGACCCGAAATGGGCCAATCCCTCAAGTACGGTTGCTAATCATGTAGGATGGTACTTTGATCTTCCCATTAGCCGAGAGAGAGTGGTTGTTGGCACCATGATCAGGGAAGGGAAAGCAATAGTAGTTAGCTTCTATCCTGAATCTGCGCCGTGCAGCTCTGGAGGTTATAGCATCGTTCACGAGATAGATGCCTGTACCGGGTCAAGGCTTACCAAGCCGCAGTTTGACATCAACGAAGACGGTGTAATTGATGAAGGCGACCTGATTAATATCGGAACAGAAGAGAATCCGGACTTGGTTTCCCCAACCGGTATAGGAAAACCTGGGAGACTTCAGCCCCCTGCCATCTTGAGGATGGATAAAACAGAGATGAAGTATTTCAGTTCTTCTTCAGGCACCATTGAAACAGTGATGGAAAAAACTGTGAAATTGGGGATAACCTATTGGAGGGAATATTAGTAATAGTGGTTGTGTAAAAAAAGTTACGGCGTATATCAATAAGGAGGATCTCAAAATGAGGCATGCAAAGATTAAGCACATTCCATTTATGATTATATCGGTTTTACTAATTGTCTGTGTCGTCTTGCCTTTGAGTATTTGCTATGCACAGAAATTTGCTAAAGGAGAATGGGCCTTTCCTGAGTACTATCCTAAGAAGTTTGATGGGGAGGGCTATATTGACAGGATAGCCAAGGATGAAATCGTGATTGATGATTGTGGTTATAGGTTTTCTCGATTTGTAAGATACGCTACACCAACAAGAAAGAATACCGTGAGATCCCGGTTCCGTGCTGGTGATTTCGTCGGCTATATCACCAATTCAAAACATGAAATTGAATCGCTGTGGTTACTCAAGAAGTAAGGTGTGCTCTATCAGCTTCAGAGCACCATCTGGAGTAAGTTTAGATTGCTTCATCGCTATTGCTCCTCGCAATGACATTGATATGCGGATTTTGTCATTGCGAGCAAAGCGAAGGAATCTCAAAAAAGCAAATTATACAATTAAACTAAGGCCAATTTGTAAAAAAGGAGGGGGTTCGCAGGCATTACTTGATAGGACTGCCTGGTGTGCTTTCTTTATCCGGGATTAAGAGATATACCCCTTTTTCATCCTCTGCAGCAAGAATCATTCCTCTGGATTCAACTCCCATGAGTGTGACAGGCACGAGATTGGCGATCACTATTACCTGTTTATTTATGAGTTCATTTATCTGATAGTAAGCAGCCATTCCAGCCACTATTGTCCTCTCTTCGCCGATGTCAACCACAAGCCTGAGTAATTTTTTAGATCCTGGAATGGTATCTGCTTCCTTGATAGTGCCAACCCGTATATCTAATCTTTGAAAATCTTCAAGGCTTACCAGCCCTGATTCTTCTTTCATCTTTTCCTCCATTTCGGGCTTTCCCCTGTCAGAAGGAAAGCCGCTACTTTTGGTCCCTTGTAGACCTTGCTCTGTAAGTTTTTTAATATCTAAAGGGGCACGTTTAGGTTCTCTAACAGGGTTTACCCTTGGAAAAAGAGGAGGAGCCTTTGATATAGGTCCAACACTTTGTGTTTCTCCCCATTTCTTTAAACTATCAAGAGGTAATTTCACCCCAACCATACCTAATCCCAATTGATGCTGTATCTTTTCTGCTGTGTGAGGCATAAACGGCCATAACATCACAGACACTATTTTAATTACCTCGGTAATGGTATTGAGCACGGTATTCAATCGCTCTTGATCCTGTTTAGCCAGTGCCCAGGGTTTCATAGTATCGATATATTTATTTGCCCTGCCAATTAACTCCCACACAACAATCAATGCCTTGTGAAAGGTGAATTCTTTCATCATATTCTTATACTCTTCGATCACCTTATAAGAAGCATTCTGCAAGAGAATATCCTCTTCTTTGAATTGAGAAGGAGGTTTAAGCTTTCCATCAAAATATTTGACTACCATATTCATGGATCGAGAGACCAGGTTCCCCAAATCATTTGCCAGATCTGCGTTAAATCTCTTCACAAGAGATTCCTCGGTGAAATCAGAATCAAGACCGAATACCATATCTCTAAGCAAAAAATACCTGAATGCATCCAGGCCATATTTCGTAGCTAAATCCATGGGCTTCACGATATTTCCGAGGCTTTTTGACATCTTTCCCATATTCACATTCCAGTAGCCATGGACATTAAGATGCTGATACGGTTCAATGCCGGCTGCCTTGAGCATACATGGCCAGAATATTCCATGGGGCTTCAGAATATCCTTTGCAATAATATGCTGCGCAACAGGCCAAAACTTCTTAAAAAGGTCTCCATCCGGGTAGCCAAGGGCTGATATATAGTTTATCAAGGCATCAAACCAGACATAGGTCACGTAATTATCATCAAAGGGAAGTGGAATACCCCAGGATAATCTTGTTTTAGGCCTTGATATACAGAGATCTTCCAGCGGCTCTCTCAAGAAGGCAATCACCTCGTTTCTATACCTCTGGGGCCTTATAAAGTCAGGATGTGTAGTAATATAATCTTTAAGCCAATCTTGATAATTACTCATCCTGAAGAAGTAATTTTCCTCGCTAATAATCTTTGGTTCAGTCAAATGAATTGGGCACTTGCCCTGGACCAATTCTGTATCTGTATAAAACCGCTCACACCCTATACAGTATTTCCCCTCATAGGAGCTAAAATATATATCCCCTTTTGCATAAACCTTAGAGAGGATCTGGCTGACTGTGTCTTGATGACTTTTGTCAGTAGTTCGCACAAAATAGTCGTTTTTAATATTAAGTTTAGGCCAGGTTTCTTTAAAAATTGTGCTTATCCTGTCCACATATGCCTTAACTGTTTCACCTGATTTTTCTGCTGCCTCCACCACCTTGTCGCCATGCTCATCTGTGCCTGTTAAGAAAAAGGTTTCAAAACCGCTAAGGCGATAAAATCTTGCAATTACATCGGCTACAATAGTGGTATACGCATGTCCTATATGTGGTTCTGCATTCACATAGTAAATAGGTGTAGTGATATAGAATGAATCCTGACTATTTTGGCCCATTATTTCCTCGTGAGTTTTTTCATTTGCAATTATTAAGGTATCTTGCCACAAAGCCTGCCCTGGCGCGAGCACCTTAGCATATATTGCAACTTATATAATACCTATTTATGTCATATAATATAGGTAGGCATTGCATGCCAAGTCTGGGCCAGGGGCACCAAG
>Ga0190359_1002422_pt1 | contig 11119 bp, 9 predicted proteins | sample 48721823_MG_FD_161269 | JGI IMG/M metagenome (GOLD analysis project Ga0190359, IMG submission 161269) | Hydrothermal vent microbial mat bacterial communities from Southern Trench, Guaymas Basin, Mexico - 4872-18-2-3_MG | ecosystem: Environmental > Aquatic > Marine > Hydrothermal vents > Microbial...
TCAATCTATCTTGTTAGAATGGCAAACCTGAAGTTTGACCTCGGCGACAGAGAAGACGCAATCAAACTCTTCCAGAGAGCAATGAAGGTATCTCCTCCAAACGACCCATACTCATATACTGAAAGCGGTATGTTTTTAAGTAAATTAAACAGATGGGATGAGGCAATCGATTATTTCAATAAGGCCATCAAGCTGGATGCAAACTATGCAAAGGCATACGCCTTCCGTGGATTTGCCAGAATCCAGAATAAAAAGTTAAATGAAGCAATGAAGGATTTTGAAAGAGCAATAAAGGTAGATCCAAAATATCCATATTCATATCACAACAGGGCAATAGTATACTATATCAGAGGAGAATATGAAAAAGCAAAAATAGATCTGAAAAGATGCAGACAGCTGGGAGGCACTGTTGATGAGAGAAAAATCAGAGCCCTTTCCCTTTTATATAATTTTGATTTTGATTCTCAATAATTTATTTAGAGGAGTATCGTAATGGCTAAAGGTAATAGAAGAGACAGGGGTTCATCTGGAGGAGGGGTTAGATCCAGGTCTTCGATATCTGTTAAGGGTCTTGTCATAACAGTGATGGCATTATTTATTGTAATTACTGCAGCAGTCACAATACCCAAGTTATTAATCAAGCAGAACGGCACTCTTACCATACTCTATCCTCAAGATGGTACACTATTTCCACCCGACATATCTTCTCCTACAATAAAGTGGAAAGACAGCAACAGGGGAGTTGGTATGTGGGAGTTGAGAATTGAGTTTTCCGATGGCAGTGATCCATTTATTTTCAAGACAAAGTCGCCTCGATACAGGCCTGTCAGAGCTTTATGGGAGAGGATAAAGAGGCGAACTCTTAACAGCAGTGGTAGGATAACAGTTGAGGGGATAGTGAGGGCTGGGTTCATAACGAGGCGTCTTTCACATCAGAGTGTATCATTTTCGACTTCTATGGATTCGGTCAAGGCGCCGATTATTTATCGTGATGTTCCACTTCCTTTCATATATGCCTACAAGAATCTTGAGTTGATCCGCTGGCGTCTTGGCCAGGTGAGTTCTGATGAGATTCCGCCTGTTGTATTTGGCAATATACCTGTTTGCGGCAACTGTCACTCTTTTTCCAGTGATGGTCGTGTACTTGGGATGGATGTGGATTATGCCAACGACAAGGGTTCTTATGCCATTGCCAGGGTAGAGGGGGAGATAGTTCTTTCTATGGACAAGATAATAACCTGGAGTGATTACAGGCGTGAGGACAGGGAGCTTACCTTTGGTCTTCTTTCCCAGATTTCTCCTGATGGTCGTTATGCCATAAGCACTGTAAAGGATCGTTCGATCTTTGTTCCCAAGGACGACATAGAGTACTCTCAGCTTTTTTTCCCTATAAAGGGTATTCTTGTAGTTTATGACATAGAGAAGAAGAGGTTCTGGGCTCTTCCTGGTGCTGATAATAGAGACTATGTTCAGAGCAATCCCACGTGGAGTCCTGATGGTAAATACATAGTGTTTGCTCGTGCTCCTGCTTATCGCAACGAGAAGCTTGAGCAGTTAAATGCTCCTGTGATAGGTACTGAGTTTGCTATGGAGTTCATAGAGGGCAGGCGTGATTTCAAATATGATCTCTACCGCATACCCTTCAATGGAGGCAGGGGTGGCAGGGCTGAGCCGATCAGGGGTGCATCTAATAATGGTATGAGCAACTATTTTCCTCGCATCTCGCCTGACGGCAGGTGGCTTGTTTTTTGTAAGGCAAAAAATTTCATGCTTCTTCAGCCTGACAGTAAGCTTTACATAATGCCTGCTGAGGGTGGTATTCCGAGGAAGATGAGTTGCAACACATCGAACATGAACTCATGGCACAGTTGGTCTCCAAGCGGAAGGTGGCTTGTTTTTTCATCCAAGGAGGAGGGCCCATATACTCAGCTCTATCTGACCCACATAGACGAGCACGGCAATGACACGCCGCCTGTTTTGCTCGACCGTTTTCTTGAGCCCGAGCGTGCTGCAAACATACCCGAGTTTGTAAACATCGATCCAGCCAGATTCAAAAGAATCGTTGATGCATTCTCAGACAGCTCAATCTATCTTGTTAGAATGGCAAACCTGAAGTTTGACCTCGGCGACAGAGAAGACGCAATCAAACTCTTCCAGAGAGCAATGAAGGTATCTCCTCCAAATGACCCATACTCATTTGTTAAGTGCGGAATATTTCTCGGAAAGACAAAGAACTGGGAAAAGGTACTTGAATATGCAAACAAAGCAATAGAAATGGATAGAAACTATCCCAAGGCATATTCCCTCAGAGGACTGGCAAGGCTTCAAAAGAGAAAGGTAAATGAGGCATTGGGAGACTTTAATAAAAGTATAAAGCTCGACCCACAAGACGCAATGACATATTTCAACCGTGCCCTTGCACATTATATACTGGGAAATTATGAAAGCGCATTAAAAGATGTCAAAAAATGTAAAAAATTGGGTGGCAATGTACCTCAAAGTTTTATTAAAAACCTTAATAAAAAGATGTCAAAATAAAAAGAGGGACTTCTCCATGTCAGCTTCTCAAGGCAAGAGAAAAAACGTAAACAAAAAGAAGACAAATATGCAGAAAAACTCATCCCTTACCAAATCACTGAAGATTGGCATCATAGTAATAACCTCGACCTGTGCTGTTATACTCCTCTCCATATTCGGCTCAAAATTCCTATCAAAAGGGTCTGGAGAACTGTCGATAATATATCCATTCAACGGCTCATGCTTCCCACCCGAGATAACTGCCCCCATAATCTGGTGGGAAGATACAAACAAAAATAGTGTAAAGTGGCGCATAACCATCGATTTCAAAGACAACGAAGACCCTGTGATAGTTGAAGTTGATGAGAAAAAATGGATACCAGACAAAATCCTTTGGGAATCGATAAAAAGACGATCAATGGAAAAAGAGGCAAGACTCACTGTGGCTTCAATAAGAAAGATTGCAGGTATAAACAAAGTACTCGACAGAAAGACGATCTCAATAATCACCTCAAAGGATTCGGTAAACGCACAAATATACTATCGGGATGTGCCGCTGCCTTTCAGTGTAGCACTAAAAAATGTCGATAAAATCAAATGGAGACTCGGCAATATATCATCCGATAAGATGCCGCCTGTTGTTCTGACAAATCTGCCGGTATGTGGAAACTGCCACTCATTTTCTAGAGACGGTAAAATACTCGGAATGGATGTTGATATTGGAAATGACAAAGGTGCCTATGTGATAACATCATTTGAGGAAAATACAATTATATCCAGAGATAAATTAATAAGCTGGAGCGATTTTGACAAGAATGTCCCAACATTTGGTATGCTTCCAAGAGTATCCCCTTCAGGAAGATACGTTCTTGCAGGAATAAGAGACAGATCTGTCTTTCTTCCAAGAAGAAACATACTCTTCTCACAGATATTCTTCCCTGTCATGGGCATAATCGGCTATTATGATAGATACACTGGAGAAATCCATGCTCTGCCTGGAGCAGACAACCCCGAATTTGTTCAGGCCAACGCAAGATGGACTCCTGATGAGAAATATGTAATATTTGCGAGAAACAAAGCCGTAAAGCTAAAATCAAAAAATGAAAATAAGGGAATAATACTAAACAAGGAAGAGTCAATAGAAGTACTTGGAGAAGAAAAATATCTCGAAGAACCACAGCAGAGCCCAAATACATTCTGTTACAGTCTATATAGAGTACCATTTAACAATGGCAAGGGAGGTAAGCCAGAGCCAATACCCGGGGCCTCCCACAACGGGATGAGCAACTATTTCCCGGCAGTATCTCCTGACGGAAAATGGATCGTCTTCACCAGGGCTCACAGTTTCATGCTTCTTCAGCCCGATGCAAAACTCTACATCATACCTGCAGAGGGAGGCGAGGCAAGGCTGATGAATTGCAATACAGAAAGAATGAACTCATGGCACAGCTGGTCGCCAAATGGCAGATGGCTTGTATTCTCTTCAAAGGTATTTACACCAAACACTCAGCTCTTTCTAACACACATCGATGAGGATGGAAACGATACACCACCCGTACTACTGCACAATTTTACTCCTCTAAATGAACCAAGAGGAGCAAACATTCCAGAATTTGTAAATATAAGAGCCGATGCCAAACGAAAAATCCATGAGAGATTTCTCAACGACTATAACTACTTCAGAAGTGGAAGAATTTACGAACAGTTTCGAATGTTTGACAGGGCTGAGGAAGAATATCTGAAAGCATTGAAGATAAATCCTGAAAACAGGTATTCCCTCTACGGCCTTGCGACCCTCTATGCAAAACAAAAGGATTATGTCAAGGCCGAAAGGGAGTTTAAGATGCTTCTAAAAATAGATCCCAACAGTCCGATCATTCATAAGGATCTTGGAAAATTATACTTTACAAAGAACGAATACGACAAGGCAGAGAAAGAATTCAAGACCGTCATTCGCTTAAATCCAAAAGATGCAGAGGCTCATTATGATCTAGGAAGCATATATAATCTGAAAGGCAGGCTCAGGGATGCAGCCATCGAATATCAGGCCGCACTCGATTCAAATCCAGAAGACACAAAGATCAGGGTCGGTGTTCATTTCAATATGGGAAGTATTTATATCAAAGTAAAAAATTACGAAAATGCCAAAAAAGAGTTCTTATCAGTAATCAAGATCGAGCCTGAGAATACAGATGCAATCTTCAATCTTGGAAGAATTTATAAGATACTAAAAGAATTTGAGAATGCAGAGAAGAGTTTTAAAAAGTTTATTGAATTGAAGCCAGAAGACGTCTCCCCACATATCGAACTCGGGGAGCTCTATGCAGAGATGAAAGATTATGAATCAGCAATAAAAGAGTTTCAGACCGTGTTAAAGGTCAAGCCTGGAAATCTATTCTCGCGCATCTATCTCGGAAGAATCTACATGGAAAAGGGTGATTTCAACAGGGCTGAGGAGGAGTTCCTTAAGATACTCTCAACATCGCCAAACAACATCTATGCTCACATCAATCTCGGGCAGTTATATACAAAAAAGGGAGACAAAAAAAGAGCAATCGAAGAATTCAAGAAGGTAGTAGATATCAATCCAAAAGACTCAAGAGCATGTTTCATGTTGGGAGATCTATTATCAGAACAGAAGGGTAAGGCAGGAGAGGCAATAGAATATCTTAAAAAGGGCATTGCACTCAGACCAGGCTATGTGGATGGTTATATAATGCTCGGCAATTCATATTTAAAAGTAGGGAATATTCAGGGAGCCATAAATGCTTTTGAAAAGGCACTTGAGCTCAAACCAGAAGAGACAAAACTGAGAGAAAAAATAAAAGAACTTAGGAGCCGAATTGAATAAGTTAAATGATGCAAAACTTGAGGTTCTGGATTGTACGATCCGTGATGGAGGACTTACAAACAAATCTGACTTTCCAATCGATACTGTCAGAGCAGTATACAGGGCTGCATGTGAAGCAGGAATAGATTACATCGAACTTGGATACCGCAACAGCAAGAAGATATTTTCAACTGAAGAGTACGGCCCGTGGAGATTCTGTGAAGAGAATACTCTAAGAAAGACAGTAAATAGCATTGAAAAGAGAAACACTAAAATATCGATAATGCAGGATGCACACAAAGCAGAAGCCGAAGATATAATCCCAAAATCTGAGTCTGTTGTCGACCTCATCCGCATAGCTACATACGTAAAAGACATCGACAAAGCAGTACGACTTGCAAACAATGCCTCAGAAAAGGGATACATGTGCAGTATCAACATAATGGCAATATCAAGAGAAACAACAAAAGATATTGAATATACTCTGAAAAAGATAGAGTCGGAAACAAGTGTTGAGATGGTATATATTGTTGATAGTTTCGGTGCTCTGTATCCAGAAGATGTAAATAGATTGTTCGATATGTATAAAAAACACCTTACAAACAAAAAAATCGGTGTACACTTTCACAACAACCAGCAGCTTGCATTTGCAAACTCAATAGAAGTAATACGACTCGGAATAGACTGCATTGATGGAACTCTATATGGATTGGGAAGAGGAGCAGGAAATTGTCCAATCGAATTGCTGATAGGATATCTACGGAGTGAGCGCTATGATCTGTTGCCTTTACTTGAAGTTATTGAAGAAAAGATTTTAAAATTAAGAGAAAATATCGACTGGGGCTACCACATTCCATACATGCTGTCAGGTATATTAAACAAACACCCTAAGGATGCATGTGACTGGCTCAGTAGTAGCAATAAATATAAGATAATCGAATTTTATAAAAACATAATGGGGAATTGAAAGGGGCAGGCAATAGATTTTATTGTTGTATGAAATGGCATCTTTAATAAAATATGGGAGAATATGGAGGTAGAAGAGATGGAAAGAAAGATGCTAAAAAATAAACCTCTAGTGGAGGCAATATTTGAACTGCGATGGGAGCTACAAGAGCCAGCCTCAGGGATGAAGATAGACCCTCATTATAAAATATTAATCGGTAGATTATATGATAGGGTCAAGGACCGATATCCCTTTCATGAGCCATTACCTACTTCAACTATTCCTGACGAAATCGCTGGATATGTTGTTCAACACCGTTTTCGCAAAGATAAGGATAAATGGCCCCTTATTCAAATAGGCCAAGGTATTATTACCTTAAATGATACAGAAGGATATATTTGGAAAGATTTTGAAAAGAGATTATACCATCTGGTAGAAGTACTTTTTGATGCATATCCTAATGCAGAAACTGATTTAAAAATAAGCTGGGCAATGCTTAGATATATAGACGCAGTTAATTTTGATTATGAGAAAGATAACATTTTCTCCTTTTTGAGTAGAAATCTGAAAATACAAATAGACATCTATGAAAAACTTTTTAAAGAAACGGGCGTTGAAGACTTACCATTGGGTTTTGATTTGAGATTTTCTTTTCCTGCGACAAAACCCAAAGGAGCAATACATTTAAGATTTGTACGGGGGAAAAGAAAAAATAAAGATGCTTTGATATGGGAGACACAAGTTCAGTCAGTTGGTGAGCATTCACCTAAAATCAAAGAGCAAATTAAAACATGGATCACCGATGCACATAATTTGACAGATGACTGGTTTTTCAAGATGATAGAGGGTAAATTAATGAGGAGGTTTGAATGACATATCAGCTAATAACAACGCAAGAGGTTACCAGTCAGTATTATCCCACACAATATCTTTCCAGTCCAAGTACCAGTATGGATGAGATTGATATAGCAGAGTTTCCACTCAATATCCTATCTAATTTAAAACAAAAAAATATTAAACGATCATTTAGCTTAATATCTGTACTAGAGAACGATCTATCTTCAATTTGGCCACGTTTTGAGATAAAAAGCGAGACAGCATCAATTGAAGAAGTAGAAAAAGAGAAAGTCACTGAAATTATTTCCGAAGAAGATATTGCTTTAGAGATGGTGGAAAATGATTTTGTGGTAAAAATGCCGCCCAAAAAGAAATATGAAATTCATGTATTAGTAAAAAATATCAAAAGAGGAGAACCTACATGATCTGAATCTGATGAATTTCTATTTTTAAAGGTGGAGTGAAATATTATGAAAGATTATCCTTGGTACGAAATTGCTAAAGGCGAGGAGCTTTTTCAAGGAGATATTATTGACTCTTGTTCACTTATAATTCCACCATCTACAATTAAAGATAAGATTAAAGTTGAGGTCATTGAATATGATGTAATAATTATGAGTCAATCTTGCGACCTTATTAACAAAAAACTCGAACTTGTACTTGTTTGTCCAATCTGGCCCTTGAGCATATTTGAAAATAGAAATCCATCTTATAAAAATCCCAAGATGAAGGAATCATTAAGACGAGGATATTTACCAGGTTATCATCTTTTAAATGGATGTGAAATAAAAGGTTTTGAAAAGGAGTATTTAGTAGTTGATTTCCGCAGTGTTTATAGTGTTCCTTTTGGATTTCTTACAGAATTAATAAGAAAAAAAGGTCAAAGATTACGTCTGCTTCCACCATATAGAGAACATTTATCCCAAGCCTTTGCAAGATTCTTTATGAGAGTAGGGTTACCTGTGGATATACAACCATTTAAATGAATCTAATAAAGAACACATCTTCATATAACAAGGACATCATTGCAGGCATACACATTAACTTTTAAGCACATCAATCAATAATTCCATACCCTTTATATAACTCCTCCATCCGAATCCACTGATCTGCTTAACAACAACTGGTTCGATGACCGAAATCCTGCGAAACTCTTCTCTTTTCTTTATATCGGATAGATGTACCTCCACAACAGGAAGATTTACTGCTGCAAGTGCATCCCTTAGAGAATAGGAGTAGTGTGTAAGTGACGCAGGATTAATCACAATACCCTTGGCCCAATTTCGATTTTCATGAATGAAATCTATTATCTCACCTTCATGATTCGACTGAAATATACGAACATCTACTCCGCTCTTCAGGGCATGTTCTCTTATAATTTTGTCCAATTCACAAAGCGTAAGACTGCCATATATTTCAGGCTCGCGTTCACCAAGAAGATTCAAATTGGGGCCATGAATGACCAAGATCTTCAAATTTTTACTATTTCCTGACATAATCCAGCCACCCTTCGATATAATAAGACAATCTCTCCTGCCTCTCAATCCTTACTCTTCCGATTCTATCCAGTAAAACCACATTGAGTCCGCCAGAAGTCTGCTTCTTATCGAGTCCTACGGTTTCATACAGTTCATCTGCACTCAGAAAATCAGGTAGTTCAGGCAGCTTAAATCTTTTGAGCAGATTTTCGATCCTCTTAAATTCAATCTCTGAAAGATATCCCTTGTCCCTCGACACCCACGATGCCCAATGCATACCATAGACAACACTCTCTCCATGACGGAAGTATTTAAAATTCCCAGCCGCTTCGAGCGCATGGCCAATCGTATGGCCAAAATTGAGTATCCGCCTGTATCCCCCCTCCCTCTCATCTTTCGATACAACAGAAGCCTTTATTCTGCATGAAACACCTATCATCTTCGCGACCAGATCCTCATCTCTCAAATTGGCTATCGATTCAAGGTTTTTCTCCATAAATGCAAAAAATCTCCTGTCCATGATCATTCCATACTTAACAACCTCTCCCAGTCCTGACCATATCTCCCTCTCCTTTAAAGTTAAGAGAAGATTTGGATCAATCAAAACAAATTTAGGCTGATAAAAGCTCCCAATGAGATTTTTACCCTTAGGATGGTTTATTCCAACCTTTCCGCCAATGCTGCTGTCTACCTGAGAAAGAAGAGTTGTTGGAATCTGGATAAGGGTAACACCCCTCAGATATGTCGAAGCAACAAATCCTGCAAGGTCTCCTACAACACCACCACCAAAAGCAATAATCACTCCATCGCGCTTTAATTTATTATCAAGGAGATATGTATACAGCGTTGAAACTGTTTTTAGACTCTTTGATCTCTCGCCATCTTGCACAGAATGAATCGATACATTAAAATCGGAATCTTTCAATATTTTTATTATTCTGTTGCCATAAAGGGTCGAAACACTCCTGTCAGAGATTACCACACACTCCCTGGATAATCCCATCCTCTTCATCAAATCGGCCAGGTTATCAAGCCCATAAGGCTGGATAAAAACAGGATAGGTCCTGCCACCCAATCTTACAACCAACTTCCTCACACCCTCCCCCCCAGATAAGATACTATCATATCAACAATCCGATCCATCTTAATCTCCTTACTGAAGTGAAGCACAAGATCTGATTCCATGTAAATCTTCTCCCTCTGTTTCATTATCTCATCTATACGTCTCCTTAAATCATCTCCCTCTATCCCATCCAACAAAGGCCGGTCTTTGACTCTCGCAAGTCGGGCTGCAATCAACTCAGAAGGATAGGAGAGTGTTATCGTTACGCCAGTGCTTGATATTTTTCTCCTGTTATCCGCATCCATAACAGCACCGCCACCAAGAGAAACCACATATCCCTTTAATTTCACTACTCTTTTTACACACTCCTTCTCAAGACTTCGGAAGTAGTTCTCACCCTTATTTCTAAATATTTCATAGATCCTCATCCCCTCCTCTTTCTCAATAAAATCATCAGTATCGATAAACGGCATTCTCAGTCTTTTTGCAAGCAGTTCTCCCACGGCCGATTTACCGCATCCCATGAAACCTGTAAGATAAATATTACCGCTGTCCATGCTCTTTAAAATACCTCCTGATCTGTTTCATGGAATCTCCACCAAATCTCTCACAAAATGCCATTCCAAGCACAATACAAACCATTGCCTCACCAACAATACTTGCAGCAGGAACAGCACAAACATCGGACCGTTCTTTGTGTGCAGTGACAGCATCTCCTGTGAGCATATCCACAGAAGGGAGCCCTTTTTGAAGAGTCGGTATTGGCTTCATTGCTGCCCTTACGATGATTGGTTGACCATTACTTACTCCTCCCTCTATTCCTCCTGCCCTATTGGTTGGCCTAATAAGATTCTGACCATCTCCCTTCAATATAGAATCATGAACTTCTGATCCAAACCTGCCCGCGCTGTCAAAACCCATTCCTATCTCAACTGCCTTTATACCAGGAATGCTCATTACTGCAAGAGCAATTCTTCCATCAAGCCTTCTGTCCCACATTGAATAGCTTCCAAGACCAGGCGGAACATTCAAGGCCGCAACTTCAAACACACCACCAACCGTATCCCCTGCCTCTCTTGCCTTATCAATTATAGATTTTGCCGCCTCCTCTTTGCCTGAATCGCTAAAACGAAGTTCTGACTTTTCCGCGACATCAAACATCGAACGAATCTTTGACTCGGTTCTGGATGTATCCGAGGAGCATACATCTAAAAAAGTCTTCGAAACTCCAATCTCATGAATCTTAATAACATGGCTCGCTATCCAAATCCCAAACTCCTCAAGCAGCTGACGGACAATCGATCCTGCCGCAACCCGCATAGCGGTCTCTCTGGCACTCGCCCTCTCAAGAACATTTCTCATATCGCTATGGTCATACTTGATACCTCCAGCAAGATCCGCATGGCCGGGTCTTGGTACAGTCAGTGGTGAGCTTTCTCTGCCCCTCC
>Ga0190359_1002423_pt1 | contig 11117 bp, 9 predicted proteins | sample 48721823_MG_FD_161269 | JGI IMG/M metagenome (GOLD analysis project Ga0190359, IMG submission 161269) | Hydrothermal vent microbial mat bacterial communities from Southern Trench, Guaymas Basin, Mexico - 4872-18-2-3_MG | ecosystem: Environmental > Aquatic > Marine > Hydrothermal vents > Microbial...
TTCCGAGGATTCTTCCTAAAAACAGAGGAGTTAAAATAAAAATTACATGGGAGATCCCCCCTCTTTTTGATTTTCTTGTAAAAGAGAGTGGTATTACAAAAAAAGAGGCATTCAGAACTTTTAATATGGGAATAGGAATGATTGCAGTTGTATCAAAGGGGAAAGAAGAACTTTTCAGCTCTCAATTAAAAGATAAAAAAGCCTTTTTAATCGGAGAGATTACAGAGGGAGATGGAAAAGTTTTAATAGATGGGATAGATTAGTAAATGCTTTTTTCCGAATTTAAAGAGAGAACAGATTTTTTTGAGATAAAAATTGCCAAAGGGCTCAGAAACTATATCAATAGAAGGAGTGAGGGGAAGTCCCAAACCCATTATTCTAAAAATGGAGACAAAAAGCTTGAGATATTAGAAGAAAAGGATCTCAGAGGACCATTCAGTTTTCTTTTTCCGGAAAGGGATAAAATAGAAGCTTTTTTAAAAAGATGGCCTGATTCAACAGCAGTGTTTAGAATAATTTCAAGTGAAAAGGAGATTCTTTCCCCTTCCGGAGAGAGAGTGGAAAAAAGCGAGTATTTGGAAACTTTTAAAGTTTCTGTTAAAAAAGGCAATAATATTTTTGAAGATAGTGATTTCAGCTTTGAAAAGGGGGGGATTGATTTTAGTAAAGTTGAAAAAAACTTTTCCCTTTATCTTGAAAAATCAAAAAATTCTTTAAAAGTAAAAAATAGGAAATATCCTGTTTTATTCAGAGGGCAGGCAGCAGGTTTGATTATTCATGAGTTTTTCGGCCATCTGCTTGAAGCTGATCTTTCGGAAAAATCAAAAACGCCTTTTAAAAAGGAAAATTTTGGAAAGCAATTGATAAGTAAAAATATTTCAATTGAGGATCACTCCTCTTTACCCGATGATGAAGGCTTTTTTGAGGAAAAGATGGTGTTAATAGAAGAGGGTGTTTTAAAAAGTTTTCTCTCTGATTTTTCCTTTTCATTAAAGGGCTTTGGAAAAGCAGGGCGAGGAAGGAGGGAGAGTTTTAGAACTGTTCCTCTTCCGAGGCAAAACCTTCTTGTTTTGAAAGCTTTGAAGACAAAAGAGGAAAAAGCTCTTTTAAATGAAATAAAAGAGGGTTTTCTTGTTGAAAGAATTAAATTTGGTGCTTTGAATTTTGAAACATTGGATTATGAATTTTTAGTCACAGCAGCCTATTATATTGAGGATGGAGAAATCTCAGGTTTTACAGATAATTTTTTAATAAAGGGTAACTTTCTTGCTGATTTTCTTAAAATTTCGGAATTTTCCTCATCTGTTTATTGCAATGGTTATGAGGGTGTTTGTACCAAAAACGGACAGACTATAAGAGTTGGATATAAAACTCCCTCCTTTATTGCTGAGAATATTTCAATTAAATCAATCGTTTGAACCCGAAAGAATATCTATAACAGCTCCCAAACCGGTTGCTTTACCACCGCCGGGCTTTGCCGCATAAAGACCTAACTCTCTTCTAAGTTTTGAAAGTGTCATTGATTGAAGAATTACCTTTCCGGGACCCTTTACTGTTGTCAAAAAGAGCCCCTCTCCTCCGAATATGGCTGTTTTTATACCTCCGACAAATTGAATATCATAATTTACGCTCTCTTCAAAGCCTACCACAGAGCCTGTGTCTATCTGCATTGTTTCTCCGGGCTGAAGCTCAAAGGTGATAAAATCTCCCCCAGCATGGATAAAAACAATACCCTGTCCTGAGAATTTTTCCAAAATAAAACCTTCTCCTCCGAAAAGACCTGCTCCTATCTTTTTTTGAAATGCGATGGAAAAATCAACATTTTTTTCCGCTGCAATAAAAGCATCTTTTTGAGCTAAGAAAGCTGTTTTGCTCACATCTATTGCCTGAATTCTTCCGGGATAATCTCCTGCAAAACCAACTTCTCCCTCTGTTCCTGAGTTTAAGGTGAAGTGTGTTGTAAAAAGAGATTCTCCTGCTATCTTTCTCTTTACAGCTCCCCAGATTTTTTTTCCGAGAGAATCTCCTGCATTTTTGTGTCCATATTGACATTATCCGTTTTGTAAACCATTTTTCCAGCTTCAGCGTAAATCTCTTCTCCCGGCTTTAAATAAATTCGGAGAACCTGTAAATTGTCTCCTTCGATTTTGTAATCCATTTTTTCCTCCTAAAAAATTTTATTTAATTTTCTTAAAGCTTCCATTTTCTCTCTGTTTCCTATTCTGGATTTTTTTATGGCTTTTTCGATAATTTCTATTGTTTCATCATATCCTTTTCTGTTAACAGGATAAGGAGTTCCGTCCTTTCCTCCGTGAGCATAGCAGAAAATAACGGGATCTTCGAAACTCGGTTTTTCCCCGTAAATTACTGCTGAGGTAAGGGATAATGCTCTTAATGCTTTTGCCCCCGTACCTTTTATTTCAAGGAGTTCTTCAAAATTTTTCACCTGTTTTTCATAGGCTTTCTCCGAAATTCTTTTTAAATTCTTCAGATTCATATCCGAAAGCTTAATATAGTGATGCTCAGGCATTATGATTTTTTTTATGTCTTTTTCAAATTTTTCAGGTTTTTCTTTTATGATTTCAAGAATACCCTCTTTGTTTTTCTTGGAATTTTTTGAAACAAGATTTAACACATTTTTTTCTCTTTTTCCTTCTATTCCGGAATGTGGTTCTTCTGTCATATCCTCTATTTTTTCTGAAAACCAGTGATATCTTCTTGCCCTTCTTATCTCTTCCTTTATTCCCTGCTGAACTACCGTCCACTTTCCCGTATCTGTGAAAAAAATTGTATGGTGATAAATTGAGTAGCCATCCTGTATGCAGGAACTGTCAACCTTTGCCGAAATTTTACTTGCTTTTATAAGATAATTGTAATCAAATGAGTATTGCTCTCCTATGAGCTCTATTGTTTTAGGAGTTCTTAAAGCTGCTTTTCCCTTTCCTCCGGCAGCAAATAATTTAGCTTCTTTTGAAATTTTATTTATTGCCTCTTTTACGGCACCGGCTGTTACTGTGGAAAGACCCGATGAGTGCCAGTCAAAACCCAAAACATTTCCGAGAGATTGAAACCAAATAGGATCAGATAGTCTTTCGAGTAAAGTTTCCCTTGAAAATTCCGTTAGAATAGCTTCCACTATTACTGTTGAAAGCCTTACCATCCTGCTGAAAAGCCAGCGTGGAGCTTTTCCCCAGTGGAGAGGGGAGTCAACATAACCTGTTTTCATTATTCCTCTTTTTTTGTTATTATGTTCATATAAGGGTATGGGATTTCAATTCCGGCTTTTTCAAATTTTTCCTTTAATCTTTTTCTCATTTCTCTTGCAAGAGCCCACTGATTACCTGCTTTTACTCTTCCTATTACAGTATAAACCACCGCTGAGTCTCCGAAAGAGTCTATTCCGAGACAGGAAGGGGCTTCAAGAAGCTTTTTTTTCCACTCTTTATCTTCGTAAAGTTCCCTTCCTGTTTCATTTATGATTTTTTCAACTTTTTCCGGATTTGCATCATAGGAGAGACCTACTTTTAAAACTGTTCTTGCCCAATCATAGGTTAGATTTGACACATTGGCAATACTTCCGTTGGGGATAATATGAACAGTACCATCAAATGCTCTTATTGAGATTGTTCTAAGGGAGATTTTTTCAACAGTTCCCACTTTGCCGTTTATATCAACAACATCTCCTATGGCAAGCTGTTCTTCCATGAGAATAAAAAAACCTGAAATTATATCCTTCACCAAAGATTGGGCTCCAAAGCCAACAGCAAAGGATAATCCTCCTGCGGCAACAAGAAGGGGTTTATAATCAAGACCAAGCTCTCCTAAGACCCAGAGTATTGCAAAAACCCATAAACTTATCTTTATTGCCAAAACAACAACGGAAAATAAAGTTTTATATCTTTTTTTTCTGTCCTCTGAAATTTCAGAGCCTTCCAATTTCTGCAAAATTCTGTTTCCCATATTTTTTGTTAGTTTGATAAGAAAGATAACAATTAAAAGAGCTGCAAAAAGAACAATAAATCCTCTAATTATTTTCTTTCTTAAAAGTTCTCTTTTCTTTTTATTTATTAGCTTTATCTCTTTGTCAATTAGCTTTATCTTCTCATTAATTTCCTCTACTTTGTTTTTTGAAAGATAGACGAAAGCTCTTATTGTGTTTAATTTTTGTATTTCAAGACCTAACACTCTTAGTTTTCTTACCTTTGCAAAATTTTTATATATTTTTCTTTGAACTATGTTTTTTGCTTTCTTTGCTTTTTTATTGTACTCTTCGGCTTCACCCTCTTTTTCCTTAATTTTTGAAACCTGCTTTTTCTCTTTTTTTATTAAATCTTCAAGATTCTTTTTCTCTATTTCAAGGACCTTTATTAATTCCTCTCTTTCACTTAAAAGAGATTCCTTTTTTTCTGATAAAGATTCCCCTTTACTCTCAGCCTTTTCTTTTATCAAATCCTTTTTTCTTGAAAGTGCTTTATACCTGTTAATTTCATTCTCAAGTCTTTCAATTAAAAGACCTATTCCATTTATTCTCTTTTGGACGGATAGAATACTCAAAGGAGCATTGTCCGTATATTTTTTGATTTTTTCATAGATAAATTGAATTTTTGAGGGGGTTTCATTTGAGAGTTTTAAAGCTTCCGGGAAAATAATGTCTTCCAGAATATTGTACTGCTTTATAAGCAAGTTAAACTTTCTTTTGTTAAAATCAACTTTTTCAACCAACTGATTAATTTTATCAAGCTCTTTAAATCCAGGCATCTTTTCCGGTGAAAAATCATCAAGAGCATTGTATTGTGCATAAATGTCAGCAAGCTCTTTTTCAGCATTCAAGAATTTTTCCGAAAGGGTGTTATTATTTTGAGCTGATAGAAGCCCTGAAAATATGATAAAAACTATTATTAATATTAATCTCTTTTTCATCTTTCCCTCCTCTCAAATTATACCAAAACGAAGGATAGTTTTATAGTAAAAATGGCTAAGGCTTTTCCTCAAAAGTGTAGATTCAGCGGTGATGTTTTTGGATAGAGCTCTAATTTTTTAATAAGGTTTTGATTTTTATCCCAGATGAGAAGACCATATTTTCCGTAGTGTACTATTCTCGGGAGGATTGAAGAGGGGAAGCTGAAGTTTGAGGTTGATATTAGCATATAAAAGCCATTGGCTTCTTTTGTTGTTAGAATAATGCTGAGCTCTTTTATATTGTATTCCAAACCATCGATATTTACTTTTTTCACTTTTGTGGAAAAGCCCAATTCCTTTAATTTTTCAAGAACTATTTCTTTTTTAGGATTTATTATGATAATTCTATTTGATGTATCGTCTATTTTTTTGTTGGGAAAAGCATCGGCTATTTCCTTGTCAAACCTGTTTTTCTCCCCTGTTATCTCAACACTGTTTTTTCCCAAAAAGAGAGATATTGAAGGGGGGACCTCTTCTTCGTAAAGTTTTCTGAATATTTCGTAATCCGGATCAAGGTAAAAGCCCACAGCTTTTTTGGTGAGTTGAAGAGCAATTTCCTGCTCTTTGCTGTAAATAGAGATAGTGTGTTTTATATTACTTCCATCTTCTGCTATTATTAATGCCGGAATTTCCATTATATAAGGATCTCCATCCTGAAGTTGAGACACTTTTATCTTTAAAATATAAAATTCCCCACTCTTATACTGTTTTACAAACTCCACTTTCAGCTTTGGTGCCCCTTTTCTATCTGTCCACTGCTCAAAAAAGTATGTAAGGTTTTTATCCGAAACTCCTTCCATAATTTCTCTTATATTATCGAAGGATGCTTTTTTGAATTTGTATAAAATAGCAAATCTTCTTAATCCCTTTTCAAAAATATCTTTTCCAACCAGATTTCTAAGCATATAAAAAAACATCATTGATTTTCCGTATCCGATTGTCCTTGTTGCCGGGTTTGTTCTTGATCTAAACTCTTTTACGCTTATTTCATTTTCAGGGGTTACATATGAATAATAATCTTTTAAAATTTGGAATCTGTAAGATCTCCCCTTACCTTTCATATCCGAATAAAGATAATCCGCATAGAAAACTGTTAGCCCTTCACACCAATTTCCACCGGAATAATCTACATATACGGAATTTCCCCACCAGTTGTGCAAAATTTCATGTCCTAAGGATGTATCAACTATAAAGGGAAGTCTGATTACTTTGTTTCCCAGTAGTGTAAAGGATGGCATTCCGTATCCCGTTTGAAGAAAATTTTCCACAGTAAGAAATTTTGAAAATGGATACTTTGTAAAGATTTTTTCATAGAGGTCTATGTATGATTTTGTTTTTTCAAGGTAAAGAGGAGATAGTTTTGATTCTCTTAAAAAGAAATATGTTCCTATCTTTATTCCATTGTGAATCTCTTCGGAAATCATATAATCACTTCCGGCAAGATCAACTCCCTCTGCGGGATAATTTACATCAAAGAAAAATGTATTGTTAAAAGTGTCTGAAATTTTTCTCATCTTTCCCTCTGAAACAACTTTGTAAGGTTTAGGTACATTAACTTCGAGGTGATATGTTGCAAGATGCCCCGGTACAAAGGGATACCATAGATTTCCAAATGTAAGGAAAATGCCTCTTTTATCAATCACTCCTTTAACTTCACCTTCTTTCTTTAAATGGGAAAATGAGATATTTCCATCTTCAGCTCTCTCTTTCATAAGGATTTTATAGAAAATCTCAAGGTGAGAAAACTTGTCTTTTTCTTCATCTAAAGTTACTTGATACACTTTTATGTTTTTTAGGGTTTCTTTATTTATCTCTTCATAATTTATATTTAAATTGTTTATGGTTTCCTCATCCGTTAGAACAGTAATTCTCGTTCCTCTTATTCCTGTTGAAATTTTAGATATCAGGGACCTTTTGTCAAGAAGTAGGATGATTTTATTTATTGGACTAAAGTTAATATTCACCTCTCCCTGTAAAAAGCTCATTTTTGGAATAATTTTGATTTTCATTGAATATTTTATAACTTCATCTTTCGGAAGCAAGTATTCCTTTTTCTCTTCTTTCTTTAACTCTGAAAACAAGATTGTATTTATAAGAAAAATTAAGCTAACGACTAAAAACAGTCTTTTCCCTTTCATTCTTTCCTCCCTTTATATTTTACTTTTTTTTAGCATTTTCGAAAATTTTAAAATATTTTCCTGTAATTTTATCCCATGTATAGTTTTGTTCATAAAAAATTCTCCCATTTTCCCCCATCTTTTTGTAAATTTCTTTGTTTGTTAATGTGTACTCCAGCGCCTCTTTAAATTCAAAATAATTTTCATAATAAAGGCCACCTTTTGATCTGATTACCTGGTCCTTTAGAACTGGACATCCTCCATTTACTATTACGGGTTTTTTAAGAGCCCAGCTCTCTATTGTTACCATTGATAGGGATTCATAAAAGGAGGGCATTATAAGAAGCTCTGCTGCTGCAAGGGCATTGTATTTGTCTTCATCTGATACAGCTCCCACATAGATAATATCCTCATGTTCGGGAATAGGATAAACATCTTTTCCTATTAAGACAAGTTTTAATTCTCCTCTGTTTTCTTTTTTGTATTTTATGAAAAAATCAAAAAGATGATCTACTCCCTTGTTTTTATCAATCCTTCCGATATACAGTATGAACTTTTCCTTTATTCCATACTTTTTCCTGAAATCCGAAGCACTGTATTTGTAGGGAATTTCTGAACCTACACCCACCACTTCTCCGTATGTTTCATGGTTTCCAGAATAAATATTTATAATTCTTTTTTCTTCCCAGGAGTTATAAGCTATTCCTCTCGGTAGGTTGAAAATAGGTCTGAAGATTTTCAGGTGAAGGGTTGGATCTGGCTCTGCTGTTGGAACTAAAATTGCTTTATGGGGAAATTTTTTTATTCCAAAATATGAATGATAGTATCTGAATGAGAAAAATACGAAAAAATCAAATTCTTCCTCTCTCCTTTCTAAAGTTTTAATAAGAGAGGGAAGATTGGGCCCTTCCTCATCAAGCCATTTAAGCTCATCTTTTTCTGTATGCTCTCTGTTAAAAACCTTTTCCTGAATTTTTCCGAATTTCACAGGATTTCTCTTTTTTTTGACTGAAAATCTGTTTACTTTTATTCCGTCAACAAAGGAAACCTTTTCTTTATAATAATTTTTCCATGTTATATAATCATTTGCCTTTGATGTGAACACCTCTATTTCAAAATAAGGGCTTAATTTTTTTACGATTAAACGGCAGTGATATTCTGCTCCTCCTATTATATCTTCTCCATACCGCTGAACCACAAAACCTATTTTCATAAGAGGCTCTCCAGGAATTTTAAAAAGCCTTCCAGTATTATTTCCTCTCTGTATCTATTTCTATATAAATTGTAAGCTCTCCTGTTTAATTTTTGTCTTATCTCTTTGTTGCTCAAAAGATAATTTACTCCTTCCTGAAACTCAAAATAGCTTGAATATCCTATCCCTGCTTTTGTTCTATCAATAAAATCCTTGTAATTATGATTTCTTTCATCTGCAATGAATGTTTTTCCGGCTTTTAAAGAGAGCATCATATCATAGGAAAGGACATCTTTCAGAGAAGGGTGAACACTGAAAAGAGCTCCTTTAAGAGCAGTGAAAACAGCTTTATTATCATAAATTTCAAGTATTGTTATGGATGAATCTTCTAAAAGTGGCATTTCTCTTTTTCCCATTAAGAGAAGATCAAGGGATGCAAAATTAAGCTTTTTGTAATAGAGGAAGTACTTTAAAAGTCTTCCCACACCCGAAGCTTTATTCAAAGGACCATAGTAAAATAAATATGGGTTATTTATTCTATGTTTAAACTTAAATTTGGCAATATCATCACTTCTAACCTTTTCCTCTGTTATTGGGTATATAATATAATTTTTTTTATCCTTTATTGAATCAAAGATCCTGAAATAGAGCTCTCTTTGGGCTTGAGAGTAGAAAACTAAAACATCACTGTTTTCAAGAGTCTCTCTGAATATATCAAGCCCGAGAATCTCACTTTTATCTTCCAAAACGAATAAAATCTTTGGCTTTTTTATCTTTTTTACTATATTTACATTTAAAAATGAATGCTCTCCATAAATAAAAAAATAATCAAAATTTTCTTCAAGTTCTTGAATTTTATTTAATAACTCAGGCACTACGGGACCTGCCTGCCTGTGCCAGTTGTTTTCGTCCCTTCTTGAATGAAGGCCGGAGAAAATCCATTTTGTGAATAATTGAAAGCTACTGTACTGTTTCTTTATCTTTGAATCAAATCTTAAAACATCTATTCCTCTGTAAATAAACTCTCCTTTTTTAAAGTAAGGCTTGTAAGTTCTTGTGCTCAAAGCGGTTGTTGTAAATACTGTTACCCTGTTTCCAAGATGAAAAAGTTTATTTGATAGATTTACGATATTTCTTTTTTTTCTGTCCTCACTTTCAGGATCAAAAACAGGGGTAACAATTGCTATTCTTTTCATAAAATATCCTCAATTAATTTTAAAAATTTTTCAGGAGAGCTCTCCTCTTTTATTTTTTTTAGTCTTTTCTTTTGTAATGAAACTATTTTAGCATTTAATTCCCTGTTTTTCCATATTTCATAAATCAGCTCTCCCACAAGAGCAGGGTTTTTTGTTTTTACTTTAACACTGGTCTCTCCGAGAGTATATGGAATAGCTGTACTTTTATATGCAACAACAGGAAGTTCGTAAACCATACTTTCCACAAGTGGAAGACAGAATCCTTCATGTTCGCTTGCGCTTATAAAGATGTCTGAGACTTGATAGTATGTTAAGAGTTCATTGTATGGAATGTGTCCTGTAAAGAAAATATCTTTTGTTGTGAGAAAAAAGAAATTTATGTAATCTAAAAGAGCATAATAGTATTTTTTATCCGCTGAAGTGTTTCCCACTATAATTAATCTTGAGTCTTGGTGTACATATTTTTTCAAGTAAAAAAAGATTTTTATTATATCTTCATATTTTTTATTTGCAACAATTCTTCCCACTGTTAAAAGATTTAATTTTCCATCATCAAAAATTTTTTTTAACAAAGGCACAGGATTTTTTTTGTATTTTGAAAAATCTACCATAAGTGGAAAAACTGCTGTCTTTTTAAACCCAATATCTTCAAGCTCTTTTCTATTGTATTCTGAATCTCCGATTGCCAATGAAATAACAGATTTTAAATAGTTTAGCTCTTTTTTTCCGTAATAGCCTATTCTGAATAAATCCTTTCTGAATTTGTAGAAAAATTTGTAGGGGGTAATATTGTGATGAATCAATATTTTCTTTCCTTTTGATTCTAAGAAAAAATCAGTAAGAGAAGATGGAATTGCAAAGTGGTATATTTTCACATCCTTTTTATCCTCATACTCTTCAAAATATTTTGCTTCCGAACTTACAGCAGAATCTATATGATAAGCATATATCTCTGATTTTATTCCTTTTGATTGAAAATATTTTTTTAAACTTAGAGCTTCAAATCCGATAGCATCTCCATAATGAAAAGCTGGCAAAAATTGATTTATCTCAATTATCCCCATTTTAATTTTTCTCTTAATATGCTGAAGTAATCTCTTTCAGGATTGCTTATTACTTTCAGCTTTTTTTCATCTTCTCTCACTTCAACTATGTCTCCTTCCTCCACCTTGATACCTTTTTGCCCATCTATTGTTATGAAAGTATCATCACCTTTTAAAACTTCCACTTTTATTTTGCAGCTCGAAGAAACGATAACAGGTTTTAAAGTTAAAGAATGGGAACAGATAGGAGTAATAATCAGATTTTTACTAACAGGTGTTACTATTGGCCCTCCTGCTGAAAGATTGTAAGCAGTGGAGCCTGTCGGTGTTGATATTATTAATCCATCCGCTCTTATGTTTGAAAAAAATGAATCATTTACCGTAACCTTTAGAAAAATCATTCTTGCAATTTTTTCTTTGCTGAAAACAACATCATTTAATGCTATATGTTTTTTTGAATTAAGCCGAACACTTAACAAGGATCTTGTCCCAATTTTTATTTCATCCTTTTTTAGCCTTGGGATAAAGTTGAAAAACTCCTCTTTTGTGAACTCTGTTAAAAATCCTAAAAAACCCATATTTATACCGAGAATAGGTATCTCCTTCTCAG
>Ga0190359_1002424_pt1 | contig 11114 bp, 7 predicted proteins | sample 48721823_MG_FD_161269 | JGI IMG/M metagenome (GOLD analysis project Ga0190359, IMG submission 161269) | Hydrothermal vent microbial mat bacterial communities from Southern Trench, Guaymas Basin, Mexico - 4872-18-2-3_MG | ecosystem: Environmental > Aquatic > Marine > Hydrothermal vents > Microbial...
TTTATACTCATTGAGCAATTCGATCCATTTCTTTCTAATATCTTCTTTCCAGCCGGGGTGCATCCTGTTACTGTAAAAATCATCAACACATGGGGCATGGTGACAGACAATCACAGACTTACCTGCCACCTTCCTAAGATTAGCTTCGAGCTCATATAAAGGGTCAAATGATTCATCCTTATATCCGCGAGCTAATGGCTCCGTAAATAGAAGAAGAAATACCAAACCATTATGCTCATAAACTGAAGACAAACTACCAAAATGCTTAATATATGTTTGTTTAGTTTCAAAGTATCGCTTTCCAAAAATATCGTGATTGCTTGGCACAAAATATACTGGCATCTCAAACTCACCGAATAGTTCTATAACTCTTCGGACTACAGTCGAATCTTCCATTTTTTCCTGGGTAATATCACCAGCATGTATCACACATTCAATTTCCCTGGGTGGATTGTTCACTGCTTTAATAATTTTCTTAAATACCTCCTCGCTTCGGGGTTCACCAAAGCGAATATCGGTAATCTGGACAAAATAGATTGCCTCATCTTCTGCTCGGTCAGCTCCAAAAAGAGGCACAGTCAAGGTCAGCAGAACTGCGACGGTCAACCATGCAGCGCAAAACCAATAGTTAACGATTTTCACACACTTTCGGTAGTTTAACATTAAACATCCTCCGAAATCGGCAACTTGGCCACAACAAGATCACTGTGAGTCAACCCAGGCTTTGATCACATCACCGTGACAGGGTTTGGGTTTACAATAGCACCCTAATCTCTTACCCTTTAAGGCGAGAACTGCTTTTCTAAACTCCGGGTCCCTGTCGAGCTTTTTATAAAAATCCTCTTTGAATTTCTCAATGCATTCTTCACGGGTATGGGTTGTAGAGCAGATCTGACAATATCCGATTGGATGAGGATTCCCCAACCACCCCTCTTCACCCGGCTTAATTCCTTCTGTGAGCATATTGGTTCGCTTCTTTATTCCTCTTCCGATGTAAACATCATACTCGTCAGTATTCAGATTCACAACAATTGTTTCCATATTCGAAACCTTTTTACTCGTATCCTCCTTGTGTGTACAAGTTGAAATAGCCAGGGACATTAGCGATATAATAATCAGTGTGTTCTTCAAGTAATCCTCACTCTCTGGATCGGTCATCCAGATATTTGTCAAGTGGATTCTCAGGACTGGTATTAAGCGATTTTATCCAGTCGACAACAGGTTGACGATAATTAATAGAGATATACTCTGGTTCTGGATCATATTTTTGGAAAGGCGTATCACTTCGGACATACAAATAATCGGTAGTCAAAACTATATAAACGGAATCCGGGTGAATTGGGGTTCCATCCCTCAAAGTTCGTTTGCTTTTACTTGAAATGCCTCCAACCAGGAAGCGCCCCATACAGTCTATCACTTGTCGTCCAGTCAATTCTAATTTAACAATCTCGTTTTCAAAGGGTAATACTCCAACGATATCCTTCAAGGTAATCTCTCCTTTCGGGATACCTTGCCGAATCCCTCCTGCATTTGTCATTGAAATGTCGGCATCCGGGAATCTCTCCAACCAGGAATCCACAACCATATTATACATCATATTCGAACTCTGTGGGATATCTCTACTTACATATCCGATCACCTGTGATAATGAAGAGTCAACTTGTAACCGCCAGTGCTCAACAATGGCTTCAATTTCGGGATCAGGGTCTCCACCAATATTAGCTATTAATTTTCGATGAAGAGATATTATAGTATCAGCCGCCATATCAAACAAGATATCAATCTTACCATAATACATCATACGCGCACCGGCCTCAAGAATAGCAACCCCATCTACTATTTTACTGATGAGTTGATGACTATGCCCGCCACAAATGAGTGGAATCCCTAATTCTTTAGCCACCGGTGCTAACTCTACCATGTCTTCTTCACCGAAATGCCCAACTATGACAATCAACTCCGCACCTTTCTCCTTCATATCGGGAACATATTCATATAACGCTTCGGCATAGGGAATGAAATCATAGTCTTTTACGTTAGTAGGAAATGTGCTCGTTGGCGTATCCGTGGTAGTCAGACCGATAACACCAACTTTAATACCATTTACCTCTTCAATTATATAAGGGACCGCCCAATCTGGCTGTTTACCAGTTTCCTTTTCTCTGATATTAGCAGAAAGAAACGGAAACTTTGCCTGTTTTTCCCGTTCTCTAATCCCATCGATTTTCCAGTCAAATTCGTGATTACCGATAGCAGCTGCATCATAGCCCATTGCATTCATTACAGCCGTTACCGCCTCACCATGAGTCCATGTAGAAATAGCAGGTCCTGTCCACATATCGCCGCCGCTTAACACTAAAAACGGTCCATTTTCCGTATATCCTTCATTTTCTTTCCAGAGCCCCATCAATCCTGCAGCCCCACCATACTGGTTAACAGGTTCTATCCAGCCATGTTCGTCATTCGTGTAAAGAATCGTCAATTCCCCTACGGCATCGCGCTTGACCGCTACAGAACTGCAAGATGACAAGAAAATAATGCTGAGCAAAACCAAGTATAAGGATTTTTTAAACTGTCGTTTAATACTTACTTTCATATACACCCCTTTTTTTATTTTCTTTCTCTATCACTATTTATCACGATAAAATCGCACAACCTGCTGCTTCATACTTCCATCTTTCAAAACATCACAGATAATATAGTGATGTACATTACCCTTCGGACCAAAGCGATTATGCAATCCGGCGCCACCACCTCCGCTAACGGTGTAATTTATGCCATTTAAAGTAGCAGTCGAGTAGGCATGGATGTGTCCAAAGAAAACGTGATCCACATGGTGTTTAACCATAAGATCTCCAAAGGCTTTTGAATACTTCCTGTCCATTACATGATAACGCCATTTCTCCACATTACCAAAAGGGCTATGTGCTACAACAATTTTATGATAGTTCTCCGGTGTAGTGGACAGAATGCTATCCAGCCATTTCACAGTTTCCGAAAGCGGCTGTGCTTTCGATACATTGTCAATAATAACAAAGCGGTAATTCCCATAATCGAAAAAATAGTTCAGCGAATTTTCACCAAAGAGGTACCGATATTCCAGTGCCTTTCCTTTATAGCCGCAATCGTGATTACCGATAGCTACCAGGTAGGGAATATCAAAATCCATCAGGGGTGGAACGAAATATTCCGCGAATTCCTTTACAAGCCCGCGGGGGACCAGATCGCCACTATTGATCACAAAAGCTGGTCGTGGTCTGATAGCAGCAATATGTTTCAACACAGCCTTCCAGAACTCCGGATTGGAACGACTGTCACCCATGACTACAAAACGAAATGGGGTATTGGGGCTGATAGAATGACTTTTAAGCCTGGCAATCTGATTATCGATGTTAAACCGATCCCGAACCTCATCTGGTAGCAGTTTCTTTGCCTCAGCCATGATTTGGGCAATGATCTCTTTCTCGTCTCCAGTATTGGGATAATTTTCCTCTAAAGCTCCAGAATATATAGAACGCGCCGATTGAATCTGACCATCAGGTCGAATGTAAAACGCCATTTCACCAACAACAACCAGATAGCGCTTACCCGCAAACGTTGACACCAGCCAGGTATGAGTAGGTTCAGAATCAGGAAAGAGAACACGAATCTTTTCCAGCGCCTTCTGAGGAACTTCATCAATAGATATCGATTTCTTGCTGTCTTTGATTAAAAGATAGTAAGCTTTTTCTCTTGTTCTTGTAGAATCGTTACTGTAGCAGATATCCTCAATTGTTCCATCTGTATAAATAGTATAGTCGTAGTTTTCAAAACCGGCTGATGAACGTATCCAATACTTATTTTCATCGAGCCTTTTCCAATCTGTGACCCTGGTATAAGATGGCGCAAGAATCTGCACAACATGCAAGAGTTCCTCTGATGGCGGAATATCTTGTGATACGTTCTCAGAAGGTACTTCGTAAAATTCATTACCTGGAGGGCCAACTTCTACCCGCCAGGCACCCGCCTGATCAGGAATTCGGGTACATGAAACCGTCGTTAAGAAAACCAGAAATATTACTAATGCTGCAGTGGAAATATTTCGCTTAAACATAGATAATCTCTCCTATTATACAATCATTTGGCCATTGTGAACCGTTTAAGTAAATCTAGATAGGCCCGATAGCCAGCTTTTTCGTCAGCATTGGCTTTGACCATCTCCAGCACCTTTTCCCATTTGCTGTCAAAGTTCCTGATCTCCATAGCTGCGTTTTCAGGATGCAGGCTCATTCGATGCCCGGTCTGAGCCACATGAACCACAAGATCGTTTGAGTAACGCGATTTATCCCAATTATTCTTTGCTAGAAATTTCATGAATTTAATCATATCGGCAAATTGACCCTTTTTACCGGATAGTGCCCTAACGTCATTATCCGGGAAGCGACACTTGATTTCCATATCCTGATGAACGGATGTTCTCGATGTATATACATGTACGCAGAGATCATTGCCATTGTACCTCCATGAGTTCGGAACGCCGTCTTCCCGATAGGGAATTTCTTTACCATTGATCCATACAGATTTCGGGGGGAAACGACAGTGGAAGCGAATCTCATAATCTCGGAACTCTGGCATACCCGGGTAATCACCTTTGACCGCCTCAATCAACACTTTTTGAGTTTTCCCTTTATTTGTTGAAACAACGTGCGTTAAACTAAAGACACCGTTCTTATACTGGTTATCATTCCCAGCGTCATCGTAAATCGTGAATTCCCCGTACTCTCCCGGAAATACATTGAGAATAAGTGTATGATCATCATCGGATTTCCCACACTCCGGTACAGGAACCATCGGAATAATCGCCCCAGCACGAATATAAATCGGAATCTCATCAATACAAAAAGACCGCCGGACCACTTTACCACCTTTCAGCAGAGTGCCAGAAGACCACTCAAACCATTCGCCATCAGGAAGCCAGATATCTTTTTGGACAAAGAGACTATCCGGTCCAATTGGTCTGGTAATAGGGGCAACTAACATATCATCACCAAACATGTACTGATTGCGAAAACGGTAAGCATTTTCTTCTTTCGGATGATCGTAGTACATTGGACGACAAATAGAAATCCCAGTATCGTATGCCTTGCGAGCGGCTGTATAGATATAGGGGAACAAAGCCTTCCGTAAAAGGAAAGCATCCCGCATAACGTAAAAATAATCCAGCGGGTAAGCCCAAATACGCCGCTCAATTCCCCCCTGTTGACTGGCTTTGGTACAGTGGGTTCGTAATATCGGGCTGAACGCACCAAACTGTATCCAACGGGTATAGAGCTCCGGTGTGCTCTCTCCATACATATGACCGCCGATATCATGACTCCAATATCCGAAACACACGTTCGAAGCTGTAGCTGTGAAATAAGGTAAATAGTCCAAAACCTTCCAGTTGATGAAGGTATCACCTGAAAAGCCTATCTGATAACGATGATTGCCTAATCCCCCGTAGCGGTGAAGAATTATCGGGCGCTTTTCGTTGCGCCTTTCCATATCACTAAAAAATACATAATTCAAATAGAATGTAGGGTTAACACCAGGAATTTTTGTTGTGCTCCACTGCTGCCAGTCCAACCACCAGAAATCAACACCGTCTTCTTCCATGGGATGTAAAATTATCTTCATAAAATTCTCAGCATACTTACGATTAACAATATCAAATGGAACATATTTCTTCGTTGCAGGATCGATACCCATAGCCCGAGCCATCTCCGGATACTTCTCCTCATGTGGCTGAATTCCAGAAGCCGGATGAAGATTCAAACATACCTTTAAACCCTTCTTTTCTGTCCATTCTAAAAACTTTTTAGGATCAGGAAAATAGTTTCTATTCCAGGTAAATCCAGTCCAACCGATTTCTTCTCCTGCCTGATCCTTAATTTTTTTCCCATCCTTATACCACTCGGGTCTTGAGGTTATATGCCAATCCATATCAACGACCAAAACGTCTAAAGGTACGTTGTGAATTTCGAACTCCTTGACCAATTCGCGAAGCTCCAAATCTGTATATTCCCAGTACCGCGACCACCAGATTCCAAACGCAAATTTGGGTGGTAACGGAATCCTTCCAGCAACACTGATAAAATCTTTCAGAGCGGTTTTATAGTCCGAACCATAGCAGAAAAAATATAAATCTTGACTTTCCTTCTTTGACCTGGGAGTTACCCATGGCCAATCCGAATTATCAAAAAGTGGTCTGTCGGAGTCATCGATCAACACCCATCCATCTCTCGACAATATACCAGGTTTCAGAGCAATTGGCTTTTTCGTAGTCCAGCGCATTATTGTTCCATCAAAACCATCCAGAGTTCTGATTGTACCGAGTAAATTGCCCCTGTTTTCCATGCCCGGTCTCCACTCTTTCTGGACACCATCCACATAAAACCTAATCCGTAGGTTTTCTTTGCTGAATCGACCACTACCGACTTTATACTCCAGGGTAAATTTTTCTGTTTTAATCTGAAGCCATCCCTTTTTTATCTTCGTTTTATATTTAGGAACAGGAAGCTTTCGATTGACGAAAACCAGCGAGGCACGGTCCTCGAAAATTCCATCCTCTGCCCATTCCATACGAATCAGCCCGGGCGTGAGAACAGTAAATCGGACATTTTGCAATTTAACAACCGCATCAGGGTCCGCTACAGGGTTATACTCCTGTGGGAGGAGCCTTCCTCCCAATAAAATAATGAACCCTACAATGAGAGAATAAAACAATCGTTTCATAGATTCCCCCTCCATATCACATCAAATGCCATTAACGATACGCTTCAATTACACAAAATACTGGCAGCCAACGGAACATTGTTGGTAGCCAGAATATCTGCCCCATTATTGATCAGTTTTTTATAAACGCTAATACCGTGCTTCTCAGCCTTGCGGTCCAGGTTTCCCATCGTCCCTAAGATAGCCATAATGCGGTTTTTATGTAGCAATTCATAAACCTTCTTCTCAGGCTCATAGACGCCAACGAATGCAATAATACAGCTTGGGTTTATACCGCTTTCCAACAGGCGTTGTGCACCCTCAATACCACGTGCCGAGGCCGATATCATCAGTTGCGGCTCCAGCGCATGATATTTTTTCGCCACTTCTATATTGTATGTAATAACAACCGTATAGCTCAACGCTCGCTTTTCTCGGATTATTGCGACGATTTCTTCCGGAGCTATGGAACCCTTAATATCCAATTCGACGATCGCCCGACCTCGCGCCCAATCCAAAACCTCGGCTAAGGTCGGGATTCGATAAGGGGTTATGTTTCCCTGATTATCTTTCAGATATAGTTTCTTAAGTTCCTCCAACGTGTAATCACTCACCAAGCCGCTACCGGTTGTTGTCCGATCAAGAGTTCGGTCATGCATCAACACCAGTACGGAATCTTTGCTTCTGGCAACATCGCACTCAATAAGGCATGGTGCGTAAAGAAGCGCGTGCTCAAAGGTCTCAATACAATTTTCGGGATAGCCTTCCATCGGTCCACCTCTATGAGCGCTGATGATAGGTGCCTTGTCCGGCGACCAGCGAAAATATTCCTGCAATTGAGCAGGACTTTCAAAAGCTAAATAGTGTTTTCCCTGAGCCTGTAGAAACACCAATAAACTGAAAACCAGACTCAGTTGTAATATCCTTTTCCATGCTTTCATTTCTTTATTCCTCTTTGTTTATCCAGAAAATACCACCCAAACTACAATTACACAAAGTATCAGTATAACAGACAGGATAATATCCTTATACAAACCCGCCTGGCTCACCCTGGTTTCTCCCTTCCTCCCGACGGTCGAAAATGTCAAACCACTCAATTGTGTCCGGGATGGTTCCTGCGTCATGAGGCTGACAATAATTAACACCGCAGAACAGACTGCAAACAACAAAACTGCAAAATGAAGAAAATTGATATCGGCATAGCGATACAGCCAGCCACCCAGAAACGATTTATTTAGCTCGGCTATCAGCCGCCCCATGCCCAGAACGAATCCTGTCAATAAGGAAGCAATAGCTCCTTTAGAATTGACTCTTGGCCAGAGAACCCCGATTAGAAATACAGCAGCAATTGGGGGCGAAATATATGATTGAACACTTTGTAAATATTGATAAAGCTGTCCGGATATTAGCTTCATAAAAGGAATCCAGGCCAGTCCCATAAGTACCAGGATCGCCGTGGCAATTTGACCAACCCTTACCAGATGCTTTTCACTGGCCTTTGGTTGCAACTTCTTATAAATGTCCAGTGTAATTAGGGTTGAGCACGAATTAAACACAGATGACAGCGAGCTCATCAAAGCTGCAAGCAGTCCCGCCACAACCAGACCGCGCAGTCCGACCGGTATCAACACACTGATCAAAGCTGGCAAAGCCTGGTCTGGCCGTTCCAGGGTCAACTGACCAGATTTAGCCAGTGCATGAGCCACGACCCCAGGTATCACAAAAATGAACACCGGCAGAAGTTTTAGATAGCCACCCCATATGGAACCCCGCCGAGCATTTTCAATGTTCTTCGCCGATAGTACTCTTTGCACAATAAACTGATCGGTACACCAGTACCAGACGCCTAAAATTGGAATGCCAAAAATGATGCCCGTCCAGGGAAAGTTTGGATCAGACACGGGTTTCCACATGCTGAAATATTCAGATCCAGCAATCTCATATAATCGTCGTACCCCACCCAATTTCACCAGTCCTGTCACCGTCAACAATATCGACCCGCCAATCAGGATAAACATCTGCAGCATATCAGTATAAAGCACTGCCCGCAACCCCCCAAAAACGGTGTAGATACCAGTAGCTATCACCACGATCAGAGCACCGGTCCAGAAATCGACACCCATTAGTGTTTCAAACACAATACCGCCAGCCGCTATAGTGACGGATATTTTGGTTAGCACATAGGCAATAATTGAAATAATAGACAGATACCACCGAGCCTCCGGCGAATAGCGTCGCTCCAGAAACTCTGGCATGGTATAAACAGCACTTCGCAAATAAAAGGGGACAAAGACCCAACCAAGTATCAATAAAATCAATGATGCCATAACTTCGAACTGACCAACCGCAACACCGCTGGCTGCTCCTGTTCCTGCCAATCCGACTAGATGTTCAGAACCTATATTCGAAGCAAAAAGAGACGCCCCTATCACAAACCAACCAGCATTACGACTGGCAAGAAAATACCCATTAGAATTTTGACGGGTAGATTTTTCCTGTCGTACCGACCACCAGGCAACTGCAAAAATCACTAAAAAATAAAGAGCAATAAATATCCAATCCAGAGTTCCCAGTAATCTCATTTCTTTTCCAAAGATTTTATACTATTTCGCACGTCTGTTGCATTTAACCTATTCGATACTGTCGCGCTGTTTCAATCATAGCTCGTATGTTTTCTGAGGGCGCTTCCGCCGGAATGGCACACCCGGCATTCAAAATAAATCGTGGTGTATCCGCGAAAATTGTAATAATTTCCTCGGTCTTTCGCTTCACATCATCCACTGTTCCAAACGTGAGAATTCCACTGGGGTCAATATTGCCAATAAATGTTGCTTTGTCCTTCATTAGATCGTGCGCCAGACGGGCATCTGTTCCGTGGTCCAGCTCCAGTGCGTCAGCGCCAGATTCCAGCATCGATGGCAGAATCGAATCCGTATTGCCACATATATGCAGGGCGTAGGGTAATCCAAGACTATGAGCAGTCATCACTATCTTCCGTTCATAAGGCAACGCAAATTTTCGATACATTTCTGGCGAAATCATCTGTGGCCCGGCTGGACTGTCTCCGTTAGAAACCATGTCAGCGCCCGTCTCTGCCATCAACGTAATAAACTGACAGGTTGCGGTACTACAGTATTCCAGAAGTTGCAAAGCTTTCTCTTCATTCAAAACAAGGTCAATGTACCAGTCTTGAACTCCCCGTACCATGCTGGCAAGGGAAAAAGGAGCCTGATCACAGTTCCCACGGATATAAATTTCATTCCCAAAATAATCTTTGAGCCGACGTACCGCTTCCAGCCAAATCTGTACATATTTGTACTCAGCAATATTAACCGGGGGCAAGTTATCCACTTCATCAATCGATTTCAGACGCCCCACTGTACAACGAGCTGGCGCATCCTGCGGAAAGTCCACCGGGACACCAACCGCCCCGGCAAGAGTGACCGTATCGATATCCACTAGGATACCATCATATTCATAGCGTTCAACTGCCTGAATAAATGCATCGGCAATCTTTTTGGGATCGTTCCGAAATTCTTCCATAGTGTAGCCCGCTTCCCTGGCTGCCAACATAAAATTATGTAGCATGACAGGTATACGGTCCGCTCGTCTACCCTCAATTGCTGCTTTTATTCTTTCATACCCATTCATATCGGTTTTACTCCCGCTCGAAACGTAGCACAGCCAGCCCGCCACCAGGAATTCCATCCCGGAGAACCTTTACCTTATAATGTGCAAGGTCTTTTACATTGATGCGACCGATGCGCTTTTCACGAGGCCAGAGATTCGTCACCACTGGCTCCTGGCAACCGATAGCGGTGTCCAGAATTTCCTCGGTTATCTGTAATTCAACCTCTACCGTGTTTTCAGTTGGATTACCCACTACCAGTATGGCTCGTTTCCCATTGGAGAGTAAATAGGGAACTGGCAGGTCCACAGAAGATATTATGGGAATTGGTTGAATAGTAATATCCGGTTTTTTTGGATCAACAGCGTGAATCAGATCCCGATGTTCTCTGCGGATTGCTATCATGCGTTTTACATCCTCAAGCATAGCTCTATGCCGTTCTTCTTTCAGCTGATCCCATTGCAGCCAGGAGCCGTAGAGCCACCGCCCCTTCCCTGCCTCTCCTTTACCATAAAGGTCAGGTGTCAGACGCGGCAGGGGACGGTAGTCTGCATCAAATTCCTCCCCGCTCATGAAAATCGGAATTGCCGGAACAAAAAGGCAACCATAACCAAATACAAAACGGCTTCCCTGGACCATATAGGGATTTTTATCAGCAGGGAATCCCTCCCACCCACAATCGTGACAGCTGACGGAGATTACTCGTAACTTTGGCCCCGGCAGGGGATTACCGCCACTGATTTTTAGGCCGTCA
>Ga0190359_1002427_pt1 | contig 11096 bp, 10 predicted proteins | sample 48721823_MG_FD_161269 | JGI IMG/M metagenome (GOLD analysis project Ga0190359, IMG submission 161269) | Hydrothermal vent microbial mat bacterial communities from Southern Trench, Guaymas Basin, Mexico - 4872-18-2-3_MG | ecosystem: Environmental > Aquatic > Marine > Hydrothermal vents >...
CTCGACCTCGTCCATGTGGACGAACACCTCCATGATATGCGTGTTCGTCATGAGCTGCGCCTGTATCAGGCCTGTGCTCGCTTCATGGGCGCATGTCTTGTCAACGGGCTGCTTTCCTGGCATTCCCAGGGCGATTACGATGTCGCACTCATCCTCCTCGATGAGCTTCTTCGCCGCAACGGGGAGGTCCTTCACTCCCGGGACCGTTCTCCTCACGATCCTGAACCCGCTTCCGAGGGACCTGAGCTCGTCAACCGCGACCCTGCCCATGTCCATCCTGGCAAATGTGGTGTCCACGACCCCTATCCTCTTCATGATCATGCACCGTGTCTCTTTATTCTTTCCAGGATCTCCGTGGTCCCCTCGATGTCCCCGCTTCTCTTGTCTATCCTCACGACCCGGATGTCCAGCCCCCTTTTGCGGAGTTCCTGCTTCAGTTCCTCCTCACCGTCCCTCTGATCGTATCCGAGGGCAATGATGTCGGGCCTGAGTTCCTCCACGATGCGGTATCTGTCCTCGCTGTAGCCGAGAACCGCCGCATCGACCATCTTCAGGGATGCGACCATTTCCCTTCTCGCCCTCTCGTGGACGACGGGATGGCGCTTGAGCCCCTCGACTGTGGAGTCCCTGGCCACGACAACGACGAGTTCATCGCCCAGCTCCCTGGCCTTTCCCAGGAAATGGAGATGTCCCGGATGCATTATATCGAACACGCCGGTCGCCATTACCCTTGCCCCCTTCTTCTCCGGCAGCTTCATCTCATCATGATTGTTGGAGAACACTCTCTCTTCCGACAGGGCCCTCTCTCCGGGTGGGGCATACCGGTGTTTCCATTCACCGTCATACTCCTTCCAGGCCTTTATGATCTGTCTTCCCTCGAGGAATGGTATGCCCCTTTCCCGGGCATAGGCCCTCACCTCCTCCCTGGGTTTTGCCAGACCGTCGTCTCCCATCATCTCGCATCCGACGGAAACACCCGACATCCCCGCCATCGTGGAGAGGGCGCAGGAGAGCTCCGTGTGGCCGAACCTGGTCTCCAGTATCCGGTCCGATGCAATGCAGATCGGAACGTGTCCCGGTGTCCTGAAATGCTCTCCGAAGGTGGACAGCGCCTCGGCGTCATCCATGTCGAGGGCTCTCTGCGACAGCTTTCCGAACTCCTTTACCGTCAGGGCCCTGTCCCGGTCCGTTATACCGGTAAATGTGTCCCTGTGATTGATGGCAACGGAGAATGAAGATCGTGTGTCATACGGGATATCGTCCGATATCAATGCACTGAAGACCGGATAATCCCTGGCATATCTGGGAAACACCTCCTGGAGGAAGGGCAGCCCCAGCTTGTCCCTGATATCCGGTCTGACCATCAGAAAGATGAGTCCCCCGCCGTCCTTTCTCATGGTTCTGATATGTCCGTGTTTGCAGGATTCCGCAGGCAGGAAGAAATCGCATTCCTCCTCCCTGCCGTCCGCATCGTAGACGATAACGAACTCTCCGTTCCCGAACGCTTCCACCGCATTTTTCACTTCAGGGTCCATCGCCCCTGTTATTTCAGTAATTAAAATAAATATTTTGTATATACCATTATTTTGGTATCACTCGCCGAGATCATCCCTTATCATGACCTCTTTCATATGGACCCTTCCATCCTCCCTTCTGGCCTCCTGTCCCGTGACATCGTCGATGTCATAGACGCGGCCTTCCCTGTCAAGGGCCTGTCCGAGCACCTCCCTCGCCTCCTCCATCCTCCCCATCTTCTGAAGTATACGTCCCTTGGAATAGAGGGCGGGATAATACACCGGGTCAAGCTCGAGGGCCTCATCATATGCCTCGAGAGCCTCCTTCTCCCTCCCCTGGGCCTCGACGGCCGCTCCCAGATTGTTGAGGATGGGAGGCGAGGGTCCCGCTGTCTCGATAAGCTCCACCAGAACGGATTCCGCCTCCTCCAGCCTGCCCATCTTTATTAGGACGACCGACATGTCGAACAGCACCTCCGCCGGTGCATCCGGGAATGAAAGTGCAGCCTCGTATTCCTCGAGAGAGGGCTCCAGCAGTCCCATTTCCCTGTATATGAGGCCCATGATGGACCTTATGCGCCACGAAGGTTCCGACAATCGGGATAGTTTTGTGAAGCACAATGCGGCCCCCTTCCATATCCTGTCATTCAGCAGGCTGGTACCGAGCATCGAGAATCTGGCCATCTCCGATTCCGGCCCCTCTCCCCTGGGCCACTTGTCGCTCTCCATCAGGTTAAGGGCCCATCTCGCTTCCGGATAGTGCCCCTTCTTTGACCTCGCCTCGAGGAACGAAGTCCTTGCCCCCTCCATGTCCCCGTAGTAGAACATGATCATTCCGTGGAGCTCCCATGCCCTTCCGAGCTCCGGATCAAGTTCCAGACATTCCATCACATGTTCGAAGACACGGTCATATTCCATGGATGAATAGAGCTCTTCGGCCTTCTCGAGAGCCTTGACGGCGGCCAGATGGTCGTCGTAATCTTCATCCATGGGTGTTCAATCGTTCTGATATTGTTTAAATGTTCCCCGGTTCGTCACGGAATACGCTGCCAACCCTCGGCCCTCATGATATCATCAATCGGGGGAATGGTCCAATCCGCCTTCGAATAATGCCTGTTGCAGCGGGTGCAGGACAGTAGAGAGCTTCCGTATTCTATCATGGGATCGAAACAGAGGGGGCAGAGGGCCCTTATGCGGCCTTTCGCCTCTTCGTAGAGCAAATGCCCCTCCTCGCATTCCGTTCCGCGTACATGGAGCTGGTACTGGGTCTGCGTCCTCTTCGTTATCTCACCGCCCATCAGCTTCAATCCATGAACGTTTATCCGCTCTCCCTCGTGAATGAACTCCATCTCGCTATCGATGACCTTCGAGGGCGACCCGCACAGGGGACAGGGCAGTTTCTCATCGAAACCGACCATGCGGATCCTTTTCTCCCCTGCATCCGTCGGTTCCCGTTTCATCCTTCTCTTCTCGACGTAGGCTTTCATGTCGAATCCGCATTTCGGACATATATCCGAATCCGGGTCATGTTGAAAGGCGTTGCAGTTGGGACAGTAAAGCATGAATATTCCCCCAGGTGTCCCCATTCCCCCATGATGTATACGGTGGGAACTATTTTGATTTGTTGCTTTTTCTCCACAGGACCATACCGGCGATCAATCCCACGATGACAAGGACCGCCGCGACAGCGATCGAGGCAGTTCTCGATATCCCCCCCTCCCTGCCGGTATCCCTTACGACGATCTCCCTGGAGGAGTCCTCTTTCTGGATGAACCTGTCCCGCCCCTCGAGGTTCCCCTTCCTGACGTTGAGAGAATAGTCCGAACAGGGAAGGAATCCGAACAGTGCAGTTCCGGACCCGTCGGTCACCAGCTCGTACGATGAATTATCCACGTTAGAGGTGATGTTGACAAGGGCCCCTGCCACCGGTTCGCCGTTCCGGTCCAGCACGAGGATATCGAGGCTCGTGAACGGAGAGAAGGCAGCGTACGGGCGTGGAATGATGTCCACCAGGTCATCGAAGGCATATTCCGGGTGCTCCTTTCTGTGTTCATCCACGAGAAAAGGCTGGCCGCACGAGTGCCCGAACCTGGACCACAGCTCCATTCTCAGCGCCATGGTCCTGTTGGTGACCTTCCCGTCTATGGAGCCGTGGGGGTAGCCGGAAGCGTTCTCCACATGGCCGCACAGCGTGTGAGAGCACGGGTTGATCCTGTTCTCCACGGTGTCGTAATGGTCTCCCAGGTACTCCATTCCCGAGAAGACGGTGATGTTGCCGTAATCCCTCTCCGCGAGCTGCTCCCATCTCACCCATCTGGGGTAGCATCCGTGATCCCATCCCCTGGCGGCCCCCATCTCCTCGGCAACCTCGGGGTCCCACGGGTAATTGCAGGAGGGGAGGAATCCGTCCATGGTCCTCTTCAGCTCCCATTCGTAGGAACCAAGCTCGAGGACCGCGACCTCGTTCGTCTTGGTATCCGCAAGCAGGTAGTCGCCGCAGTATGCACCGTTGGTATTCTCGAGCATTATGTCCTTGAATTCGTCAATGGAAGAGGCATATTGGACCGCCTTCCTCAATCTAACGAAGGAGGGTACGCCCAGCCATCTGTAGGGGCCGGTGCCCAGCGTTGTCTCCGCGACGACCAGTCCTGCCGAATTGATGTAGTATTCGGTCCCGGACCATATCATGCCGGCCGTGACCTCCATCAGAATCCTGTTCCCCTTCTCGGGTATGATGTCGATGTAAACGGCATGGGCCGGCGAGAGGAAATAGGGCATCCAGAGGGATTGGCCAAGGACGAAACCCCCGTCCTTCGTGGCATTTCCGGTGGCAACGAATGCGGAGCAGTGATGCGGCGGGTCGGAGGCTATCGTCGGTAGCTCGGGGTTGTTGGGAAGCCACCACCATATGTTTCCGGGGGGCTCTGCCCGCCACCATATGTCCCATATGGCGTTCAGGGCAAGTATGTCCCATTCGTCCACAGGGTTCCCGAGGGGGTTCAACGCCCCCCTCTCGGAAGCTCCCCTGGCAATACCCTCGATCTCCCGTTTCTGTTCGTCGGGAACGTATCTCCAGTATGTTCTCCCCTGCCGCCTGACCTGGGACCAGTCCAGATTGTAGCTTCTCTCCGTTGCGTGGGAATAGGCCGAGAGCGACCGCGGAATCAGGTCATGCAGGGCCGAACCATGCTGGTATCCTATCTCGTCAGGTGTTCCCCGGACCTGCAGATAGCGAAATCCCTGCTTTTCCGCTACGTAGGCCCCTCCGGGGTCCATTTCTCCCCCGGTAACGATCTCCCCTCCGGTGCCCGGTGCGAACACGGGGACCACCAGAAGAGCGCTCAGCAGGAGAAGGAACGGATACCTGGTTCTCGATAGACGGGAGCCCATGTGCTACCTCCTCCTTTTCATGACGATCAGGCTGACCATCAGTACGGATAGAAGGACCAGGGCAGGTTCGAAGCCCGGTATGGCCACGCCTCTCTGTCTGATGTAGAGGGAATATTTCACATCCTCCGCAACATCTCCGTTCTTTGCGGCCTGGACCGATGTTATGCTGAACCTTATTACCGAAATGACGTTTCTCCACCCGTCCCACCTGGTCGGAGCCGAAACGGTGACGGGTATCTTGACGCTCCCCTCGTACGGGACCTTGAATTTGGACATGGGCATGATGAATGCCCAGCCGTTATCTTCCATGGTGGCCCGCCGGTCTATCGTCACATCTATCTCATCGTCCCCGTTGCCCTGATTCTCCACTATCAGGTCCACGGTGAACTGTCCTCCCGGAGAGGTCTGCACGTAACCGGGTTCGCACCAGGCCGAATACTGGTAGACCTGGTCCACGTGTATGAAGGCCTCCGCCGGGTCTATCCGACCCGAGAGAAGTCCCGGTTCGTAGGTCCAGTTCCCCGAGATTATTATCTTCTGTATCTGGTCCTTCTCGGTGGCCGTGGTCATCTGTGGAACGAACACCGATACGGAGAACTCGGGAGACCTGTGGGACAGGGTCACCGTGAGAACGGGGATCTCGGTCACCCTCCACCCGGCGGTGCACACGGCATCGAGTCTGATTATACCGAACTGGAAGTCGAAGTCCCTCGGTTGTGTGGTCACCACCTTGCCCGTGAACGTTATGACACCTCCTCTCTGGGGATCGACATCAACGTTCGGCTCGTCCGGGTCCAGGGTGATCGTGGCGCTGAGCTCCCCCGCTCCATCGCTCTCTCCCGCCGGTCCCATCACGCCTGTCGAGGGGAGCAGCAGGAACAGGACGGCCAGTCCGAGCATGCAGAGGGAAAGGCACCTCATGAAGGTGGAGAGGGATTTACGGTATATAACTGTTCTAATTCCGATGTGAAACGGAATCCCGTGATCGTGATAGGTTCCCAGGAAACATTAACTACCTTTGACTGCGATATGACCCCACCTGATAGGGGGTCATAGTTTGGATCTGCTGATAGTGGGAGGCAACTCGTTCATAGGTTCCAACCTTCAAGCTTACCTTCTGGGACGGGATCCATCGATAAACATAATGAACCTCGATTCCGCAAGGGACAACAGAATGGAGGATATCATGGGGCTCTCAAGGTATCAGGGAAGGTATTCCTTCAAGGGAGGGGAAGTGTGCGATCTCTCCACCTACGAGCATTATCTCAAGGTTTCGGACATGGTGATAAACTGCTCCTCCAACATCAGGGGCTCCTTTTTCAGGGAGGGGATGGAGAGGTACATGAGGGCCAACACCCTGGGCGCCCGCATCCTGGCGGATTCCGCCAGCAGGAATCATGTGCCCCTCATCCATGTTTCCTCGGATGAGGTATACGGCTCCTGTCCCTACACGGTTCACAGGAGGGACGAATCCTCTCCCCTGGACCCCACGAACTCCTTTGCCACGACGATTGCCGCGGGCGAACGTCTGGTCTCGATCGCCGGGAAGGAGAGCGGCACGCCGATGGTCATCGTTCGGCCTTGTGAGCTGATAGGGCCCAATCAGCCCGCATACGGTATCGTTCCCAGGACCATAAGATCCATCATGGCCGGAAGACCCCCCACGTTCAGGGAAAAGGGCGGGGAGAGGTACAGGGACTGGCTCCACATTCTGGATTTCTGTTCGGCCGTGGAGATCCTCATGGATTCCCTGACCGGCTCCACCGAGCCCGTGAAACAGGAGACCGAGGGAGAGGTCCATTCACCTCCCGGAAAGACGGTCATTTCCGGGACGTCCGTTGCAACCGTTCAAACACAACCGCCCGAAAAGAAGGTGGCAAGGTCCGTGCTCTCGGGTGTATCGGTGTTCAACATAACTTCCGAGATGAGATACCCCATCGTTGACATCATCGAGAGGACCATGAAGTTGATGGGATCGGACCTACCCCTTCAGGAATCGAAGGAGGAGGGGTATCGGGATCTGGGATACAACCCGTCGGGCAAGAAGATCTCCTACCAGGGATGGCATCCGAGGTACAATGATGTGGACGAGATACTGAAATCGACGGTTGACTGGTTCAGGGAGAATCCGGACATCCTCCAGTTGACGGCATCCTCCCACCTCGGACCCTGATAATGGCCGCATAGGAAAATAATAACATCTACCTGCCCCATTTACCATCGACATTCGAAGAGCGAGTTCCGAACGTTGTCAATGATTGCGAATGGTGTGTTGCAAAGGGTATAGGTCATGCTTCAGTGTATTGCAGATTCCTTCTTCAGGGTGATCGGATGAGACGTGATTCCATAGGTGTTTTCATAGATGGTGATTATTTCGACGGTATACTGAGAAACGAGTTCGATTCGAGGAGAATAGATTTTTTCACCTTCTCCCAGCTTATAATTCCGGAGCAGTCCCACAGATTCAGGACCTACTACTACAAATCCATCCCCTACTACAGTCTGGATGCCTCTCCCGAAGAGAGAAGCAAACTCGATGGAATGGAGAAGTTCCTCCAATCCCTGCGGCATCTCCCCCGGTTCAAGGTCAGAACGGGGGAGCTGACAAGGTATCAGGATGGCCAGTACAAGAGAAAGGGGGTCAACGTTTCATTGGCTGTGGATGTTACGAGACTGTGCACCGAGAGGATCATAGACCAGGCATTCCTTGTCTGCTCGGATCCGGACCTCCTCCCCCTTCTCAAGAGCATGAGGGATATGGGTATACTCATCAGACTGTATCACGGCGACAACGTTCCAGAGAGAATGCTGGCGGAATCCGATGAATCCGTGAGGATAGATGACGAGCTCATCGAGCGCTGCCTGAGGGAGAACAACCATAGCTGAGAGAGGTGACGGATGGATGATGCCCCTTGGCCACCTGGGCATTCCGCTTCTTTTTCCGCTCATCGACAGGGATGCCCATTTCGACATCAGGCTTCTCATCCTGGGGTCGATCCTGCCGGACCTCATAGACAAACCTCTGGGTCACCTCATCCTTCCCGAGAACAACGGGAGGATAATCGCCCATACGCTCCTGTTTTCACTTATCATTCTGGGCCTGGGCCTGATGAGGAAACCCGTGCTCTCACTTTCCGTCGGTGTCACGATGCATCAGCTTCAGGACGGTATGTTCATGGACCCGCGAACATCCCTGTGGCCCCTGATGGGTCCCTTCGTTTCCACCGATTTCCGGGTATATCAGTGGTTTGCGGCCATCGGGGATCCGTACGTCATCTTCGAGGAGGTCCTGGGATTGCTGATAATTGCGGCCTTCGTGAAGCACTTTCACCTCCTGGATGCGGGGAACCTGAAAAGATTGATGTGTACGGGCAGGCTGTCCTCTCTCAAAAACAATTTATATAAAAAGGATATGAAGTAAGTCCAACACCATGGCCGGGATGGTGTAGCCTGGCAGCACCGGGGACTGTGGATCCCCTGGCTCGAGTTCAAATCTCGGTCCCGGCCCTTCTTTGAAGAAGGTTCCTGGAGGAATGTTTCTGGAAAAAGAGGATGAGAACCCACCTGCGCAGAACCCCATGGGTCAGATGTGCCAGGGGCCTACGGGTTTCCTCTACGCTCTTGCATTCATGTTCCTCATAATGATAATGATAAACCGTGACCTGGGGGATGCCATATCGGCCTATATCGGCGTTCTCCTGATGCCCATCATAGGTTTCGGCTCGAAATGGCCGCTTCTCACCATGGTGGGTGCGGGTCTTCTCACAATAACGATATCAACTACCATACGTCATTTCACAATGGACTGGGTCGACCTTGCAAAGAAGCAGAGGATAATGAACGCCTTCAACAAGGAGCTCAGGAAGGCCCAGAAGGAAGGCAACCAGTCGAAGGTAGAGAGGATGCAGGAGCAGAATGCGGACATAATGTCCATGCAGTCCCAGTCCATGATGCAGCAGATGAAGGCATCCATATTCTCCATGGTGATAGCCATACTCATCTTCAGATGGATGTATACCTTCATCGACAGCGTTCCCCAGCCGACGGCCACGACCCCGTGGGACCTTACCTGGCCGCTTACGGGTTCCGCCTTCCAGCAGGTTTGCGGCTCCATCTGCATGGCCGGAAGGGGTTTCCCCTACTGGATCCTTCTCTACATAGTCATAACGATCCCCATCGGACAGGCCCTGATGAGGGGGCTGAAGTTCTACGAGTTCTCCCGCAAGCTCAAGGCCAGGGGTGAGGAGGTCTTCGCTGCCGAGGAAAAGAGCCCCAGCCCGGTCAGCAAGGATGAGACCGGGGAAAGCGGGAAGAAGACCCGGGATGGCGGGAAGGAACAGAGGGGCAGGAAGGGGCGGAGGGGGAAGAGAGACCGGCCCGTAAAAAAGAAATGATCGACCTTTCACGTTTGACCCAGAGGAGGTTCGGAAATGGTTTCCGGGGAAAAGAAGCTGGTGCAGATAGGCAAGGTAAAGGAAGTGTATTCGCTGGAGGGAACGGACGAGCTCGAGTTCAGGTTCACTGACAAGATATCCGTCTTCGACAAGGTGATCCCGTCCGTCATTCCGAGGAAGGGAGAGACCCTGTGCAGAACAGCGGCTTTCTGGTTCAGGAAGGGAAGCGAACTCGGGATCGGAACACACTTCATAGGTTTGACCGGCCCGTCTTCCATGAGGGTGAAACGGGTAAGGGTCGAGAGGGACATGTCCCGCATTGACGGGAGCTCGACATCGATACTGATACCGCTGGAGTTCATTGCAAGATATTATGTCGCAGGTTCCCTTCTGGACAGAATGAAGAAGGGCAGGGTCCGTGTGGAAGATGTCGGGTTTCCGAAAGGACATGTACCGGAATACGGCGAGCCGCTGCCCGAACCGCTTCTCGAGGCCACCACGAAACTCGAGGAGACCGACCGGCCGCTGACCGACCGGGAGGCCATGGAGCTTGCAGGCCTTTCCAGGGATGAATGGGACCAGATATGGGAAGCGGTTCTCAGGATAGACGATGTGATCGCAAAGGAAGCTTCCTCGAGGGGATTGGTCCATGTGGACGGGAAGAAGGAGTTCGGATTCGACGAGCAGAGACGCCCCATGCTCGTGGATACCTTCGGGACGGCGGACGAGGACAGGTTCTGGGAGGCCTCGGAACTGGAGAATGGAAGGATGGTGGAACTGTCCAAGGAAGCCGTCAGACAGTATTACAGGGGTATCGGGTATCACGAGAAGCTCATGGAAGCAAGGGAGAGAGGCGTTCCGAAGGATGAGGAACCGCCCATACCACCCCTCCCCGGGAACGAGATAGAGAAGATATCAGAATTGTACAGGGAGATGTACGAGAGGCTCACCGGCGAGAAGCTATGACCCCTTCTCAATGGTTTCAAGGAGCCCGTCATATACCTCTCTTCTTGCTGGGTCGAACAGTATCTCCTTGGCCCTGTTGAGCTTCTGCATCTCCTCCGCTATGGTCCTTTTGTACAGTTCCCCCGCCTCCCGGTTCAGGTCCGGATGGTAAAGAAGGGCCCTTCTCCGGTATGCCCTCTTCAGCTCCGCGGGACTGGCATTCCTTGCCACCCTGAGTATCGCGTAAAGGTCCATCCCATCGGTGAGGACATCGTCAAGGTCCAGTGATATCTCCTCCTCGACCTCCGCCTTCACCCTGGACCGGGGCGCCCCGTCCCCGCTCCTCTGCTTCTCCCCGGACCCGGGTCCTTTTTCCGTTCCCCTATTCCACGTTTCTCCGTCTTCCCCGCGTCCTTTCGCAGCTTCCATGTCGAGAGGCGCTGAGAATCTTCCCATATCGACGGCCCGTCCCACGGGAATTCCCCCGTCAGCCGGGACCTCCGTCTCCTCGGGGGCTGAGGCGGGTTCGGGGGGCCTTGCGGATCTGACAACCACCGGCTCGGGGGTTTCCGTGTAGAGGGATCGGGCCCTCTCCACGGGTTCCGTGATCCGCCGGAAGTCCGTCTTTCTCTCCACGGGGACGAGCCCTCCCGGCTTCCTCGCCTCCCTTCTCATGCTCATGAAGTAGGAAATGAACATGGTTATCTCGAGGAGGAACAGATATCCCGTGAGCAGGATCAGAAAGAGGTAGGCGGGCAGCGTCGATGTGGAGAAGATGAAACCCAGTATCATCAGGGACATTCCAGTCAGGGAAAGAAGAGCCATGATGCCCGTCACCGCTCCCCCGATGGGA
>Ga0190359_1002428_pt1 | contig 11095 bp, 7 predicted proteins | sample 48721823_MG_FD_161269 | JGI IMG/M metagenome (GOLD analysis project Ga0190359, IMG submission 161269) | Hydrothermal vent microbial mat bacterial communities from Southern Trench, Guaymas Basin, Mexico - 4872-18-2-3_MG | ecosystem: Environmental > Aquatic > Marine > Hydrothermal vents > Microbial...
ATTAAAGACAATCTGGAAGAGATAATTCAAAATACCGATCAGATAGTTGAATTTACCAATCCCCAAGTTTCACTGGAACATTTGGGAATTGTCTCTAAACATAAAAAAGCTATGATAATGGGAACTACCGGGTTTTCCCCGGAAGAAATCGAAAAGATTAATAGATTAGCTCAGGGTATCCCTTTTCTTCTTTCACCAAATATGTCTTTGGGAGTGAATTTGCTCTTTAAGCTCGCCGCTGAAACTGCTGCTGCTTTAAGCGACGATTACGATATAGAAATTGTGGAGGCCCATCATCGATTTAAAAAAGATGCTCCCAGTGGCACAGCTAAAAAATTAGCTCGTGAAATTGCAAAAACTAAAGGAGTGAATCTGGATGAGGTAGCAATCTATGGCAGAGAAGGAATAATCGGAGAAAGAAAAAAGGGAGAGATTGGTATCCACTCGATTCGAAGCGGAGATATTACCGGCGAACATACCGTAATGTTCACTGCCTTAGGCGAAAGATTAGAATTAACCCACAAAGCCCACAGCCGGGATACCTTTGCTTACGGAACCATTCAAGCCATAAGATTTATGGAAGGCAAACCTGCAGGCCTTTACGAAATGAAAGATGTACTAGAGATATAAAAGACAGTGATAAGTAACGAGTAATAAGTAACAAGAAAAGAGTTAGCTGATTAGCTGGTTTGCCAGTCTTCCGGTCTACCAGTCAATAACAACAAGCAATACAATTCTAAATTACTATACGCTAAACACTGTACGTTATACATTAGAAAAGGTTTTGAGTTTTGAATTATGGTTTTTCGTTTTACGCTTTGTATTTTTAGTTTTTATCGTGTAATCAAAAATCATTATAGATAGTTTTGTGTGTAATATACATGAAAATATTGTAAGAGGAACAATCACTATGAAAATAGATTTTGTTAAAATGCACGGATTGGGGAATGATTTTATTTTAATAGACTGCTTAAGTAAACCATTGAGCGATTCATCATTCCTTTCTTATCTGGCAAAAAGGCTTTGTAATCGTAACTTTGGAATAGGGGCGGATGGATTAATACTTATCTTGCCCTCATCTAATGCAGATTTAAGAATGAGAATTTTTAATTCCGATAGCAGCGAAGCCCAGATGTGCGGGAACGGCATCAGGTGTTTTGCTAAATATGCCTATGAAAATAAATTAGTTTCTAAAATTAAGTTTACAGTTGAGACCTTAGCAGGTATTATAACTCCCGAACTAATCTTTAAAGATAAAGAAATATCGGGAATTAAAGTAGATATGGGTATTCCTAAATTAAAGAGAAGGGAGATTCCTATGGAAGGAGAGAATACTCCCACAGTAGTAGACGAAACCTTAAAAATCGATTCTAAATATATTTTTAAAATTTCCTGTGTTTCTATGGGAAATCCACATTGTATAATTTTTGTCGATGATGTAAAATCAATACCGGTAGATAAAATTGGTCCAAAAATTGAAAATCACCCTCTCTTCCCTGAAAAAACTAATGTAGAATTTATTCAAGTTTTAAACAGGAAAGAGATAAATTTCAGAGTATGGGAAAGAGGGGTAGGAGAAACTTTGGCCTGCGGTACCGGAGCATGTGCCTCCCTGGTGGCCGGTGTCTTAAATAAAAAGACCGATCGAAAAGCTACAATTCACTTACCGGATGGAGATTTAAATATTCAATGGGTAGATGATGGACATGTTTATATGACCGGACCAGCTGAATTGGTTTTTAGGGGAGAAATAGAAATTTAATTTACCGATTGACCAATTTGCCAATTCACCAATTATTTTAGTTAGCTGGTTAGTTAGTCATACAGTTAGCAAATTAGTATATCGCATAATAGTGTTTAGCATATAGATTTCCATGTTATTGCGAGCGACTATAATAAGGAGTGTGGCAATCTCGTATATTCGTATTTTAGTAAATAGCGTACAGAAGATAGGGGTTCGATTCATCGAACTTTCCTTGTAGGGGCTTGATTTATCAAGCCCGCAATAAAGACGGGGCGGATGAATCCGCCCCTTACAATATACAACAAACAGAATTCATTATACAAAAGTCTAATATTCTTTCAGTCCATTCAATTTATTTGTTAAAATAATTGATAAAGAAAATATGTCATTCCTGCGAAAGCGGGAATCCAGATTAACAAATTTATTTACTTTTTGGATTACAGTAATACTATATTACAATTATAAAATAATTTTAATAGAAAGGAAACTTATTAATGAAAATTGCACAAAGAATAGAAACTGTTCCCCCTTACTTATTTGCAGAAATTGATAGGAAAAAAGAAGAAGCCATAAAAAGAGGAGTGGATATTATTAACTTGGGCATAGGTGATCCTGACCAACCAACACCCAATAATATAATCGAAAAATTAAGAGAAAGCGTTAAAGACCCTGAAACACATGATTACCCGCCCTATGCGGGGACAGCTGAATTCAGGCAGGCGGTAGCTCTTTGGTATAAAAATAGATTTAGAGTTGATTTAGACCCGGATAATGAAGTTATGGCTCTCATAGGCTCCAAAGAGGGAATAGCCCATATCTTTCTGGCTTTTATTGACCCGGGAGATTTTAGCCTTATACCTGACCCCGGTTATCCTGTTTATAAAACAGGAACTCTATTTGCCAATGGCTTCCCATATGTTATGCCTTTATTGGAAGAAAATGGTTTTTTGCCCAACCTGGAAGAAATTGACGAAGAAATTGTCAGAAAAGTAAAATTAATGTTCATTAATTATCCTAATAATCCAACAGGGGCTGTCGCAGATAAATCTTTCTTTGAAAAGGTAGTCAAATTTGCAAAAAAATATGACATCCTGGTCTGTCATGATTTCGCTTACTCAGAAATGACCTATGACGGCTATAAAGCAAACAGTTTTTTAGAAGTGGATGGTGCTAAAGATGTAGGACTGGAATTCCACTCCTTATCTAAAACCTACAATATGACAGGTTGGCGGTTAGGTTTTGTCGTTGGTAGGGCAGAGGCTATCTCTGCCCTGTCCATCATAAAAACCAATGTCGATTCCGGAGCTTTCAAAGCAATTCAAAGAGCCGGAGTAGAAGCCTTGTCAGGTCCTCAGGACAATATAGAAAGAATGAATGAGATCTATACTAGAAGACGAGATATAGTTATCAATGGATTAAACAAATTAGGCTGGAATTTAAAACCAATAAAAGCTTCTTTCTATATCTGGATTCCTACTTTGAATAACATGAGTTCCATGGATTTTGCCAATCTTTTACTGGAAAAAGCAGGCATCATTGTCTCCCCGGGCATCGGTTATGGAGAATACGGTGAAGGATATGTAAGAATTGCATTGACCGTTGAGAAAAAAAGATTAGAAGAAGCAGTAAGAAGAATAAAGAATCTAAAATTGTAATAGAAAAAATAATTTTTAGTTAATATATCTACCCGCTTTATCTTTTTAAATAATAAAGCGGGTAGTAATTGAATTTAAAAGAAAATACTCCTACATTCTTATCTTTACTTCCTAATTAAACTTCACCTATAAAATTCTGTAATAATATTTTTAGCAAACTCTTTCTTAAATTTAAATAACATACCTGCCTTTTATCACTGCATTTATTTAAAAACCGAAATTTATTAATTTTCTTTACTTTATGAACTGGTAACTATAGGCTTATTCTCATTTTTCCATTTTCAGCAAAAGCTAAATTTTCCCACTCTCCACACGCATCAATATTTTTATCATCTTTGATTTCATCCCAAGCTGCTTTTGAAACATATAAATATTCAAGTTCCAGCGTATTTTTCATTATCAGTAGTTTTAAGTTATTTTGCTCTAATTCCCAACAAGTTTTTAGAGCTATTTCAATGGCCTCTTTTTCCGTATCTGCAATTATAGGTATTTTAGCGCGGTTTAAGAAGGTACTAGTTATTGTATTAGCATACATATCTTTATAATTTATTTTATCAACAAGCTTCCTGGTTGTAATATCCGCTAAACCAATCCCTAAAGCATTCCCGTGAGACTCCTCTGTAAGGTCAAAAACTATCAATCTTTTAATCATGGGTTTCATACTTTCTTTTTCTCCGTTAATGTATAGCCTTCCTATTACATTTGTATCAAATCCGGTTCCGCTTATATTTTTACCCATTTCCTGAGTTATTACTATATCAAGATTCTCTATTGGCAATGTTGGCATAACTTTTTTAGATTTTTTTAATAGCTCGCTATCAACTTTTATTATATCCTCTGGTGGAACAAAAGATATTTTCATAGTTTGGTCATAGCTGTTTTCTAAAATACCTATACCCTGAATAATCGGAGCCTTTTTAATGATTAATTCCGCTGCTTGGGGAATAACATTTTTTAGACCATATACCCCTAAAGAATGAATAGAGCTTGCCCCCTTTGCCTTTCCTAATCCTATCGCTAAAATTTTGGACATGCCACTTTCAATAAGATTACTTTTAAAATCTGTATGCATTTTAACTCTGTTTAAAGCAATGATGCCATCTGATTCCATCGCAATTTTACTAAAATATATAGGTATTTTATTCTCTACTTTTCCAATTTGTATCACATCCATAGAAGCCATTATAGGAACACCCATTTCTCTTTCTGTTATACCGTAAGAAGCTAAAACCTCCTTTTGTCCTTCACTATTTGCGCCTCCATGACTTCCCATAGCTGGCAATATAAAAGGGGAAGCATTGATATTTTTTAATTCAGAAATAATATTTTTTACAATCAATTTAATATTAGTAATTCCTCTACTGCCTACAGTTATCCCAATTTTATCACCTGGTTTTATTCTGTTCTTTAAATCAGATTTTTTAAAAGATTGATGAATATGTTCGAATAAATCTTCAATTTTCATTCTATTAAAATTTTGTTTTATTTTTCTTACTTTAATATCCTCTATCACGATCTTTTCACCTCATTTTTCATAACACACATCTATAATATTTCGGTAATTTATAAATGTTATATTTGCCATCATATAATTTCTTTTTACATCTTTCAATTTTTCTTCATTTTTTATATGCTGCACTATTCAACAAAAAAACTTGTTTTCATTGCTATGTTTATATTATATATTGTAATAATTTTTTTTACATGCTTACTATTTACTTTCTGGCGAAATCTATAGCTATTCTAATGGCTTCTACCGTACTCTCTTCGTTAGCTCTTTCCTTCCCCGCTTTTCAAAAGTAACTCCATGCTCAATTAAAATTCAAATAATCGGTCTTGCCAATTTATATCGCACTCCTTAAATACTTTTTAGTACTTCTACCGCTCTTTCCACACCTAAGCGTGGACTGGTTAATACCGGGATAGGTGTCTCACCTAATTCGGCTAATAAAGGAACCATACTGCCCTGGGCACAGACTATAACATCTACTTTTTCAGTAAGTTCTTGAATAGCTTTGATGACCATTTTGTTGTGGGTTTTTATATCGCCACTCCTCAGTAAGTCAAAAGCACCTTCACATAATTTTTCGGTAATCTGAATCTCTTTATTTAGTTTCTCGGCAGTTCTTTTTATTAAACGGACAGTCGGACCCAATGTCGTTTGCAAAGTGGCAATAACACCAATTCTATCGCCTGTTTTACAGGCCACTTCTGCCATCTTTTCATCTATTTTCACCAAAGGAACATGAACCAATTCTGCTGCAATATCAGCAGCTTCTCCTACTGAAGAACATTGACTAAAGATGAGATCGGCACCGATTACTTCTGCCTGTAAAGCGTAGGCACAAATTCTTTTTTTAACAGCAGTTGTAACAACTCCATTTTCTAGTACTTCTGCGAGCAAACTGTCATCAACGATGTTTCTAACACATATTCCCGGTGCTAATTCAGTAAATAAATTTTTTAAATCCTTTACGGAAACATCACTGGTATGAATGATCACTACTTTTTTTTGTTTATTTTCTTTGGACATTCCCATTTTTTCCTTTCTAAGTTTTTTTATAAAAACTGCTTAAGTTCTCCATTGTGTTTTTAAAATAATCGATCTCTTCTTTATGGTCTTCCTTCCTAAAAATTATCTCTAAACCGACTATCAGTTCAGACCCTATATATATTTCTTTTATGGATTCCAAAATATTTTTGAATTCTTCTTTGCTTATCTCTCCACCCTCAATTCCAAATTCGGGGTGTTTGTCACCATACAAATTCGAAGTTTTATCCTTGATAATACAATTGGCTAAATGGATATGATTACAATAAGAGAATGTTTTTTTAATAGCATCAAGTGGCTTCTCATCTAATTGCCTTAAATGACTTGTATCCATGGTTAAACCAAAATTTTTATATTTTTCTCTTATCTCCCGAACCAGTTTAATGGCCAAGTCTGTTTCTCCGATGAGCGAAAAAGAGTCAATTTTAGTATCTCCCGGCTCTAAGGTAAGATTTAACTTGTAATCTTTGGTTGATACATCTATGTATTTTAAAAGTTCTTCAAGTGATTTTTTAAGATACTCATAAGCAACGTTATTTTCTCCATTATCCGGGCATCGTCCGCTATTTATCAACAGACTATTTGCGCCATAAAAATAGGCATCATCGATACATTCTTTCATTTCTTGAACTGATTTTTCTCTCAGCTCTTTATTCGGAGAAGACAAATTTAAGTTCTTCTGTTTGGCGGCCATTGCCCCAAGATAAATACTTTTTTAAATTATGATCAGTCAGGTATTCCTTAATTATTTTTTTGTCATCTCCCTTATAGTAAAACTCGATGAAACAAATATCGTATTTCTTAAGAATCTTTATTGCTTTTAAAAAATGCTTCGCATTCTCCATGGAAGTTGGGAAAAATGCCGGCAATATAATTGATCTTTCAAACACTTTTCACTCCTTTATTCTCTATTCAACGTTAACGATAAGCTTTCCACAATTTCCTTCTTTAGCCATCAGGATAGCTTTTTCTACTTCATCCAGGTTAAATTCATGGGTTAATACTTCTTTAATATTTAACTTTCCTGATTTAATCAAACTTTCCGTCTGATACCAGCTATTAAACATTTCTCTACCGGTAATACCGTACACAGTTGCCTCCTTATAGATAACATTATTAACCAGATCCAGGGGCACCTCTTGAGGATGAAGTCCGATGAGTGAAATCCGCCCTCCTTTTCCCAAAACATCAAATCCGGTTCTTGTACCTTGAACCGAGCCGCTTAGTTCTATCACTACGTCAGCCCCTCTACCATCAGTTTGCTCGCTTATAATATTTGCTATATTGTCTTTTTTAGGATTTAAGGTCACGATATTGTCTCCCATCTTGGTTGCCAATTTTAACCTATATTCAGTTAAATCCACCACAAATATCTGGCTAGCTCCTGATATATCTGCAACATTTGCCGCAAATAGCCCGATAGGACCGGCACCGATGATGACTGTGGAAAAACCAGCAATCTTATCCCTTAAAACGCCATGAACGGCAATACCGAAGGGCTCATAAATGGCTCCTATGTCCGCAGGAGTATTTAAGGGTAATTTCCAGGCACAAATTTCCGGTATCTTAGCATATTCTGCAAAAACACCATCAGTATGCACCCCTAATATCTTCATATCCTTACATATATGCTGTCTTCCTGTTTTGCATAATATGCATTTGCCACAAGGTATATGCGTTTCTCCGGCTATTAAATCACCCACCTTAACCAAAGTTACATTTGATCCAACTTCGACCACTTCTCCACAAAATTCATGACCAATAATCATGGGATTCTTAGCATTTACGTTCTCACACCAATTATTCCAGTCATATAGATGGATATCCGTACCGCAAATTGCAGCTTTTTTTACTTTTACCAATACTTCATTTTCTGAAATTTTAGGAATAGGCACATCTGCTATTTTAATTCCTTTTTCTCGATTCGGTTTATATACTGCTTTCATTTCAATTCTCCTTTATAGCTATAGATTTATTTTGCAAAATCTATGGCCATCTTTATGGCTTCTACCATACTCTCTTCATTGGCTCTACCCTCACCCGCTTTTCCAAAGGCTACGCCATGATCCACGGAAGTGCGAATAATTGGTAAACCGACGGTTACATTGACGCCACTCATACTTGACCACTTGTTGGTTTCTTTGTTATATTTAAATCCGATAACTTTCATAGGTATATGACCTTGATCATGATACATGACTACTGCAATATCATATTGACCTCCGATCACTTTTGAAAAAATGGTGTCGGGAGGCACCGGTCCATCAACGGTTGTATTTTCTTTTTTTGCTTCCTCGATAGCGGGAATAATCTCTTCAAGTTCTTCATGACCGAAAAGTCCACCTTCTCCGGCATGGGGGTTTAATCCGGCTACTCCGATTTTCGGGTTTTTTATTCCCAAATCCTTTAAGGCTTTATCTGCCAAACGAATCACAGTTAAAACCCGTTCCTTTCTTACCAGATCACAGGCCTGTCGCAAAGAAACATGGGTAGAAACATGAATGACCCTTAAACTTTCATCGGTTAACATCATGGCATAATCTTTTGTTTGTGTACGGGTGGCAAAAATCTCGGTATGCCCGGCAAAAGGTGAACCGGCTGCCTTAATGGCTTCTTTATGAATGGGACCGGTAACCACCGCATCTACCTGCCCTTCCATGGCCAAATCAATACCCTTATAGATATATTCCAATGAGGCCTTACCTGCTTTTTCATTTACTTTTCCGTAATCAAATTCAGCAAGGGTGATATTATTCAAATCTAATAGATCAATAGTGCCAAATTCTCCTTTGCTCTCTTGGGTATCTTTAATCACATTCAACTTTAAATTTGAAGGAATAAATTTCAATGCATCATCTATAACACAACGGCTACCGATAATCACTGGTTTTGATTTTTTATAAATTTCTTCATTACCTAACGCTCTTACCGCAATCTCTGCTCCTATACCGGCAGGGTCCCCTATGGTAATCGCGATAATTGGTTTCTTTTTTATAATATTTTCCGCGTTCATAATAAATTACTTTTCTCCTATTCTTAATAATTTTTAAATTTAGTCATTAATTTATATAATGTATCTTCTTCGCCAAATCCGCCTGCTTTAGTCATGATATTTAAAAAAATGTTTTCAAAACGCGCAGCAGATAGAGGAATTCCCGGTAACAATTCCTCTAAAATAGTTAATTCGGATATGCCTATTTCTTTACATACTCCCAAAGCTACGTCTCCTCCGGTTAAAATCAGATTCCTCAGATTACCATTTTGAAGGACTTTTAACACAATTTCGCCGAATATTCTTTTAATATTTACCTCCAAATCCCGAAAATCAAGGTGATATTCTAACATTAATTTTTTATTTATTTTTTCTTTGTCATTATGAACTGCATCTGTGTAAATCAATAAGTGCTGATTATTTTTTGCAGCTGTTACAGCTTTTAAAGTGTATTCATTTAATTTTTCTTCTTTATTTGAAAAAACATTTTCCAAATCTATTTTTATCCCTTCGAAGTCTATTTTCCCTTTGAGATATTCTATCTGTGTCATTGCTATAGGATTTCGTGAGCCAACAACTACCGCAATGGGGCCTTTATTGTTGGTATTTATTTTTATTTTTTCCTTTTTTTTATCTATGTTAGGAAAATGATTAGCCAAACCTGCCGACCCTGAAAATAGAACCGAACCATTAAATTTTAAGCTACTTGCCAATATATCTTTTAAATGTTCTTCGTTAGTAGAATCAATAACTATTATCTTGTTCCCCTTTTTGTGTAATTCATCAATTTTTGATAAAATAACTTCCTTCCCTCTGGACACTTCTTTTAAATCTATTTGTCCTATGGAAAAGTTAGTTTGTTTTTTTAATAAAAATGGAATGAAAGAATTATCTCCGTGTTCTACTAAGGAGTTTCTAGAATATTCACTGAGTCCAAGTGGTTTCTGTTGGACAAGAAGATATCCTCCCACTGTAATTCTTTGGAGAGAAGGAAAACTGGGACTAAAGATACAGATGTCTTTATCTAATATATTCATTATTTCTGCAATTTCGTTCCCTATGTTGCCTCTTAGAGTTGAATCTACTTTTTTATAAACTAAATCATTTTTGTTAATATTTAATTTCATCAATATACTTCTTAATTTTTCTTTTGCAGTATTACTTTTCAATTCACGAGTCTCAGTATCTATTACAAAAACATCTATATCATCTGGAATTATTATATCCAAAGGTTCATCTTCCAATATTGAAACCATTGTGTTATAACCTTTTTTTGCAAACTGTACTCCGGTATCATTGGCACCGGTTAAATCATCTGCTATTATATAAAACATTTTTGCCCCTATTATATATTTTTATTGACTATCATTTTTTTTATTCATTATCTATTTTTAGCTATAAAATTTGTAGCTCATAGCTAATCTTGACTGTAGCTGTATTGCTACTCTTTACCCATTTATAATTTCTTGATTAAATATTTTTAAAATTACCACTTAACGAATCATCTGAATGATTCTGCTTTTGTCCATTGTTACCTTGCTCTCTGCTTTACTGTGAATTCACAATTATTTTAGTTAACTATTCATAAGAAACCATTTATTTTCTAACAACTGATCCTTCTATGTTTAATGACTTATTTTTTAAATCTTGTTATGAGAAACTATATCAGGTCAATAATTCGGATACTTTTTTCTACTTTTCATAGAGTCTGGCATATCCTAATCTCCCACATCACCTTAAATGGTTATAGTAAATACCACAACTGCGATACAGCTAGCTTCAAGAAGCTCTAAAAGAGGTCAAATTATCGCCAAGGATTTTCTTTTTTCTCTTTCAATTTGATATTTTAGCTATATCTTAATTTTATTATTCTTACCAAAACTATGAAGTTCATCATTATTTAAACTATTTATGGTGAAATAGGCATAATAAATAATTACTATTTTTATAGAATATTTTCTATTGCCTTTTAACCTGGATTTATCCTTAATGAAGAACACTATATTTAGTGATTTAGAAAATACAAATAAGAATTATCGAACCGATTTATGGTACATTTAGACAAGATTTACCTCTCCCCTAAATGTACCTAATTTGTTATATATCTTAAAATAACGATATAAACTGTTAATCTATCTTTCGTAGTTAATGGT
>Ga0190359_1002429_pt1 | contig 11092 bp, 7 predicted proteins | sample 48721823_MG_FD_161269 | JGI IMG/M metagenome (GOLD analysis project Ga0190359, IMG submission 161269) | Hydrothermal vent microbial mat bacterial communities from Southern Trench, Guaymas Basin, Mexico - 4872-18-2-3_MG | ecosystem: Environmental > Aquatic > Marine > Hydrothermal vents > Microbial...
AAATATCTGTGAAAAAAGACTTCCTGATATACCTGGATGACATTCTGGATGCTATAAAGAAGATTAAGACCTATACTCGCAATATGGGCTTTCCCGAATTTAAAAAGGACGCCAAAACGGCTGACGCAGTGATTAGAAACTTTGAAATCATAGGCGAAGCCGCAAAACAAATTCCTTCCGAGATTAAAAAGAAATATCCCCAGGTTCCCTGGAAGCAAATGGCTGGAATGCGAAACAAAGTGATCCATGAATATTCCGGCATTGAACTGGAAGTAGCATGGAAAACAATGGAAGAAGACTTTCCCAATTTAGAAAAACAGATAAAACAAATAAATGCCTCGTATAAATAGTAACAAAATAGTGAAAAAAAACCAGAAGATCGGCATCATTCATCTTCACGATCTGCTCAAGACTTTTCAATGAAAGCGGAAAAAATTTTATCCATCAGCCTGCTTGCCTTTGTATCCCTCCTCGCCCTGATTTCCGCATTATGGCTCACCCGCGGTGCACACGGTCTTCCGCTGGACGACGCCTACATATTCCGCCGGTACGCCGAGAACCTGTCTCTGGGCCACGGCTTTTCATTCAATCCGGGAGAAACCAGCTTCGGGTGCACGAGCTTTCTCTGGCCTGCGCTAGTGAGCGCCTTTCTCCGGATCATTGACATCTCCCACTATGCAGGAGTAGTGCAGGTTCTGGGGACAATCTTCTTCGGGGCATCCGTGTTTCTGTGCGGCCTTACTCTGCGCAATATAAAATCCCATCCGCTTATTATCACGGCCGCGGCTCTCCTTACTTTGGCCTCTCCAAGCATGTTCATGAATGCGGTCTCGGGAATGGAAACATCCCTCTTTGTGTTCGAGGTAATGCTGATCGCATGGATGCTCATGCGGCCTGATCCTTCAATGATCTGGGTCGGCCTTGTCACAGGCCTGATCTTTCTCACCCGGCCCGAGGGACTTTACTTCGCACTGGCCGTGCCCTTTGCCTTGCTCTTGCAGATATGGCGAGAACCTTTCCCTCAAAAAAGCCAGGCAAAAATCAAGGCCATGATCAAGTTCGCGATTCCATTTCTTGCGCTCGCCTTACCATATATTGTATTTTTGTGGCAGAAAACCGGGAGTCTCCTGCCAACCACATACCGTGGAAAAATCATGATGGCCGCGGACCCAGGACTCCTTCATCGCCCGGTCCTTGAGAACATCATCCACGCCCTGCTCTCACTCGGAGACGGCTGGAAGCTCCTGCTCGAACCGGTCGGCTTCTTCGTCGGCCTTGCGCTTCTTCTATTCAGCGTGTATATTGGCCTGCGGGTTATCATTCAGCTAGCCCGGAAAAAGGAATCAGATGTCCCACAAGCCGCGCTGATAGTCCTTTCTGGATTCCTGTTCTTGCCCGCGGCATACGGCTATGGCTTTCGCGTGCACCCTGCCTTCGGAGGTTACTATTACCGATACATCGCCGCGGTCTTGCCATGCTTCGCGATTATCGGGTGCATGGGCATGGAAAAATTCTACAACCTGATTGCGGAAAAAATCGCCTTTCTCTCCCGGAGTAAGACGGCCATCTTTGCCACGGGGTTCGGTCTTTTCTTGGTATATTCTGATTCGATCTATTATAATAATTTCACTGCGGCGAGAGAGGTATATAGAAACGAGGTCTTGCTTAATGAGGGAATCCGGAAGGATGCGGCTCTCTGGATTCGTGAGAATACTCCGGCTGATGCCAGGGTGCTGGTCGGCTACACCGGACTTGGCGTGGTGGGAAGTCTTTGCGAGCGATATGTTCTTGATATGGGCGCGCTTATCAACCCGGATATCTTTCCCTACTACGAGGACACCCTGCCTATGAGCGAGAAACGATGGCAGAGAGTTGTTGAATACATCCGGGACAGAGAGCTCAATTACTATGTAACATTCTTTGGCCCTTATCCTGCGCCGGACCCCGGAGAGACCCCCGGTTTCCGCGAGAAGGCACGCATCGGAGACCAGACCGAGACCCCTTATTTGCCTTATAGCCAGATTCGTATTTACGAGATCATTTTGAAGGAAGGCACTTAACAGGGGCGAAAGTTTAGCTAGTTGATGCTATAATTCAAGACTATGAAGGTTCTTCTGCTCAGGCCCAATTCCATCATCATCGCCACACCGGTTCCTCTCGGCCTTGCATATGTGGCCGAGTCCTTGCGTGCTCGCCGGGGGGATGATGTAACGATCCTGGATGCGCGTAACCTCCGTCTCAAGCCCCGGGAGGTTGCAGAGAGGATCGCGACAATAAAGCCGGATGTGGTAGGCATCTCGGCAATCAACTTCGAAGCGCCGGAGACTCACGAGCTCGCCCGGATAGCCAAAGAGCTCAAGCCGGAATCATGGGTTATCATTGGCGGGCCTTATGCCTCGGCCAACCGCGAGGCCATCCTCGCTGACTCGTGCGTGGATGTTCTCGCTCTCGGCGAGAGCGAGAACACCGCGGTCGAAATTCTTGACGCGCTTGAGAAAAAGGCTGACCTGGCAGGAGTCCCCGGTATCATCTTTCGGAGAAACGGCAAGCCGCACTTTACCGGGCCGCGCCCTCCGATCCAGGATGTGGATTCACTTCATCCGGCGTGGGACCTCCTGGACCCGGAGAGCTACTTCAAGCGACGGGGCCGCAATTCCGAGAACATCATCAAATACTCCCACCGCACGCTCACGGTCTTTACCTCGCGAGGATGTCCTTTCAACTGCATCTTCTGCCACAATGTGTTCGGCCGAAAGTTCCGCGCAAGGAACCCGGAGAACGTGCTGGACGAGATAACACATCTTAGGGACGCGTATGGCATGCAGGAGCTTGAGATAGTGGATGATTCCTTTAACCTCGATCTGGGCCGGGCAAAGGCCATATGCCGGGGAATCATCGAGCGAAAACTGAACCTCAAAATCACCCTGCCAAACGGCATCCGCGGAGACCGCGTGGACGAGGAGCTACTTGACCTGTTTAAGGATGCCGGGTTCTACCGCATCGCCTATGCCGTGGAGAGCGCGAGTCCGCGCATCCAGAAGATTATCCGGAAGCAGATAGACCTGGACAAGGTGCGATGGACCATCAGCGAGACTGCGAGGCGAAAGATGATGGCCACCGGATATTTCATTATGGGGTTTCCCACCGAGACCAGGCTTGACATGGAGATGACCGCCCAGTTCGCGATCAACTCGGACCTGCATGTGGCCAGCTTCTTCTACCTGAACCCCTTTCCCGGAACCGAGGTGGCCAGGATGACTGACCTGGATCTGACGGATTATACCTTTCGTGATTACAGCACCCTGACAGTCAACCTGAGCGCAGAAAGCGATGACGAGCTACGGCGCATCTGCAAGCGCACCTACCGCAGATTCTATCTCAACCCACGACGCATCGCCCGTGTAATTCAAGTCGTGCCAAAGAATCCCCGTACATTCATCAACGCCTTTCTTGTCTTCCGATTAATGCTTCAGGACTCCGTCAACCAATAGCCTGATCCGGAAAAGCCGACTTGTTTCAGATTTTCAATCTGGTATAATATCCTTGTTCAGGAGGGTAGTTTGAGCGAAGAAAAGTCATTGAAGCTCCAGGAGCTCCTGGAGAAAGGGCTTTATTACTACGGGCTCGGCGAAAACAGGATGGCCGTGGATTTGTGGAAACAGGTGCTCGAGATAGATCCCGAAAGCGAGTTGGCGCGAGAGTATCTCGAGATCGAGCTGGGCACCGATGGTTATCCCTTGACCACGCTCCAGGTTTCGCGGCCTGAGGAATCCGAGGCGCCGAAGAGCATTCCCGCCTTTGATAGAGGGCAGAGGCTGATCTATGGGGACAAGCCCGCTGAAGCCGCGGAGAGCTTTGCTCAAGCATACGATGACTCGAACGGAGAGCTTTATTACTGGGCATATGCAGAGCTGGCAAAGACCTCTCTGGTAAAACTCCTGCTTGGGCAGATAGGCTCTTTTGACAAGGTCCCTGAGTTGACAAAACCCATGGCGGAGATGGCAAAGATGAATTTTACAGAGGAACAGGGGTTTATCCTGTCCTTGATCACCGGGGATACCAGTTTTGAGGATGTCATATCATTGAGCCCTGTTCCCAAATATAAAACCTACCAAACCATCTACAGGTTTTTGGAGGCAGGCGTTATTCGGATAAAGAAGGCTTGAGCACTAAGCACTGAAAAAATAAATTTCTGAAAGTGGCGTCATGACAGATTTTGACAGAATTCGCGAGTTCCCGGATAAATTCCGCACCGCACTCGCTTTCCTCGCTCAACCGGTTGCCGTCATTGATCGCCGCCGCCGGATTCTCTATTTAAATCCAGCATTCGAGAAGAATTTCCAGTCGCAAATTTCACAAAGCCTGGGCAAGTCCCTGGAGGAAGTGTTTCCCGAAGTCATGACCGACCTGCTTCAGGAACAACTGCGGCTCCTGGAAAAGGACCCGACATCACGACACTTCTTCCTGCGTGACGGCGAGAAAAATTACCGCGCAACCCTCGCACCTATCCAGTTTAAGAAACGGCACGCGGGCTCTATCTTGTTGCTACTCGACGTCACGCCCGAGAAGGTTATCAGGCGGTTTAATAAGGAACTTATCACAAGTCTCCTGGATGACTTCAATTATCCATTGAATGAGATAAGCCTTCTTTTCAGCGAGTATCCGGAGGATACCGAGAAGCTGAAGAAGCACAAGGAGAAGGGAGAAAAACTTATCCGTGATATTCTTGAGGACTTGAACGACATGGTGGACCTCTGTGCCCTCATCTTTGAAGAAGAGGTGATCAAGCAAAGCACCTTCTCGCCACAGCACATTTTGACGCTGGCCTTGAAAAGCCTTCGACCACGCGCTCAGGAAGGCGGAGTCTACCTGGAGGAGCTGAGCCAGGAGGAACTGCCCCAGGTGGTCGGAGACCAGGCAAAGCTCAGCCGGATCATCATTCTCCTTTCTGACTACTTTCTAAAACAGGTTCCCAAAGGAGAACTCATCTGCCTCTCCGCGGAATTGAAACCCTCATTACCATCCCATCATTTGCTCTACTCGGTCACCGGCACCGGCATAGTTCACACGGCACTGGAGAAAGACCTTGCCCTGAAAACCGATTCGGAAAATCACTCCCGTATTCGGCGGGAAGACAAGGTGGCCTCTCGTCGGCTTTTCCTTATACAGCGGCTGGTGCTGGCAATGAACGGGTCCTGGGCCACGGCCGCCCATGAAGCCATCGGAACGACTGTGACCATATCCATTCCTGTGGAGGCAGCCAAATCCGCATAATGGCGCAGGCCGTTTTCACTTTCATCAGAGGGGCAACTCTGCTAGAATAAGTCGCAATCTGAAAATAGGGAGTCCCGGTGAAATGAATGAGAAGATAAGCAGGGAAGAATTTTTCGCTTTTTGCGAGATGGCCGCTTCGTTTGCGAATAAGTCAATCGCACCCATGCTGGCCAAGGAATCTCCTGACGGAGACCTGGCCCTTTTGCCTGGAATACTTGAGCAAGCACGGGAATTGGGCCTTCTCGCATCAGCGCGACCCGGTGCACCAGGTCGCGAAACAGGCATCTGGGGAACTCATACCCTGATCCATGGCCCCGAGGTATCTGCCATGCTGTTGGAAGAATTGGCTGTGGTATGCGCCGGAGTGGCAATGTGCTTTCATGCACAGGGGATTGCAACCTTGCCTCTGCTACGCGCTGAGAATCCTCCGGCAAGTCCTCCGGAAAGGGTCGCGATGGCTTTTTCGGAATCATTCGGACTCCCCGGTCTTGCCACATTGAGGGAGCCGCATCTCGCCGCGCCTGCACAGGTGGACACCATCGCGGAGGAAGCCGCAGGAGGCTACGAGGTATCGGGCGAAAAGTCCTTTATCTACGGCGCATCCAGGCCCGAGGCTTACATTGTCTTTGCCCGACTTGGTCAAGAAGGAGGCTGGGCATGCCTTCTTGTCCCGGCAGATTCTAAGGGCCTGGAATTACGGGATGCAGGCGCACGGACTGGTCTTCGCGCCTGCAAACTTGAGCACATAAAGCTGGAGCAGGTCAAGCTTGACGAGGATCACCTACTCCGGTTTTCTCTTCCTCCAAGCGAGGTTGTGCTTGACCAGCTTCGCTTCAACCTGATTGGACTATCCGCCATTGCCGCTGGCATAGCCCGGGGGGCCATTGCCTCGGCACGCGAATACGGCTCCGAGAGATACCAGGGAGGGGACCAGATAATCGAGCATCCGGCAATAAAAATGCTACTCGCCGATTCGGACGCCCGGATAGCCGCATGTCAGGCCAGCATCGCGCGCGCCGCAGGTGCACAGGGGAATGCCGAATTAAAGTTCATCGAAGCGGTCAGGGCCAAGCTATTCATCATGCAGGCCGCGGCAGGAGCGGTTACAGACTGCCTCCAGGTATTCGGAGGATACGGATATATGGAGGACTACCGCATGGAAAAGCGACTGCGCGATGTCTCGGTGCTCAAGAGCGCAGGCGGGGCGCCGAGGGAATTGAGGATGATCCTCGCAGAGATGATCAAGGAGGGGTAAGATGCTTCCTACTCACATGAAAGCCGCGAGTGAGAACCTGAGCACGGTGGGCCGATTACTTGTCGCGGAGCGAGAGGCAGACCTCTGGGAGGAAGAGACAGACACCTTGCCAGCCTCCCTTGCAAAGAGTCGCCGGACTTATAAGGCATTTGCAGACCAGTTCATTCGGCCGCGCTCGCTCAATGTGGACATGGACCTTGCCGGATTCGATCCTGTACCCCTTTTGAAGGAGTCGGGCAAACGAGGATTCCAGACTCAGTTTATGATCTGGCCCTGGGGAAACGCCTCTGTGCGGAACATCTTTGCCGCGCCATCGCTGATTTTTCCCACTTTGCTCCGGGCCGAGGAGTTCTGCGCGGCCTGTGGGGGGCTGGGCCTCTTACTCTTGGCACATGACCTCGGGATAGCGCCCTTGTTCCTCTCCGGCACATGGACCGGCTTCAAATGGTTTCGCAAAGTCTACAGCAAGATCAGGGCCGGAGAGAAATGCGTGGCCGCTTTCGCAATCACTGAGCCGAATGCCGGCTCGGATGTGGAAGAGACCGAGGGAGCGGTTCGAGCCCGGATCGTTACCCGGGCGCGGAAGACCGATGGCGGATATATCCTGAACGGCAGTAAGTGCTTCATCTCGGACGGCGGGATAGCGGACTATGTTACACTCTTCGCGGCACTTGAGAACCAGGGCGTGGAGAGCTGGACATGCTTCCTTGTCGAGTCGAGTATGAAGGGCTACTCAGTGGGTCGGAAGGAGAAGAAGATGGGTCAGAAGGCCGCGGACGCCAGCGAGCTGATCCTGGAGGATGTCTTTGTCCCGGAGGATCACAGGATCGGCGAGGAGAAAAGCGGCTGGGCACTGAACCGCAATGTGCTTAACTATTCCCGGCCGGCTGTGGCCGCTATAGCATTGGGGATTGCAAGGGGCGCTCTTGAGCGGTGCATGGAGTTCTGCCGGAATACAAGGCTCGGATCAAAGCGCCTCGTAGATTACCAGGATGTGCAGATCGAGCTTGCGGAAATGACCATCCAGCTCATGGCGGCCCGCGCACTCACATGGTATTGCGGAAGGTATCGCCTTCCATCCCAGGGAATAAGCTCCGCCGCAAAGGTCTTCGCAGGCGATGCCGCCTTCTCGATCTGCAACAAGGCCATGGAGCTTATGGGAGACCACGGTTATCTTCACGGCCACGGTGTGGAAAAGGCCATGAGGGACTCAAGACTCAACCAGATATACGAGGGAACTAACCAGATCAACCGCCTGGCCCTCATTGAGGATGCCTGGGAGACAGACTTCGCTAAAGCATAAACTGGCTGGAGCAATCCTGGTTTGAACCTGTTTTCTCGCTGTTGAAAAACTTTTCAACACGCGCTTCCCACCCCGCTCACCACTATGTGCGAGTTGAGGCTGTGCCGAAACCCGTATGGCTGAGCGGATGCGAAGCCTGGAGGGGGAATTCAGTATGTGCGAGGGACTTCAGTCCCGATTCCTCACGCCTCGCCTGGCTTGAAAAGCAAGAGGCAATCGGGTAGAATGGAGCGCGATTTCAAAAAGGAGCGGCTTTTTTTACATGCGGTATTCTGAATTTTTCCTGCCTACATTACGCCAGGTTCCAGCCGAAGCCGAGGTGGTATCGCACCAGTTGATGTTCCGGGCAGGGATGATCCGGAAGATTGCGGCAGGGATTTATTCCTGGCTGCCTTTCGGGCTCCGGGCCTTGCGGAAGGTTGAGGAGATCATCAGGGATGAGATGAACCGTGCTGGTGCGCTGGAGGTGTTTCTGCCGGCTGTCCAGCCTGCGGAGCTCTGGCAGGAATCGGGCAGGTGGGATGATTATGGAAAGGAGCTTTTGCGGTTTCGGGACAGGCACGAGCGGGATTTTTGCCTCGGGCCGACACACGAGGAGGTCATCACTGCTCTGGTGCGGAGCGATGTCAGGTCTTACCGCAACCTGCCTTTAAACCTTTATCAGATACAGACCAAGTTTCGCGACGAGATAAGGCCTCGGTTCGGCGTGATGCGCTCGCGGGAATTCGGGATGAAGGATGCATATTCCTTTGATGCTGATGAAAGCGGGGCTGAAGATAGCTATCGCAAGATGAATGAGGCTTATACCAGGATATTCTCAAGATGCGGACTCAAGTTCCAGAGGGTGGAAGCTCTCACCGGGCCTATTGGAGGAAGCTACAGCCACGAGTTCATGGTTCTTGCGGACACGGGCGAGGACCTGATTGCAACATGCGAAGGATGCGGGTATGCCGCGAATCTGGAGAAGGCCGAGATAGGAAAGGGCTCATACTCGCGCTCGACCGAGACGGAAAAGCCCATTGAAAAGGTGTACACGCCTGGGAGAAAGACCGTGGAAGATGTCTGCGGGTTCCTCAAGGTTGGGCCGGATCAGCTCGTAAAGACCTTGATCTTTGAATCGGCTAAAGGCCCGGTGGCCGCGCTTATCCGGGGGGACCGGGAGTTGAATGTCTTCAAGCTTGAGAGCGCTCTTGGCGCGGAAGGATTGGAGATGGCTTCACCGGACAGGATAGCCGAGTTGACCGGCGGGCCTCTGGGTTTCTCAGGCCCGGTGGGACTGGACATACCTGTTCTATGCGACCAGGAATTGGCGTTCATGAAGAACTTCATCACCGGCGCGAACCAGGATGACCACCATTACACCAACACGAACATTGACAGAGATTTCAAACCGGATAAAGTGCTTGATCTGAGGCTGGCCTCGGAGAGCGACCCTTGCCCGCACTGTCCCGGGACACTCAAGATCATCCGCGGCATTGAAGTGGGACATATCTTCAAACTCGGGGTAAAGTATTCAAAGGCAATGAACGCGACCTTCCTTGACCCCGAGGGCAGGGAGCGAGACCTTATCATGGGCTGTTACGGCATCGGCACTGGAAGGACTGTTGCCGCGGCCATAGAACAGAATCATGATGAAAACGGAATCAACTGGCCGGCCGCGATAGCGCCTTTCCATGTTTTCATCCTGCCAATCAACATCAATGATGACAGGCTGAGACTCGAGGCGAACAGAATTCATGAGGCTTTGGAGAAAGCCGGCGTGGAAGTGCTTTACGATGATCGCGACGAGCGTCCGGGTGTCAAGTTAAAGGACGCAGACCTGCTCGGTATTCCACTTCGCGTTGTGGTCGGCGAAAAACCTCTTGAGCAAGGCGCCCTCGAGTTCAAGCTCAGGCGGGAAAAAGATGCGAGGCTTGTCCCCAAAGAGGCGGCTGTCAAGGAGGCGAAGAAAGTAATTTGCAGGGAATTAAAAAGAGAAACTAAATAATTCACCGCAGATCCTCCAGACCCGTAGGGTCCTACAGATCCGAAGGAGACGCAAAGGACGCAAAGAATAATAAATAAAAAATAAAGTTCGTTGCAAAGACGCCGCCGGCGCTCCATCCGCCGTCGGCCGAAACCTATGGCGTCGGAGCGGGGACGCAGAGAGAAAAATATAAAAAGGATCTTCTTCGCGTTCTTTGCGTCTTTGCGGTAAAAGAGTTTTGAGGAAAAGCAATGGATTATTCCAGTCTCCGGGATAAATTTCTGTCTCCCCCTCGTGAATACGGTCCCACCCCCTTCTGGGCTTTGAACAATGATCTCAATCCCGAAAGCCTTGCCCGGATTCTTGAGGAGTGCCGGATGCGAGGTCTTGCCGGCGTGTTCATGCATCCTCGCACAGGCATGGAGGTGGAATACCTGAGCGAGACTTTCTGGGAGAGGATGGGTTTTATCATTGAGAAGTGCGCGGAACTGGAACTGAAGGCCTGGATATACGATGAATATAACTGGCCAAGCGGACCGGCCGCAGGAAAGCTCTTGACCGAACACCCTGAGTTCACCCAGAAGTATCTCGACTACCTCTGGGCGGATAAAAAAAGGCCAGGCTCTCTGGTCCGGCATCCCGGGAAGGCACTTGCCGCGTTTCTGGTCGGACACAGAATAGAGAATATAAGCGAGCGCATAGAAGACGGTCGGCTCAGTGCTCCGGGAGGTTTGTCCGGAAGACTGCTGGTTTTTTACGAGGCTGAGGTAACGGACAGAATGTTCGTGACCTCTAATGCGCCCTGGTGCAAATACCGCATCGGGTACCTTGACCTGATGAATCCGGCCGCGGTGCAGGCCTTCATGGACATCACTCACCGTGAATACGAAAAGCGGTTTGGAAAGCACTTCGGCAAGACCATCCCGGGGGTCTTCACGGATGAGCCACAGAATTACCGGGGCTTTCCGTGGACCGGGAGGTTTCAAGAGGAATTCAAGGCGCGCAAAGGCTACGACATCCTTTCGCGTGTTTATGAACTCATAATTGATCGCGGTGATTTCAGGCTATGCAGGCAGGAGTTCTACGAGGTTGCCGAGTCTCTTTTTGCAGAGAGCTTCTACGAGCCGATCGGGGAGTGGTGCCGGGAGAGGGGCCTGATCTTCACCGGGCACCTTGGCCTGGAAGAGAGGCTTTCCGAGGTTTGCTCCAATCACGGCGGCTTGTATAGGGCCTATCATGCTATGCAGATGCCGGGCATTGATGCACTGGGCGACGGAAACGGGTTCGGGGGAGG
>Ga0190359_1002431_pt1 | contig 11088 bp, 15 predicted proteins | sample 48721823_MG_FD_161269 | JGI IMG/M metagenome (GOLD analysis project Ga0190359, IMG submission 161269) | Hydrothermal vent microbial mat bacterial communities from Southern Trench, Guaymas Basin, Mexico - 4872-18-2-3_MG | ecosystem: Environmental > Aquatic > Marine > Hydrothermal vents >...
CCAAAACTTAAGGTTCCAATGTGCAAAGGAGTCCTTAATCATTTCAAAGATGTTAAAGCTGTAAGCTTTTAGTGCAAGATATTGTAACTTAATCTTAGTTCTCATAGAAAACGCCAATAAAGTTACAAGAGCTACAGCCAATACTCCTGATAGAGGAATCATTATGAGCTGAAACAATCCAAAGTCATGATACTTTTTGTTAAACAACATATCAGAATAATCCATCACATTTCTAAAAGTCCCTAAATACCACCTCACTCTTTGTTTGAACAGCGCCTTGAAAGTCTTTGGCACCTTGGTATAAACAATTGCATCATCACATTGTTTTATTCTGTAATGATGTTTCTGCAATCTCATTCCAAGTTCCATATCTTCAGTCTTATGCCCAGGCCTAAATCCGCCCAGATCTTTCACAATCTTTGTTTTATACAGGGCGAGCGGACCAGGTGTAACGTGGATTGCATTCCTCAAGGATAGAATAGACTTATAAAAATGATTTATGGCATACTCGAACCATTGCATTTTTTGTACTAAATTCCCAGGTTTATGCACTTTAAGGATAGGCGTGACTGAACCTAAATCCTTTGAATCGTCAAAATCAAGTATCAATTTCTTTAAAGCTGACCTCTCAGGATAGGAATCAGCATCAAGAGTGGCAAAAAAAGGCGTATCTGCTTGCTTAAGCCCTAAATTTACTGCCGCATATTTCCCTTTGTTTTCCTGGTGAAGAAGCGAAATATTCAATTCAGGATATTTTTCCTTGTTTCGCTCAATGGCCAATTTGGCATTCTCAAAACTTTTATCCTTAGATCCGTCATCAACCACAATTATTTTAAGTTTGTTTCGGGGATAATCAATATTACAGAGATTATCTATTGTCGGACCTATGTTTTCTTCTTCATTATACATCGGAATGATTATTGAGACTTTAGGCCAATTTGAAACATGCTTCCTTTCACGACGGGGCTCTGGCTCTTCAAGATAAGTAATCAGCCAGAATACTGTATAATATAACGAAACAAAATAAATTACATTCAGCAAAACTTGCACAACATCTATCATTTGATTAAACCCCTTGAAAAAAGATAATATAAAATTAATTAATGATTTATTCTTTTTAAAATTATCTTAATAAGCTAAAACAAACGAAAAATTTTATTATTTTGAAATGCAAATAATTAAGTATGAGCCTAAGATTCATCGTAAAATGCCAGGTTGTAAAATACATTAAAAACAATTACAAAGTGAAAATTAGCAAGGGATTCCTTAACGAACTTGAAAAGTACTGCGAAGAAAAACTTGAAAAAGTCATATTGTTGGGAGTAGCAAACTGCGAGAAAGAGAAACGAAAAACTCTTCTCAAAAGAGATTTGGTACAGGTAAAAGAACAGAAAACATTAACTTAAAAAAGAAAATTCCAAAAAAACTTAAGATTTCCTGAATCTTCCAATCGTATCAGAAAGCTCCACATGCGTTAAAAATGCGGATCTGCAGCAATATCTCTCCACGCCTAATTCATCCAGTGCTTCTTTTGAAGACTTACCCGAAGAGGTAAGTTCAATGTATTTCTCATATAAATGAGCGATAGGTTTCCCGCAACTGAAGCATCTTATCGGAAATGAACTCATTTTCTCACCTGTAAGAGGTCTGCCTCTTTGCTCTTGGCTTGCTCCTGTTTGGCTTAGATTTCTCGGTATATCTTGTATCTGCAACTAACAATAACCGATCATAACCCAAAAACTTGTCTTTTACATCCTCCTTAAAGTATCCAACAAAAGCCCGAGCAATTGCCAACCTAACGGCCTCAGCCTGAGCATTAACTCCTCCGCCATGGACCGTCACATAAACATTAACTTTTTTGATTAAATCTCCTATAAGCAAAACTGGTTCCATAGCCTTATCTAGGTAGAGCCCATGAAAATAATTGGAAATTAAAAATCTGTTAATTCTTACGACCCCCTTGCCTTCCTTGACAGTTGCCCTTGCAACAGCTCTCTTTCTCGTGCCTGAAGCATGAATTATTTTTTTCATTTTATGACCTCCAGCTCCTTAAAACTTCACAAACCTCGCCAACTGAAATTCTTTTAGAAGTGGGAAGTTGTGTGAATTTTTTAAGCGTTAATTCAGTAAATTCAGCATTTTTGAATTGCTCAGGAACGCCCACATAACACTTTATTTTTTTGTAGGCTTCTCTTCCCCTCGCTTTTTTCCAAGGCAGCATGCTTCGGAAGGTCCTCTTTAAAAACAAATCAGGTCTTCTAAACAAGAAAGGTCCATATCTTGGGGTACCCATTTCATATAAATGCTTATACTTCTCAATGACATCCTTCGGCGAACCTGAGAATACCGCCTGTTCACTATTAACTACAACAACATCCTCGCCTAAAAGAGCTTTTTTAGCAACAAAAGATGCCAATCTTCCAACAATCAACCCTTTTGCATCAACAATAATCATAACAATCACCCAATCACTTTAACATTTGCCACTTTTTTGGCTTTGTCAAGACCTCTAACATAATCAACAAGAAGATGCGCTTGTGAGCCAGAATTTTTTATTTTCTCCAAAGCTTTAGCTGAGAAAGCCCAGGCCACAACAGTAACTTTGTGATCAAGTTCGCCTAGAGACAAAACCTTTCCTGGAACTATAACAACATCGCCATCTTTCGTATATCGATTTATTCGCGAGACATTAACTTCTCTCCTAATCCTCAGAGGTCTATTCAAATCCTCTGCCACCTTTCTCCAGACAGATTCCTGTCTCTCGTTTGCAACTCTCTTTAAATCAGAGATTAACTGCCTCAATATAGGATTTGTAGGTCCGGTCCTCATAACTCACACCTTTTTATTTCAACTCGTTTTTGATTGTTTTGCATTAAGTATCACGATTAAGTGCAATGCGGGAGACGGGGTTCGAACCCGCGTAGGCACTCCGCCACTACCCCCTCAAGGTAGCCCCTTTGACCACTCGGGCACTCCCGCACCCTGATTATAACAGCTTTGAAATTTGAGTTAACTGTTCGCTTAACACTTGAGAGGCCTTTTCTAAGATTACCTTATGGGGCAGTTGACCAAAGCTTTCAACTGAAAACAAAAATTCGTTTTCTTTAGGTTCAAGTGAAATTTCTTCAGGAAATTTCTCACTGCAAGCTCTACACAAACTACATTCATACATTTTTTCTTCTTCAAGTTTCAGTTTTGATGATTCAACCTTAAACAATTTTTTGGGGCAAACCTCTGCGATCTCTTGAGCTTTCGAAGTATTTGCCTTCTTGATTTTTATTACAGGGTAATTTTTGTAGTAAACATGAGCCGGGCTCCATTTCGAATGTGTCTTTCCAGTACCTAGCACAGCAATTCCAGTCGCTTCAAGTTCTTGACCTTCAAGCAGAGTAACAATTGGCATATCTGGCTGAGCTACTTTAATTTTTGGATCATTAAATTTCACATCTGAACCTTTCACAACCGTAGGCCCTTTCTTATGAATCTTAAAGGTTACATGATACTTTGCAAAATCTCTTGGATCAACATCTTTAGGAGCAATTTCATAAGTGTCTAAATCGCTTATTAAAGGCAACAAACCAAGTCTATGCGCCAAAACTTCATTATACATCGGCGAAGAGTTCTTGTAAAAATCAACCTCTTCAATCGCCAATGTGGGAACATACGCCAAAATAGCTCTCCTTAGAGAGTTCACAAAAGCGGGATTAACCCCTTTTATCAAGTATACTTTTGTATCAAACCTTTCACCAAAAAGTTCAACATGCATTTTAAACTCGCCTGCCTCTCTTTCCGCCTTTCTTTCGGCAACCATCATGCGGAATTGGAGTTACATCTTCAATATTTCCAATCTTTAATCCTGCCCGAGCAATAACCCTAACAGCAGCTTGTGCACCCGGACCAGGATTTACCGGGCCATTATGACCGCCTTTTCCCCTTATTAGGATGTGAACTGCTGTAATGCCTTTTTCTTTAGCAATTTCCACAGCATTCTTCGCAGCCAACATCGCTGCGGTAGGGGATCCTTCCAATCGGTCGCTTTTAACCATCTGACCGCCTGAAATTCGTGCAATAGTCTCACTCCCAGTTAAATCAGTTATATGAATAATCGTGTTATTATAAGATGAATAAATGTGAACAACGCCCCATCTCTCAGATTCAGCTTTTTTACTCAGTTTACTCATTAGCTACACCTCCCTTAACACCAATTCTTTCAGGATGATCCTCCGAATAAAAAGGAGAGTTTACTTTGAAATCAATTCCCGATTCCTCATCAACAGGCACAATATAAGATGGAGAAGTCACTGAAACCCCATTCACAACAATGTGACCGTGAACGATCATTTGCCTAGCTTGCTTAATGGTCCTCGCAAGACCTTTCTTGAAAACTAAAGTTTGTAACCTTCTGTTCAAAGCATCCTCTGCTGAAAGATTTAAAATGTCAGTAAGTTCAGCATCCTTCGATAATAAACCCAATCGGATCAGTTTATCCATCAATTGTTTTTTTTCCTTCTCAGCCTGTTCAGTCTTAAGCGGGATTAATCTCATAACTTCCTTTCGCTGTTTTGAAACAAAAGTTTTTAGCTTCCAGAGTTCTCTATGATTCTTCAATCCAAATCTTTTAATAAGCTCTTTCTCATCAACAATCCTGGATTTCTGCCAAGGATTGGAAGGCGTTTCATACTTCTTTCGAATTCTCTTTGGATCTCCCATAAAATCACCTTACGAAAATAACTTGTTTAACTTATTTTTTTCTCCTAACGCCCAAACTTTTTTTGGACCTCCTGAAATGAGCTTTAGTTCTTTGGCCTCTAACAGGCAAGCCCTTTGCCAGTCTGAGACCTTTATAAGATTTAATCATTCTAAGAACCTTTAATCTGTCATTAAAGTAAATCTTAATATTCTCGTTTAAGAGATGCCTATCTGTCCCATCTTCTGGACTATTCCTTAAGTTCAACATCCAGGAAGCGACATTGTATTTAGTTGGATTTTTCAATACATCTTCAATAGCTTGAATTTCTTTGTCGGTTAAAGTTCCAACTTTTCTGTGTTTATCCAAATCTAGAATGTTGCAAATAGCGTTCGCAAACGAAAATCCAATTCCTTTTATTTTTTTTAATCCAATCAAAATTGATTTATTTCCGTCTAAATCGGTATTTGCGACTCTTAGTATTTGTCTAAATTCCTGTGAGCTCATAATTCACACCTAATTAAATGCTGCCAGAACAACTCTCGCAGCCCTCTTTTTGCCACAAAGACTCGGGCAGTATGCGTGAGGAATTTGTTTTTATTTTTAAATTTAACTATTAACAATGGCTAAAAGAAGCCAATTCCGTGATGAGAATTGTGTAACAGGATTATGAGCAGTATCAGATTATTACATTATTGTTGCAGTAAATGAAGGCAATTTGAACAACAAAAATTTTATAAATTGAACGAAATCACTCAAAGGATCATATGCGACAGTAGTTTAGTCTGGTAGAATACTGCCCTGCCACGGCAGCGGCCCGGGTTCAAATCCCGGCTGTCGCACCAGTTTTCAAATCTGAAAACTTCTGTACATTCTTTCAAAAAAGCTTTTAAACCCCTTGGGAAATCTAAAAAAATATGAATCAAAAACAAAATACAGATGACTTGCTGTTAGAATCTTACGATTTTAAACTTCCAAAAAAATTGATTGCGCAGAAACCGCTTGAAAAACGGGACAAATCAAGATTGTTGGTTTATAACAACGGAAATTTAAAACATCTTCATTTTAAGGATATTGGCTGTTATTTATGTAAGGGCGACATAATAATCTACAACAATACGCGTGTTAAAAAAACCAAACTGTTCGGAAAAAAAGAAACTGGCGGAAAAGTTGAGATTACCTTGCTAAAACATCTTGCTGATAAAAGATACAAGGCCCTCCTAAAGATGAAAAATCCAAAAGTTGGAACGCAAATTCTACTAAATGAACATCTTAACGCCAAAATAGTACAAAACAAAGATTTTGACTTTGTTATAGAATTCAATCGAGATCCGAAAAAATACATAGAAAAGAATGGCAAAGTGACCTTGCCTCCTTATGTAAAAAATCCCAACATTAAAGATGAAGAGTATCAAACCGTTTTTGCTAAAGAATCGGGAAGCATCGCTGCTCCAACTGCAGCGTTTCATTTTACAGGGCAACTTGTTCAAGAGTTAATTAAAAAAGGTGTCAGATTTTATCCCGTTTGTTTGCATATTGGTTTGGGTACTTTTGCTCCAGTTAAAAGCAAAAACATCTTAGAACATGATATGCACGAAGAAGAATTTTTCATTCCCGAGGAAACTGCGAAAGCCATCAACAACAGAAAAAGAAGGCTGTTTATCGTGGGAACCACATCGTTAAGAGCGGTGGAAAGCTCAACTGACAGATCCGGCAAAGTTTTGGCGCAAAAAACATCAACAAAGCTGTTTATATATCCAGGATACAAATTCAAACTTGATTTTGATGCTTTAATTACAAATTTTCATCTTCCCAAAAGCACTTTAGTAATGCTGATTGCTGCAATAATCGGCAGAAAAGAATTGTTAAGGACGTACGAAATAGCAATAAAAGAACGCTATCGTTTTTTCAGTTTTGGCGATGCAATGCTTATTTTACGAAACTCTGAGAAATTTGAAGGTGGCAACATATAAACAATTAAAAATAAGACACGCCGAAATTAATTAAAAAGGCCAATTAAAAAGGAAAAAAATAAAAAGAGACTCTTCGAAAAAAACTGTGGTGTGATTATGGCGAAAATCGTAAAAGAACTTCCTCTTTCAGAGATAACGCTCAGGAGATACGAAAAACCAAGAAATCTCAAGGAAAGGGGCTTGGTAAAAAGAGTGTGTCTCAGCTTAGGCTTATTAAACCCAGGCGATTCAAGAGACATCATTGTGGAACTTCTCTATGTGCTCATAAAAGCAAAAAAGCCTTTAACTTTAAGCGAACTTGAAAAAAGGGTTTATAAAACGCGAAAACGGTTTAAGCAGAATCTTCAGGGCATAACCCCTTCCAATATATCAAGACAGCTCAGAAAACTTAAGAAACTTGGCATAATCTCGGATTCAAACCGGAAATATTCCCTATCGGAAAGACTATCTTTAACAGAAATCTTTAATGAGAAGATAAAACCTCTAATTTTAGAGCCAACCATGGAAAGAGTCCTGGAATATCTTGAAAAAGCGGATGCCCTTGTAAAAAGTTCCAAAATTGAAAAGAAGAAAGGTTAATTTAAAAACCCATTTAAAAACTTTGGCTTTTTTATTATTTTTTTAGTCGCCAAATCCTTCAAAAATCGTAAAGTTTATATAATAGATTCACTAAAAAGTCCTCATAAATAGTCGAGGGATATAAAAATGGCACAAGTTGTTGAAAAAACCGGAATTAAAAAGCAGGCAGGATATCTATATTTTGTAGATAAAAATGGGAACATAGCCAGAGTACCCATGGCTAGAGGAAAAAGCAAACCAAAGGGTAAGAAAGAAGTTGTTAAAAAAGTTGGTATCAGAAAAGAGCCAGGATACTTATACTTCATAGACAAGCACGGAAACATTGCCAGAGCAAAGATGGCAAGAGGCAGAAAGTAAATTTTTTAATCATTTTTCCTTTTTCTTTTTTATGACATACGCATTCTCTGAGGATTCTCAGCTATTGCTTGATGCTACTCTATCAGTCCTTTCTCAAGATGAAGGCATCAATAATGTTCTTGAAATTGGCTGTGGCTCTGGAGAGGTTTTAATCAGGTTATATAAAAGATTTCCAGAGATAAAATTCACCGGAGCCGACATAAGCGATAAAGCGTTGGATTCAGCAAGAGATAAATTTCAGAAAAAAAGAGTCAAAATCAGATTGATAAAATCAGATTTGTTTTCAAACATATCCAACAAATTTGATTTAATCATATTTAACCCACCATATTTACCGAACGACAAAGAATTCAGAGATAACTGTTTACACGGCGGACCAAAAGGAAATGAGACAAGCATAAAATTTCTGAAACAAGCTGTGAACCATTTAAAAAATCATGGTAGAATCATACTCTTGACCAGTTCTTTATCTCATCCTGAAGAAATTCTAATAGAAGGAAGAAAACTCGGTTTTATCATAAAAAAGATTAACGAAATAAGGTTCTTTTTCGAAGAACTTGCAACATACTTATTCATCAGAACTATTTAAAAACCCCTGAGAAAGACTATTGAAAAGATTATTGAAAATGAAACAGATAATAAATCAGCAGATTTTAGATAAAATAGGAAAGTTAAATCAAGAATACAACTTGAACATCATTCCAAAAAACAAAAACATCGTCGGAATTGGAAAACGGGGGGTAGTTATCAAACTTGATTCCGAAAATTGCTTAAAGATATCAAAAGGTATTAGTTTTCTAAAAAGAGAGTTTATATGCCTCAAACAATTAAACAAACACGGCATCGGACCAAAAGCAAAGCAATATTTTGAAGATTACGATGCATTTATTATGGAATACTTGAAAGGGCAATTCTTTAAACAGTTTTTAAATAAAGAAAACTCAAAAACAAAGATTCTGAAGATTATCTACGAGATTATGGACCAATTGTTCACTTTAGATGATTTATGTTTAACCAAAGAAGAGATGCATAAGCCCGTAAAACACATAATCATAAGGAAGAATAAGCCCTACCTAATAGATTTTGAGAGATGCAAACCATCCAACAAACCATCAAACCTCAGTCAATTCCTGCAATATCTGTCTTCAATTTCTGAAATCCTTTCAGAAAAAAGGCTAATCCTAATAAGAGACGGACAATTAGAAAACATTCGAAAGTATAAAAAAGATATTTGCAAGAAAAATCTAACAAAAATAAAATCTTTATTATGGTTTTATCCTGAAACAGATTTTGAGAAAATATACACCCTTGTAAGAAACATTCCGATTGGAAAACTTGCCACCTATGCTCAGATCGGAAAAATAGTCAATGTGAACCCAAGGATTGTCGGTTTTGCTATGAACAAAAACCCGTTATGGCCCATAGTCCCGTGTCACAGGGTTGTTGCCAAAGATTCGCTTGGAGGATTCTCGAAAGGTTTAGAAGCTAAGAAAAAGCTATTGAAAAAGGAGGGCATCAAAAATTTTGATTCAAATTTGAGCCAACACATTATTGACGATGAAAGGTTAAAAAAGAGGTTTACTATTTTTCTAAACAAAATACTTCAAGAAAGTTGTCAAAGAGCTTGAAGGGATTATACAAAGATTATATAAAAGGAAAGTGCAATTAGCATAAAGCAATTAATATAAAACTAAAAGAAAGTGAGTATATTAACAGAAATTAATAAAAAGCAACATTTAAAAAAGTAAGAATCCTGAGTTTAAGTTAATGGCTGTAGGAAATTTTAAAGTTAAGTATGTTGGTATCTTTAACCTGGAAGAACTCATTAATTCAATAAGCGGTTGGATGTCTTCCAGAGCATATAGTGTAAAGGAAACAAAATTCAAGCATAAACCTCCAAAAATGGAAGCTGCCTGGAGCGGCAGTCGAAAAGTTAATACTTATGTTAAAGAAAAGCTCGAGGTCAGTTTTTATGCTGAGAACCTTCAAAAAGTGGAAGTACTAAAAGGGAAAGAACGAAAGTTGATGGACAAAGCAAGATTAATAATTGTCATAACTGCTGATTTAGAAACCGGTTATGCTGATTACTTGGACAGGCAACATTGGTCACAGAACACTTTCCTGATAAAATTAAAAGATTTTTTCAACAAATGGGTTCTCAACAAAGACTTGAAGTTAATTTACGAAGATGAAGTGTATTATGATGGACTTCATTTGTCAAATTTCATTAAAACCAAACTTAATATGACTCTTGATCAAGGTGAGTTCTAATGAGCGAAAAGGAAATTGTTTCACCTGAAAGTACTGTTTCTTATGAAGGATTGTTTGAGCCTAAAGAATTGTTTAGAATCATACAAAAATGGCTGAAAGAGAATCATCACGATTTTGTCGAAAAAGAAGCTTTTGAGAAAGCAATTGATAACAAAAGATTTGTTAAGTATTCACTGGAATCTTTTAAGAAGATAAATGATTATGCGAAATTCATTATAAAACTAAAAATAACTCTCTCCAATCTTGAGGATGTTGTTGTTGAACACGAAAATCAGAAACTGCCAATGTGCAAAGGAAAAGTGAGCGTGTCTTTAACAGGGATACTTGAAAGCGATTATGAGAACCGATGGGAAACTAAACCAGTGTATTTCTTCTTAAGAACTGTCTTTAATAAATTTATTTTCAAAACTGAAATGAGTTATCTAAAAAACAGATTGAAAGGAGAAATAAACGGTTTGAAATTCGAGATAAAGTCATTCTTAAACCTCTACAAGTTTTAAGCATCAAAGTACAAAATGAAATTTAACGATGATTTGATAAATCATATTATGAACAATATTGAGTTGGGTCTTAAATTAAAACCCGGCGAAATTGCCGTTCTTAATCAGGGCGCAAAAGCAATCAAGCTTAGTGAGAATAACTTTAAAATCATAAATAGAAAAACTTTTCAGCCAGAATCATTAAGCGAAGTTAATTTTATTGCGATTGATGGGGGCAATTCTTCAATAATCGAAACAAACTCATTCATTCTGGATTTCATAAAAATTGCCACAGTTGAAGTGAAAAACAAGAAAACTCGAAGAGCAAACATTATTTCCGGATTCATCTCAGCAACTTATCTCAAGTCAAACAATAGTGAAAACTCTTTTATCAAATACAAAGTAATTGACCATTCTGGAAACTTGCCAAAATACGCTCCGCAAAAGCTTGAATTGGAAAGCATAAAACCGTCTCCAAACGAATTAAAGGATGCTATCAACACAATCAGAAAATCCATCGAGTTAAACATATTAAAAGAAAGCTGCTCAAAAAGAAACAATACTGTAATCCTCAGAGATGGGAGCTTAATTTCTTCGGACAACAGTTATGAACCTGAGTTAATCCAGGAAATTTATTCCGCATGTAAAACCAATAAAAATTTATTTTTTGGCATTTCCAAGGATTCCTTAATTTACACTAATTATGGAAATCATCTAACAAGTTTGATGTACAACATCGCAA
>Ga0190359_1002432_pt1 | contig 11083 bp, 9 predicted proteins | sample 48721823_MG_FD_161269 | JGI IMG/M metagenome (GOLD analysis project Ga0190359, IMG submission 161269) | Hydrothermal vent microbial mat bacterial communities from Southern Trench, Guaymas Basin, Mexico - 4872-18-2-3_MG | ecosystem: Environmental > Aquatic > Marine > Hydrothermal vents > Microbial...
AGCGTATACAGTTTACCCCGGACCTGCTTCCTGCTGACCTGATCGGAACCCTGATCTACGACCAGGGCTCCGGAAGCTTCACTCCGAAGAAGGGCCCTATATTCGCCAACCTGATCCTGGCCGACGAGATCAACCGGGCTCCGGCCAAGGTGCAGAGCGCTCTCCTGGAGGCCATGCAGGAGAGACAGGTAACAATAGGGGACACAACCTATCCGCTTGATGATCCGTTTCTTGTCATGGCCACGCAGAACCCTATTGAGCAGGAGGGAACATACCCTCTGCCAGAGGCCCAGGTGGATAGGTTCATGCTCAAGATCATAATTGATTACCCCGGTAAAGAGGAGGAGTTGGCCATCATGGAGAGAATGACCACGGGGAAGGTGCCTACTGCCGAGCCGGTCATCACTCCCCAGGACATCGTTTCCGCACGGGGTGTGGTGAGCCAGGTCTACATTGACCCGAAGATCAAGGATTACATCATAAACATAGTGTTCGCAACGCGTGATCCCAGGTCATGCGGCCTTTCCGACCTTGACGGCCTGATCGCATACGGCGCAAGCCCTCGCGCATCCATCTACCTGAACCTGGCGGCCAAGGCCCATGCTTTTCTCCGACATCGCGGGTATGTCACACCCGAGGATGTCAAGTCCATCGGGTCGGAGGTTCTGCGCCATCGTATCATCGTAACATACGAGGCCGAGGCCGAGGACATAAACTCGGACCAGGTCATCCGCCAGATATTCGACCATGTGGAGGTCCCCTGATCCGGCCATGGCCTCAAAACAAGAGATCTCTGAGCAGGAAACCCTCAAGGACATCCTCAAGAAGGTCCGGCGCATCGAGATCACTACCCGCCGGGTGGTCAATGATGTCATGGCAGGGGAATACCAGAGCGTGTTCAAGGGAAGGGGAATGGAGTTCGCGGAAGTAAGGGAATACCAGCCCGGGGATGATGTGAGAACCATTGACTGGAATGTGACGGCCCGGTTCGGCGCTCCTTATGTCAAGGTCTTCGCGGAGGAGAGGGAGCTTACCGTGATTCTCATGGTGGATATGAGCTCGTCCCTTGAGTTCGGCACACTTGAGAAAACCAAGGGCGAAATAGCCACAGAGATATGCGCCATACTAGCCTTCTCCGCCATACAGAACAATGACCGGGTCGGACTGATTATCTTCACCGACCGGATAGAACTATTCATCCCCCCAAAGAAGGGCAGACAGCATGTGCTACGGCTCATCAGGGAGCTTCTTTATTTCAGGCCTGAAAAGAAGCAGACAAATATCTCGCTCGCTCTCGAATATCTATCCCGCGTCCAGGCCCGCCGCGCTGTTGTGTTTCTTATCTCCGACTTCCTCGCTACAGGCTACGAGCAGGCACTGCGAATCGCCAACAAGCACCATGACATGATAGCCATCACCATCAGCGATCCCCGTGAACGCGAGATACCTCCATTAGGGCTGATCGAGTTCGAGGATGCCGAGACAGGTGAGTCGCTCATCCTGGATACCTATGACGAGATATGCCGTGATGAGTTCGCACGGCTCTTCAACCTAGGAAAGTCCGGCAGGGAAAAAAAATTCACCAGCATTGACCTGGATACCATTGATCTCCATACCGAAAGCCCTTACGAGGATGCGCTGTTGCGCTTCTTCAGGGCGCGTGCCAGGAAATTCAGATGAATAATATAAAGGCGATGAAGATCAACTGATTTTGCAACTTAGATCAGAGAGGGCTGGAGAGTTGGGGCCGCAATTGATGCAGGAGCTTGAGGGGCTAGTGCACCACCACATTAATTTTGCCAGAATGGTGTGTAGGGGCGCTGCTTGCTGCGCCCCCAGCGGGCAGGGCAAGCCCTGCCCCTACAACCTAGAGGGGGGACACGGTTTATGAGGATGCGCTGTCAGAGACCCCCTGAGTTGTGCCGACATGCTTTTTCGGCCGCATTGACCCTGGCCTTTTTGATCGGGACCGTGTCACTGGCCGTGGAAACGGAATCCGGTCCCGCAGATAGCTCGGAATTCAGCATAAAGCCAGCACCAGGGGCCACGGTTCAAGGACCGATTGTGCCTTCTCTTTTGCCACCGTTTTCAGCAGGGGAGCCTATCACGGTCGAGCAGAGCCTGGATCGCGCCATCATCACCGTGGGAGACATCATCACCTATACCATGACAGTAAAAGCGCGGGAAGGGCTTGAGATAGCCCTTCCCCCTCCCGGTGCCCAGCTAGGCCAGTTCATCATACGCGACTACCAGATCCCCGATCCTGAAGAGAGCAAGGGCAAACTGATTCATAAATTTATCTTTAGTATCACGGCCTACACAACGGGCCAGTTAGAGATTCCGCCGATCCCGATTTTGATCAACCCGAGGAGTAAGTCCGCAAGCGCGCTCATTACAGAAGGCATCCAGGTGCGCGTTGCGCCTGTGACCGATCCCGATGACCTGGAGATACGGGATGTGAAGAATCCGCTCTCCATCCCGATTAACTGGAAGCCCTACATGACAGCGGCCGCGGCCGCAATTGCCCTCCTGGGAGTAATAGCCGTGATTCTTGTTTATCTTTATCGCTGGCGCCCAAAGCCGGAAGCCCTTCCGGAGCCGGTCCGGCCTGCGCACGAGCTCGCCTACCAGGAACTCAGTGAGCTTGTGGCACAGGGCCTGCTTGAGGCCGGTGAGATAGAGGCCTTTTACACCAGATTGAGCGAGATCATAAGAAGATACATCGCCCTGAGATGGCGGATTTATGCACTGGAATACACAAGCCCCGAGATACTTGATGCCTTGAAAAGAAACGTGCTTACAAACCGCGTGTATGAGCGCATCCGCTGGTTCCTGGAAGAGACAGACCTTGTCAAGTTCGCAAGGTATACGCCTACCGAGTCGGCCTGCAGGGAAATCACTGATCGCGCCCGCGAGATAGTGGACTGGAGCAAAGAAAAGGACCTCGGTCTTGCGGGTGAAGAGGCGATGAATGCGGGCCGGTCTGAAGGGGTTCATGAGGAAAGGATACCAGCGGCATGATATTTCGCTTTCTCCATATCTGGTTCTTGTTCGGCCTGCTTTTAGTGCCGCTCCTGGTTTATATCTATTGGCTCATAGAGAAAAAAGGAAGGCCCCGATTGAAATTCCCTGACCTCGGGCCATTGAAAGAGATTCGGCCCTCGCCTTTGATTCCCTTCCGGCATCTGCCTGTGGTTCTCCGAACTCTTGCCCTTTCTCTGCTTATTATCGGCCTTGCGAGACCCCAGAGCGGGACTATGGAGGAAGAGGTGCTTTCCGAGGGCGTGGACATCATCATCGCCCTGGACACATCCACCTCAATGAGCCTGGAGGATTTCGAGCCAAAGAACCGGCTCACCGTGGCAAAGGAGGTCACCAGGAGTTTCATCCGGGGTCGGCCCTATGACCGGATCGGGCTAATCGTGTTCAGCGCCCTGGCCTTTACAAAGTGCCCCCTCACCCTGGACCACGGGATACTCCTCAATTTCCTTGACAGGGTCGGCTTCACTCGCAAGGAGCATGACGGCACAGCCATCGGCACGGCGCTCGCCACAGCGGTAAACCGAGTGCGAAATTCCACGGCCAAGAGCAAGATAGTTGTCCTCGTTACGGACGGCGAGAACAACCGCGGCATGGATCCTGTGCAGGCCGCGAATCTTGCCGAGGCCATGGGGGTCAAGGTCTATCCCGTGGGAGTGGTCAATCCAGGCAGGTTCCTCAATCCGGTGGATGACCTCATATTCGGCCGACGCTATGTGGTCAGCATGCCCTCGGTGGACGAAGGCATGATGAAGAGGATTGCGAAGACCACCGGTGGGAAATATTTCCGGGCCACGGACCCTGAGTCCCTGAGCCAGGTTTTCAAAGAGATTGACCGGATGGAAAAGACCAAAATCAAGGCCAGGCGTTTTTATCGGTATTCCGAGAGGTTCGCCCCGTGGGTGCTTGCGGGCCTGCTGTTCCTGGTTGTTGAGCTCATCCTTTCACATACCCGGTTTCGGAGGTTGCCCTGAATGCATTGGGCCAAACCAGCTTACCTGTATCTCTTGCTCGCCATCCCGGTGATCATCGGGTTCTTGATCTGGCGCGCTAGAGTGCGGGCGCGAGACCTTGAGCGGTTCGGAAATCCAGCGTTGATCTCTGCGCTTTCAGGGTCGGTGAGCCCGGGACGCCGTCGGCTCAAGGCATGTCTCTGGATTCTCGGTGCAAGCCTTGCCGTGATCGCGCTTGCCCAGCCCCAATGGGGAGCAAAGCCTACCCGGATAGAAAGGAAAGGTGTGGACATTGTCATCGTGCTTGATGTCTCGCACAGCATGTTGGCCCAGGACATCAAGCCGAGCAGGCTGGACAAAGCCAAGCGTGAGATAGGCAAGCTGATTGAAATGCTTTCGGGAGACCGGATCGCGCTCGTGCCTTTTGCCGGCACTGCATTCACGCTCTGCCCCCTCACCCTGGATTACAATGCGGCCAGGATGTTCCTTGAAAGCATCACCCCCGCTATTGTGCCCGAGGCTGGAACCGCTATCGCGGATGCTCTCCGGGCAGGGATGGAAAACTTTGACCCCGGAGAACGCAAATACAAGGTGATGATCCTTCTTACCGATGGCGAGGATCACGGGAGGGGAAAGGAAGATGATCCCCTGGCTCTGGCAGAGGAAGCGGCCAAACAGCGGATAGTGATTTATACCATTGGCATCGGGTCCACACAGGGTACCCCGATCCCCATTGAGGATAAGAATGGAGAGATTCAATACAAGCGGGATCGAGACGGAGAGTTGGTGATGACCCTGCTTGATCAGGAAAGCCTGCAGAAGATCGCCCTGGCGACACAGGGCAAGTATTATCATGTAAGCGCGGGCGAGATTGAGCTGGATAAAATATACAGGGAACTTTCCCGGATGGAAAAGAAGAAATTCGAGGAGGAGTATCATATAGAATACGAAGATCGGTTCCAGTGGCCGCTTGGACTGGCTGTTTTGTGTATTTTCCTGGAGGCGATCATTCCGTGGCGCACGCGCACAAGGAAGCGAGGCGAAAGATGAAAAATCCTGTTAAAAGAATGAGTTGGCCGAGAATTCTGGTTTTGCCCGGGTTTATTTTGCTTCTGGGAATGGGCGGACCTGTGCGTGAGAAAACCGAGAATGGCAATCGGCATTATGCAGAAGGAAATTACGATCAGGCCTTGACCTCTTATGTGGAAGCACGCTCTCATGCCGGGCCCGAAGGGTCTGGAGGATCCGAAGGGTCTGGAGGAGACTACGCGGAGGCACAGGCCCGTCTGCATTTCAATACCGGGGATGCGCTTTATAAGCAGAAGAAATATGATGATGCGCGCAAGGAGTATGAGCAATCGCTTCTCAGCGCAGAGCCTGAAATCCAGGAAAAATCCTATTACAACATAGGCAATACCTATTTCCGGGAGGCTATGCGGGATCAGAGTCTGGATCTCCTGAAGCAGGCCGCGGCAAGCTACCGCAGGGCGCTTGAGCTTGACCCTGATGACGAGGATGCGAAGTACAACCTGGAGGTGGTTCGCCGACACATTGACCTGAAACAAAAAGAGCCTCCACCACGCTCCAGTCCCAAGGGCTCAAATGAGAAGGATCAACAGCAGAAGCAGGGAGAACAGCAAAAGGGCCCGGATCAGCAAGACCAGCAGGAGCAGGATACCCGAACCGAGAATGCGGAACAGCAGAAAAGCGAGGAAAAACAACAGCAGGCTGGGCAGATACAGGATGAAAAAAAGTTCAGCCGTGAGCAGGCCGAGCGGATACTGGATGCATTACAAGAGCAGGAGAAAGAGGACTTGAGGAAGAGCTATCAGGCACAGGGGCAGATGAGAGGGACGGAGAAGGACTGGTGAAGAGGGGGCTTTCCGTAATCGCTCTTTTTGCCGGGCTTTTTGCGGCCGCGCTTTATGCACTGCCGGCCCTATGCGAGGTCAAGTTCAAGGCAGAGATTGACCGCACCCGACTCTATCTGGGAGAGCGGACCACGCTCACAATCATCCTGGAAGGCGAGGGCGTGGATACCAGGCAAGGAGTGGAGTCCCCGGAGGTTGAGCCCCATTTCGAGATAGTCAATCAGATCGGCCCACAGGTTCAAACCTCGATGCAAATCATAAACGGAAAATTCACATCCTCATCATCGTGGCGGATGACATATATTCTTGAGGCCAGAGAGGTCGGCAACTTCCAGATTCCTCCTTTGGTCCAGCGCTTGGGCAACAGGGTCTACCGGACCGAGGCCATCTTTGTCCAGATTCTTGAGCCGCCAGAGGTGGAGACGCATGAGGAGAACGGCTGGGCGCCCCCGGAAGACCCGTACCTTGATACAAAGCCGGACAAGGCTGAAGCGTATGTGGGCGAGCAGGTGGTGGTCTCCTGGTATCTTTACAATCACCGGAATATCTATAACCTGAAGATAGGCTCGCGGCCCCCGTTAACCGAATTCAAGGTGGAAGAGCTTGAGACCGCAAAACAGCTTAATCCACAGGTCAAGTCATTCAACGGTTTATCCTACAATGTCGCTTTCATCCAGAACTTTGCCCTGTTTCCCCTGAAGAGCGGCAAGGCCGCGATAGGCCCCCTTGAACTCATCTACAGTATTCCCACAAGAAAGGCAGACCTTTTTGGAAGAAGGATATATCAGGATAAATCTTTAAGCTCGGCTCCTCTCTCGATCACTGTTCTGCCTCTGCCGGAGGAAGGAAGGCCTCCGGATTTCTCCGGAGCAGTGGGAGAGTTTTCTCTTGATGCGACCCTGGAAAAAGATCATGTCCGGGCCCAGGATTCCCTGAATTTCACGGTCAGCATCACTGGCACGGGAAATATCGAATTCATCAAGGCCCCGAGCCTGAACTTTCCATCCAGCCTGGAGGTTTATCCTCCTGAGGCCGAGACCGAGAAGATGATCAAGGGAGGAAAACTGGTCGGCCGCCGGACCTTCAAGTATATTCTGGTTCCTCAGAAGGAAGGAGACCTTGTTCTTCCAGGAATCAGCTTCAGCTACTTTGACCCGGGGGTAAAGAAATACCAGAGCCTTGAAAGCCCCGGGTTCTCGCTCCATGTGGAACCTGCCCGGCTTCGGCCTGCAAGTCCGGTGGCTCTTTCCCCGGACCTGACGCGTGAGGAGGTCAAGCTGATAAAGTCGGACATGCGCTATCTCAAGCCGGATAAAAGCGCGTTGAAGGAGGAGGGTGGGTATTTAGTAAGGAGTCCTTTATATCTTGGAGTTCATGTTATCCCCTTATTCGCATTTTTTGCGGCGTATTATTTCAGAACGCGAAAAGACAGGCTTGCGGCTGACCCGCGTCTTAAAAGGAGCCGGCAAGCCCATCCTCTGGCCAGGAGGAGACTGCGTCGTGCAAAGGGAATTCTTGATGAGAGCCATGCTCCGGATTTCTACGCAGAGCTGTCCCGGTCCCTCACTCAATATTTCGCAGACCGTTTTCAGATGGAGGCACCGGGACTTACCTCGGAGAAGATCGAGCAGGTGATGAAGGAAAAAGACATTGCGCCGGATGTGAGGGAGAGATTTCACCTTGTGCTCTCTCGTTGCGATCAAGCCCGGTTCGGCGCAGTCGGCTCGGATCAGGAAGGAATGAGAAAGGCCTACCAGGAAGCATTGAGGGTCATCTCGGAGTTGGAGAAGAGCCGCAAATGAGACTCCGGCCTGCCTTGATATTTTCTCTCGTGCTTTGTGCGAAGTGCATCTGCATGAATGCCCAGGCCGCATCATCGCAGGCCGCGGCCGCGCTTTATAACCAGGGGAATCAATTCTATGCGCAAGCGCGCTACGAGCAGGCTCAAGCCGCGTACGAGAGCGTTCTCGCCGCGGGAGTCCACAATGCCGATCTCTACTACAATCTGGGCAATGCCTATCTCAAGGCCGGCAAGCTCGGGCCTGCCATTCACTCTTACCGGCTGGGGCTTAAACTCAGGCCGCGTGATCAGGACCTGCGCCACAATATCGCCTTTGCCCGCATCCAGATCAAGGGCAAGTTGCCGGAGGTCAAGCAAAACATGCCCTCCCGGATTGGCACGCGAATTCTGTATGAGTTCTCCCTTAACGAGCTCACATTGATCCTCTCTGGCTTCTACTTCTTATTGTTCCTGGGCGCCCTGATCTGGATCATTCATCCCCGGAACTGGCTCAAGCGGCTTTCATTCTATCTGCTCCTCGCGGGTGCGGCGGGGTTCACTTTGTGCTCGCCCTTTTTCGCTGGCAAGCTCTATCAGGACCTGCTTTGCGAGCAAGCGATAGTGATGGAGGAAAAAGTAAACGCCTATTCCGGTCCGGGGGAGTTAAACGCAAGACTTTTTGATCTCTATGAAGGCATGGACATCGTGGTGCGCCAGAGGGATGATGGCTGGAGCCGGATAGAACTGAAAAACGGACTCTCCGGCTGGATTCCGGAAAGCAGTTTCCGCTCACTATCATTGCCTGTTACAGCCTTGAAAGCGCGTCCGTGATCTGCTAGGATAAAAATCGACATGGGTATCAGGATAAGAAAGGCGGTTATTCCGGCCGCTGGTCTGGGAACGCGGTTCTTGCCCGCGAGCAAGGCTATTCCTAAGGAGATGCTGTGCCTTGTGGACAAGCCCATTATCCAATACATAGTAGAGGAAGCGGCTGAGGCAGGGATTGAACAGGTGATCCTGGTTACAGGCAGGGGCAAGTCAGCGATGGAGGATCACTTTGACATATCCTATGAACTGGAAGATTCCCTGCGGCGCCGGGGCAAAAGCGAGCTTCTCGATCTCTGCGAACGAGTGCACGGACTAGTGGAGGTGATCGCGGTGCGCCAGCATGAGCCAAGGGGCCTGGGCCACGCTATCTCTTGCGCGAAACCGGTGGTTGGCGATGAGCCTTTTCTGGTCATGTTGCCCGATGATATAGTGGACAACCCCGGTAACTCCTGCGCCCGGCAGTTGATTGATATTTACCGGAAATACCAGGCCGCTGTGGTGGCGATCATGGAGGTGCCGCCTCACATGATCAGCCTCTACGGTATTGTCAAGTATGAGCATGTTGAAAGGAATGTGTATCGTATCTGGGACATGATAGAAAAGCCGGAGCCTTCCGAGGCTCCTTCCAACCTGGGCATCGTGACCCAGTATCTGTTTCCTTCGGAAATTTTCGATGCCATCGCAGAGACCGCACCCGGGATCGGCGGCGAGATACAGATCACTGACGCCATCCGCAAGCTGGCCAGCGAAAAGGCCGTTTACGGGTGTAAGTTCGAGGGCCAGCGTTTTGATGCAGGGGACAAGTTCGGATACCTCGAAGCAACGGTGCATTTCGCGCTCAAGCATCCGGAACTGGGAGAGCGGTTCAGCGCCTGGCTCAAGAAGAAAGCCGCAGAGATAGAATAAGTGTCACCAGGGATGCGAAAGTCAAGGATAGCCGGACCTGCCATCGCACTGGTTGCAAGCGCGGCCGCACTCTCGGGTTATCTTTTGCCCGGGGAATATATTCTTGAAAAGGTTTCCGTGCACACGCAATCGGTTCGCGGAATTTATGTCAAACAAAAGGTCATCCTCTACTTGCCGCGGGTTTATGGAAGCGAGGCATCCCCTCCGGCAAGGGATGCCCAGAAGGAGCAGAATCCGGGCAAGATCGGCCTGCCGGATCAAGGGGTTCCTCCTGACGGGATGAGCGCGGAAGCCCTGATAGAAGGGGCTTCCGGAGAGCAGGAATATTGTAAGTGGATTCGTGATTCCGAGTTGTTCATGGAGGCACCGGACAGGGTTCGCATACGCATTTTCGGAAAAGCCGAGCTTGATCCGCCGGACTGTCCCTGCACACCGCCTCGGACAGAGGATCAGGAATTATTGCAAGCCGGAGGAAGGGCGGTTATAATAAAGAAGAATTCCGTGGAGCCAGTCACTGATCGAAGAAAATGGCTCTTTGCAAATTTCATGATAGGTATGCAACCGGAAAAGCTGAAGAAGGAGATGCAGTATTTCGGGGTCAGCCTGGAGAGCGTGCGCCTGGCCCTTTTGGGAGAGAAAGTCGCGTATGTGCTGGGTGCAGATGGTGAAGGGAATGCTCATGTGTGGCTGGACAAGGATTCCTTCCTTCCATTGTGCATATCTTTTGCAGGCAATGAAGACCAGGCCCTCCATGTGGACCTGGTTGACTATAAATACCTGGGCAACGAGGGCGTGTGGTATCCGGCCCGGATTGATTTCTTTGAAGGTGAAGCAAGGGACGAGACCTATGAGATGATCTCAACTGTGGTCAATCCCCGCTTTCCGGGTGGCACATTTAATGCGAAAAAGATTCAGGCCTCGCTTCAAAAACCCTCGCCCTGATATACTACCAATGGGGGATTAGCTCAGTTGGGAGAGCGCAGCATTCGCATTGCTGAGGTCGGGGGTTCGAATCCCCTATCCTCCACCATTCTACCGGAGCATCAGATCAAAAGATGGAGTAGCGTCAAGAAAACGCTTTGACACCAGAATTAAGTTATGCTAAGAGAGTTTATTAAAGATGCTTTCAGCCTTTTAAAAAGGAGAATGGAAATGAAGAAAACGGGAAGAAATCTGGCTTTGATTATTGCTATGGGCTCAGCCCTCATCTTCACTGCTTGCGGTGGAGGCGGTGATGGAGGTGGAATTCGTAAGAAAAAATCAAAGCCGGCTGGCACAGTAATCGCGAGTCCGGGTGAGGCAGGTTATGATGCTGGACTTGAGGAATCTATGTATCAGTATTTCCGTCAATTCGCTCTTCTTAATGGTATCGCTATTGGAGTTGGATATAATGATCTTAGGATTGAATATGGCAATACGGTTGACAAGGATATTCTAACCCGGTATTTCAACCAGTATTCTGGAAGCCTGGTCTGGAACCGCGATGATATAGACGCTGATTTTGAGGCATTTTGCCAGGACAGCAGCACGTGTGGGGGAAAATACGAAGCCCTGGCGGATAATCCCAGAGATAGTATCCTGGGCATTATTAAAACATACGGTGGCTTCGGGGATACCGGTATGTTCGGAGGGGTGGCCATAGCCGCGGACCTTTTGCGCTATGCGGTTTTGAGGGATCAGGGCTATCCTGCTGGGATAGTGGAAGA
>Ga0190359_1002435_pt1 | contig 11075 bp, 4 predicted proteins | sample 48721823_MG_FD_161269 | JGI IMG/M metagenome (GOLD analysis project Ga0190359, IMG submission 161269) | Hydrothermal vent microbial mat bacterial communities from Southern Trench, Guaymas Basin, Mexico - 4872-18-2-3_MG | ecosystem: Environmental > Aquatic > Marine > Hydrothermal vents > Microbial...
TCTATGTGATTGTTATTCTTGCAGCTGTCATTCTCATGGCAGTGGTATCGATAATTATCTTTGTGATATCGATCAGGAGACGTTCCGAAAAGAGTAGAACCGAACCGCTAAGTGTCCCGCCATCCATCACATCTTCGGAGAGCGAATTATCTCTGGAGCAGGAGATATTCGGTGAAGCTCTCTCTTCCGAGCCATCCGCTGTATTATCCGATGATATGGAGAATAATCCTCAGATCAATGATGGAAATTATACGTAATGAAAAAAATGGGCCGACCCGGACCATCGCACAAAAATGATGACAGGAAATCACGTCCGTTTTTGTGCTGGCCAACGATTTCATTCTGCTTCTATCGTGTCGGCCCATCCTCTGATAATTATGAAGTAAAAACAGATGGGCCGACCCGGATTTGAACCGGGGACCTCCGCCATGTCAAGGCGACGTCATAACCACCTAGACCATCGGCCCGAGAATATTTGGGAGGATATCTGCAATGGAATATCGAATATAAACCTTATCGTGAAGGGAGCTCCCCCGGATCAATCCAGTACCGATAGATAAACAGTCACCGTGTAGGTGGTGGATGCGAACTTCTTGTTGTACTGCGGATTTTCAGGATCCGAATCATCTATGTATCCATTGTCAGCTGCCGTGATTGTGATGATCTTCTCCCCCATCGTCGAATATGTATGTTTCACCCTTGCGAGGGCATTGAGGGACTCCGTAACGTACACCACATCCAGTTCATCCTCGTCATCGGCGGCATCCCAGTCGATCATGAAATACTGTATGCCGCCGTTCGTGTCCCTGTCGGAGGCCCTGACTGTCAGCTCGAATTCCTGATTCTGTTTGACACGATCCGGAGAGTGGTCTATTCTCCCCATCACGGGGGCCTTGTTCACGAATGTGGTAAGCTCCTCGGGTTCACTCGCAATCTCCCTGTAAGGCGAATCGCTTCTGACCAGAAGGTTCTCGAACCGGGCGGATACCGTGTAGTTGCCCATGTATTCCCAGTCCAGGTCTATCTGAAGCGTCGATCTGTTGTTGTGCCATTCATACATGGTCTTTGTCTGTTCGTCGCTCTCCTGGAACGGATCGGTGACATCCAGGGTTATCATGAAATGCTTGTTGTAATCCTTTACAAGGAAAGCCCTTCCCCCCTCGGGTATGTCCGCTTTTGGGGTCACCAGGATCACGGGTCTGGAATCCTGGGTCTCCTCATCGTACACCTCCTGTATGCTTACCTGCAGCGAGTGTGGTATGTGCCTCACGAAATAATCCTGGGGTGCCTTTGCGGACTTCCCATCGAGGGAGAATCTGACCTCGTATGCCCCGTTCTCCATCGCGAACTCCGTGTAGGGCACGCGGACCCTGGCCTCGTCATCCCTGACCTTGACGTTCGAGGAGTAGACATTATCCCCCTCGAATATGATCTCCAGCTTCCCGGTCCCGTCAACCTTCTGTGCACCGCTGCTGATTGCAAGGATCTTCACATCGATTCCCTGATAGTTGTCATCCGAACCGAAATATTCCTCAACGCTGAGGATGCGGACCTCCTCCACGGCCGTTCCCCAGAACAGATAGAATCCGAGCCCGAGAAGTATTATCACGACGACGATGATGGCGATGATCGGGCCCGCCGTCAATCTTCTGGGCATTTCCTCATCATATTCCGGGTATTCCTCCTCCGGGTCCCCTTCTCGTTCGAATTCCATGTTATCACCGATGCTGGATGACGGAGCTGATGCGTTCGACCAACAAACATGTATATGGTGTTATATAAGATTTGACGAGGGACTATCCATTCTTCGCTCTCCTGTCCAGGAATCCCTTCGATAGTGCGAACAGCGAGATGGGAACGAGCACTACGGCACCGATGAGAGCCTTTCCGAGTATCGTGCTCTCCTCGTATATGCCAAACCTGCCCTCTCCCCACATGAAGGGGATGTAGGCGACAAGGGACCCCACCGCAAGGAACAGTATCGTGAATGTGACCTGCCTTCTCAGGAGGGGGCCCCTCCCGGGTGTGTTCTCGTTCTCGTACCTGGCTATCCAGTTGGAACCTTCCATGTAGATCATTATGGACCAGACGAAGAGGATGGAGAGCAGGGGGTCCTGCCCGATAATTGTCGCACTTCTTGCCTGGGGGTAGATCATGCATGAAGCGGCAAGGATCGCATAGGAAAGTGCCATCCCTCCCCTGGCCCAGCGCGACCTCGTGATTATTCCCAGGACGCCCATGAATGAGGGAGCCGATGCGATTATGAACCATGCCAGGATCCCCCAAATCCTTACGGGGTCGGAGGATGTGATCCTCTCCATGCCCTCGCCCTCGCCGGTGAGAACGGCTACGAAGACGGCGATGCCGATATACCCCAGGAGGATGAGGAAGCTCCTTCTGACAAACTTCATCGTTCCCACCGGCCATCTTTTCCATATCTGGTGACCGCCGATGGAGAGGATGGCGCCCGAGAGGAACCATACGGGGAACGGGACGAAGCCCAGACCTTTCATGACCCAATCCTCGATGGATCCGAAGGAGCCGAATATGAGTGTGAAGATCACCCCCGATAGAAGAAGCGAGATCGAGGGCACGAGATGCAGGGGCCGGATCCGCGACCGGTTCATTTCCACACCTCCTCCATGGCCCATATGACGTCCTTTGACGGGTCCCAGTCAATGACCCTCGCACCCACGGCACGGAGGTCGAGCAGGAGGTTGTCCCTTTCTATCCTCTTCAGAACATATTTCGGGATCACCTTGTTGTCATAGACCCCTTTCTCGAACTCTATTCCGGATGGGCTGACTATGGTGACCTTGTGCCCCCTGCCTATCAGCTGCTTCACGGCATCCCTTATCGTGGGGTCCTCGTTGAGGGCCGACAGTATGAAGATTGGTGAGTTAGGGGGAAGATACGGCAGGGAATAGGTTATGGAGGCTCCCAGTGTTATCTGTCCGGCAGGGGTGGAATTCGTGAGCATGTGCAGGATTTGATCGTGTGCCCCGCTTCCTGCCGCGGGCTTCATGACGTTGACGGAGCTCCCGTAGATTATGAGACCCACCCTGTTGGATCTGTTTAGCAGCTCGTTGGAAAGAGACGCGCAGAATCTGATGCACCTCTCCACCGGATTGTCCCTGATGGTTCCGACCCTCGAGACCAGCCTGGAGTCCAGTATGAACATCACATCCGTCACCGATTCCGCCTCGAACTGGTTCACCAGGAGCTTTCTGGTCCTTGCCGTGGCCTTCCAGTTTATCGTGTTGAAGGGGTCCGTTGTCGTGTAGTCCCTTATGGAATGGAACTCCTTTCCGAGACCCACCCTTTTCAATCTCATATCGCCGGGTCTGTACTTCCTGTCCTTGAGGATGAGCTCACCCGCTCTCCCCGGTGATATCCGGGGGAATACGGTCAGCTGGGACGGATTTCCTATTTCCTCCTCCTTGAACCAGAGGAACAGGGGGTCCCATCTCCTCAGGAACGTGGGTCCGATCCTGTGATAGCCCCTGATGGATGCATTGATCGTGTAATCGAATCCCCTGCTCCCCGGGGAGAGGGAGGCCAGATTCGATCCCTCTGCCAGTTCGAGCATGGGCGAAACCCTGTCGAATATCTCCAGATTGCCCAGATGCCTCTGGTCCGACACGTTCAAGGATACCCTGACCTTCTCACCCTCGAAGACGGTATCCTTTTCCATCTCCCTTGTAACTTCGCATCTTCGGGGATACAGGGAAAGGGACAGGATGAACAGGGCAGCGCTCATGAGGGAGGCGGCCAGGAAGAGTTCGGATGAGAGCACAAGTGCCGTGACGAACGCGGCGGCGGAAACGGAAGCATAGCCCATCGCCCGGAGGGTGAAATGCTTCATTTCCTTTCCCATGCCATCACCTCCAGCAGCAGCTCCTCCACGCCTCCCCTGTACTTTCCCTTCCTGAGGAACCGGTATATCCCGGGGCTGCCCACGAGCTCCTCCAGTTCATTCCATGAAAGGGCCGAGAAATCGTCCACGGACATACCATACGAGACGCGTATCCTGTCCAGAACGGCCTTCCTGAGCTCTGCCAGATCACCCTCCAGAAGCTCGGGCTCCACGAGTTCGGCCACGCCTGTCCTGTTCAGGATGCAGTCGTGTCCGGGTTTTCCGGGTGGTTCATACAGATATGCCGCGGACAGCAGTGCCAGAACGGCCATTGCCCCGGATACGATCTTGAGGTTCACGTCGGTGGTTGCGAAGGCCAGACCTCTGAGGGATCTCTGGACAATTCCGCTCGCATCGGGGGATCGATGAACGGAGTCATCGAAGATCACCTTCCCTCCCCGGGGCAGGAGATGTTCCACCAGGGAAACCGCGAACTCCATGTTCCCCTCGAGCTCTATCATCCCGTTCATGAAGAGGGACGGGTCCGCTATGAACACCGCCGCTCCCGATCCGTGCTCCGTGAAGTCCGGGTCGGATATCACGGCCAGGTATCGGATCCCCGGTGCCTCTCCCTGATTCGTGGAGATGTTATCGTTTATGCCGTTCCCGTTCCTGTCCACCCAGGCAGACGTTGTGGATGCAATAAGGGCCTGCCCCGACGAGAAGGACAGCGAGGCGGGTCTGTTCATGAGAACCGTTCCGTCGAAGAAGTCCTGATTGACATCGAATTTGACAAGGTCGGGGGATGAGACGAAGTTCTGATCGTAGAGCTGCCCCCTCACGAAGTTCACCTCGAATCTTGATGCCAGACCGTTTCCGTTCCCGGAATCGTCGGCCATGAGGATCCTTCCCCCTCTCGAATGGAATTTCCTCAATGCATGCAGCTCCGACAGGGAATATTCCCTCTGGGGGCCCAGGGAGATGAGGAGTGTGTTTCCGGGATCCTCCTCCTCATGGAGCAGTGAGGGTGTCGTAAGAAGTGATCTCACATCGAAACCCCTTCTCGACAGCTCATCGGAGAATGCGGAGGCCCCCGCCCATCCGTTCTCGAGGGACGAGAGCTCCCCCTCATCCTCCATCGAGGTGACCACATATATCTCCGTGGATATTAAGAGAAGGAACATCAGCAGGAATGTCCATTTCCATATTGTGGAAGCCCCGATCCTCCTCACCCGTCCACCTCCTTGCTCCCGAGAAGCTCTTTCAGGTCCTGGTCATGGTCCATCTTCATCTTCCAGATGATGCCCCTCTCCACTTTGCCTGGGACCCCGGTTTCCTTCGATTCCACCTTCTTTCTGAGCAGGCTCGCATCTTCCGGTTTTGTATGCCTCTCGATGGAATCCTTCAATTCCCTGGCCTTTCCGATGAGATGGGATGACAGGTCATGGTCGGAATACCTGGCCTCATCGAAGAGCCGGGTCAGCGGCTCCATGTCCCGAACGCCTTCCCCGTTCTCCGCGATGGCACTGGAAAATTCATCAGGCGTCATACCCCTTGGCTTGATCACCCCCATCTCCCCCAGATGGTGCACGACCTCCCTGTATGTGTCCACTATCATTTTCTGGGACCTGTTGGCAGGAGTGAACGGATAGGCCTCCCTCTCCATCTTCCTGTGGGCCTTGCGCACTCCCACGTCCCTGCCGGCCTTTCGCAGCCTGAGGATCACCGCGGCGGACCCGATTACGAGGGCCGCGAGCAGGGCGATCGGGGCGATCAGAGCCAGCAGGGAACCTCCCTCCTTCGCCGGTGGGGACGGTATCACGATCGTCAGGTTGGATGGTAGGAGGGACCTCCCTCTGTCTCCCGCGAAATCCATTCGTATCCTGTCCCCGGGAGAGACATCCTCCAGGGTGAGAGGTATGCTTCCGTACTCGTCCGTGATGTATGTGTTGAATTCCGCATCCCTTCCGATCCTGATGGGGGCATAAGGGATGGGGTCCCCCCCTTCATCCCGGAGTGTTATGTTCAGGGAAGGTTCCGGAACCGAGATGTCACCCTCCGCCTCTATACGGGTTCTCGAGCTGATATCCACCACCCATATCACCTGCGAATCCGTGTACCACTCGGACCTCTCGTCGGTGAGACCCTGGAATTCCAGCAGCATGCTCCCCTCGCCCAATCTGGCGAACCTGGGGACCGTGACGACGATATTGAACCACCCTCCCTCCTCCGTGTCCCCCTTTCCAAGTAGCTCGGAATTCAGATACAGTTCGACGTCTCCCTCGCCGTCGATGCCGGATCCCTTATCATCGAGAAGCCTTCCCTGGACCCGGACGGTATCCAGGAGCGTCAATTCTTCCGGCTTCTCGGTGATCTGGAAGGTCGTTGGTGCCTTTATGGAAAGGAAAGTGGATTCGGAATCGGAGACCGTGTTGCCCCCCTTCGCCAGGTAGGAAACCTCCATCCTGGTGGTGCCCAGGGGAACGGATGTGTCCAGTTCGAGTTCGAATACTGCCCATCCGGTGGTATTGGTTATGACGGGGTCCGGTGAGATCCACGGTATATCGGGCAGTTCCATGTCGATCAGGCCCCCCGGATAGGGGTGGCCGTTCCCGGAGAGTAGCTGGACGAAAACATAGGGGTCCTCTCCCCTGATGACATCGGGCTCGGGGATGCGAATGAAGGTCCTGTCCAGAAGCGTGAACGAACCGGAGGAGTTGATGGCCCTCACCCCTTCGGGGGACAGGTAATCGACCGAGACCATGTATCTTCCGGAAGGGAACAAGGCCGGATCGAGAACGACCATGGAGCTGAACCCTCCCTTATCGATAAGACCATTCACTCTCCTTATCACCCTGGAAGCTTCCTTCGAAAGGAATGTCACGTTCACATCCCCTCTCGGCTCCCCGGCGCCTTCCCATGATATCGAACCGTTCACGTAGATGGTCTCACCCGAAACGTAGGACTTCTTCAACGGGGAGAGGAGTATGGAGGGACCGTCGGTGGATATCAGGGATATACCGATAGATGAGGGGGTGAGGAAGGCAGAGCCCGGATAGGATATCTCGAGTTGATACGTACCCACGGCATCCGGGACCTTCACCTCGAAGGAGAACCTTCCCAGTTCATCCGTCATCGTGAAGGAGTCCGGGCCGCCGGAGAAGGTCCACTCCAGTTCCTCACCACCAACAGGTACTTCCCCCAAGTCCGTCAGCCTTCCCCTTACCGATACCACGGATCCCCCGGCCAGATACAGCTTACTTTCCTCTGCGCTAACGATCGAGATGCTGTGAACGGTCACCGGTACCGGTTCGGATGAGGAGGCCACATAGACCTTCCCGTCGGAGGCTCCCCTTCTTGTGACGGCATAGAGTACCGTCCTGCCGAAAGGTGTGCCCTCCGTGGGGCTGCACATGATCGTGAACGTCCCGTCGGGGGAGGTGGAGCCGATGCTTCCGACCCTGGCGGATGGGTTCCTCTCCATGGAAAGGGCCTCTGCGGGAGAGGCTCCCTCCGGGATGATGAGGATCGACACCCGCAGTCCCTCCACGGGGTCTCCGAGCTCTCCGGTGACATGCCCCTTGACCCTGAAGGACCCGTTAAGGAGGTTTTCGGTCTTCGTGACGGATGCCGGAGCCTCATCTATGAATATGAGAGGCGTCTCTTCCGGGAGAAGCTCCATTCCGGGGTCCCCCGGATCAAGCGGGTTCGTGGGCGTCTCGTCAAGGACCTCGTTCCCGTCGTATATGGAATCCAGGTCCGAGTCCCGGGACAGGGGGTCGGTCATGTGATCTATCTTTCCGTCCCCGTCCCAGTCAATATATGAGACGTTGTAGGTGATTGTCACCTCCTGCAGATCGCTCAGGCGGTCATTGTCGGTGTCCACGCTGTTCGGGTCCGTCCCGTGGACCTTGACCTCTTCAAGGTCTGTCAATCCATCCCGGTCCGAATCCACGGACAGCGGATTGGAGCCCGTTATGAGGTATTCGACACCGTCCTCCAGCCCGTCATCGTCCGTGTCGTTATCGTACGGATCGGGGCGGCCGTCCTCCAGGCCGTCCCCGTCCCAATCAACGTTGTCGTTGCCCGGTTTGAGGGGGTCGAAGAAGATCTCTTCACGTTCCTGACCGTTCGTGAGACCGTCCCCGTCCGAATCTATCAGGTAATCATCGTCCGTCCCGTCCAGCGGATCGAGACCCGCCTGCACCTCTCCCCCGTCATTCATTCCCCCGTTATCGGTATCTGGGTCGATGGGGTTCGTCCTCTTCTGGTCCGTGAAGTCCGGAAGCCCCTCCCAATCCACACCCTTGCTGAAATTGTAGTATGTTGTCACCTCGAAGAGGTCCGTCAGGCCGTCGCCGTCGGTATCCGCCGAATGGGGGTTGCACCCGTAATCGATCTCTCCCAGGACCTGTTCGCCGTTCGGAAGTATGAGGTTCTTCCCGTCAAGGAGGCCGTCGTCGTCGGAATCCGGGTCCAGCGGGTCGGTGGGAAGGTATCCGTTATGGGATGAAAGCTCTCCCGCATGGGGCCTCATATCTGGGCCGATGGTATCTTCCCCGTCCCATAGATGGTCCCCGTCGGTGTCCGGGTTTGTGGGGTCCGTTCCGTTGTTCACTTCCATGCCGTCGAGAACCCCGTCGCCATCGGTATCCGGGTTCAGGGGGTCCGTGGCCGGATACCCGTTGTGGGGTGAGAGCTCACCAGGCATGACCACACCGTCAATCACGACCGTCATCTCCCCGTCCGCAAGGCCGTCATTGTCGGAATCCGGGTCGTCCCAAAACGTCAGGTATCCCGTCCCGTTCTCCTCGGCATCGGTCAACCCGTCACCGTCGGTGTCCTTTATCAGTATGTCGTCGATCGGAACCAGGGGGTTGAAGGGCAGGGGCAGATGGAGGACCTCCCCGCCGTCGCTCACTCCGCCCCCGTCTGTATCCGGAAGCCGGGGGTCGGTCTCTCCCGGCCCTCCCCCGTCGTTCCAGTCTCCGGGATCGATATACCCGTCAAGGTTCCGGTCCTCGAACTCACCCAGGTCCCTCAGTCCGTTCAGGGGCCTTCCGTTGTATCCGTCTATCCAGCCGTCCGGAAGGCCGTCGGAATCCGTGTCAACATCGAGAGGGTCCGTTCCGAGGTCGAAGATCTCGATGTAATCCCCGAGTCCGTCCCCGTCCCCATCCCTCTCGGTCGGGTCGCTCTTCCACCCGAGTGAGCCCGATATCTCATCCGGATCGAGCAGTCCGTCCCCGTCCGTGTCATTGGATGTGGGGTCCGTGACGAATCCATCCTCCCCGGGGAAGACCTCCTCTCCGTCCTTTATCGAATCGGAATCGGTATCGGGGTTTCTGGGATCGGTCACGTTCGACAGGCTTCCCCGCACCTCGTATGAATCGAGCAGTCCGTCCCCGTCGGTGTCCCTGTTTCCCGGGTCCGTCTCGTTGGCATCCAGAAAACCGTCCCCGTTCCTGTCCTCCTCCCGGTCCAGCAGTCCGTCCCCGTCCGTATCGATGTACATCGGATCATCGTCAGGATCGAGGGGGTCGCCGCCATTCTCGAACTCGGTCCCGTCCCCGGCACCGCCTCCGTCGGTGTCCGGGTCGGTAGGATCAGTGCCCTGTATCCCCTCTCTTTCCGGATCAAGGTCGAAGAGGACCTCGAATCCATCGGATAGACCGTCCCCGTCCGTATCGACCACGTTCGGGTCGGTTTCGTAAGGTACGGAGCCGGTCAGGACCTCCTCCCCGTCGAGGAGTCCGTCCCCGTCCGTATCGTTCATCAGGGGGTCGGTCCCCCAGTCGTCCGCCTCCCTTCCGTCCACCAGTCCGTCGCCGTCGGTATCCTCTTCCAGCGGATCGGTGAACAGCGAGTGGACCTCCCTTCCATCCGCCGCCCGGTCCCCATCCGAATCGTCATCCAGCGGGTCCGTATCGAAGAGGAATATCTCCTCCCCGTCGGTCAATCCGTCGCTGTCGGTATCGCGGGAGGAGGGGTCCGTGCCCCTTTTCAGTTCCTCAAGGTCAGAGAGTCCATCCCCGTCGGAATCCATTATGAACGGCAGATCGTCATCGGGATCCAGGGGATCCTTTCCAAGGATCAGCTCCACACCGTCCAGGAGTCCACCCCGGTCGGTGTCCGGAAGCCCGGGGTCCGTCCCGATCAGGAGCTCCCTTCCGTCCGGGACCCCATCCCTGTCGTGGTCAGAAAGCACGGGAGACGTTCCGGACTTCAGCTCCTCCCCGTCCGTGAGCCCGTCGCCGTCGGTATCGTTGTTGAGCGGATTGGAAAAGATCGCGAACAGCTCATCCGAATCGGAGAGCCCGTCGCCGTCGGTGTCGCTGCTGGTGGGGTCGGTATGCAGCATGAACGCCTCCATGCCGTCCGGCAGTCCGTCCCCGTCCGTGTCATTGGACCGGGGGTCCGTTCCGTGGAACGGTTCGGTCACATCGGAGATCCCATCGCTGTCCATGTCGGGTGGAGCTTTTTCCCGGTCCGGTGTCAGCGGGTTCATCCCGAACCAGATCTCCATACCGTCGTCGAGCCCGTCCCCGTCCGTATCCCTGACAAGAGGGTCCGTCCCCCTCTCGTTCTCCATGCCGTCGAGGAGTCCGTCCCCGTCCGTATCCGGGTCGAGCGGGATCGTATCCATCTCCCCCTCTTCCGCATCGGACATTCCGTCCCTGTCGGTATCCACGGTCCTGGGGTCCGTGCCCCTTTTCAGTTCCTCAAGGTCAGAGAGTCCATCCCCGTCGGTGTCCTTCAGCAGCGGGGAAGTGGGATTCGTACGGCTCCCCAGGGTTTCCACGAGGTCCGGAATTGTGTCATTGTCGGTATCCGTGTGAAGGGGGGAGGTTCCGTATGAGAACACCTCCTCCCCGTCCATGAGGCCATCCATGTCCGTATCGGCGTTCAGTTCGGACGTTCCGTAAAGTGCCTCCATTCCATGGTCTAGCCCGTCCCTGTCGGGGTCGCTGATGGAGACGTCATCTTTCATGTCCAGGGGATCCAGCGGATGGGGGCGGTAGTGGACCTCCATTCCGTCGGGGAGCCCCCCGCCGTCGGTATCCCTGTTCATCGGGTCGGTCAGATAGAGATTGACCTCCTCCCCGTCCGAAAGCTCATCCGAATCGCTGTCCCGGTGGAGAGGGTCCGTCCCGAACAGGTTCACCTCCTTTCCGTCCTCCAGATCATCCCCGTCCGTATCGGCAAGGTGGGGATCAGT
>Ga0190359_1002436_pt1 | contig 11074 bp, 8 predicted proteins | sample 48721823_MG_FD_161269 | JGI IMG/M metagenome (GOLD analysis project Ga0190359, IMG submission 161269) | Hydrothermal vent microbial mat bacterial communities from Southern Trench, Guaymas Basin, Mexico - 4872-18-2-3_MG | ecosystem: Environmental > Aquatic > Marine > Hydrothermal vents > Microbial...
CTTGAGAGGTTTGAAGATTATGAGAATGAAGTCCCGATGATTCATCTTGGTCCATAGGAGAGTTTATGGTTGAGGAAGGGAAAAAGGCAAAGGCATTCTGTCTTGAGGGAATTGACCCAGAGGGTAACAATGGGGAATTCTGTCTCAAGGACTTTTTGAATAGAGAGAAGTACATCATTCTATACTTCTATCCAAGAGACAATACCTCTGGCTGCACAAAGGAGGCAACAGGGTTCAGGGATGCAATACCAGAGATTGAAAAAGAGGCATTTGTGATAGGGATAAGTCCTGATACTGTTGAAAGTCACAGGAAATTCATGGATAAACACGGACTAAACTTTTATCTGCTCAGTGACAGAGAAAAGAAGGTAATGATGGCATATGGTGCATATGGAGAAAAAAGGATGTATGGGAAAACAACAATGGGAGTGATAAGGTCAACATTCCTGATTGCACCGGATGGTAAGGTTATTAAGGTCTGGAGAAAGGTGAAGGTTAAGGGACACATTGAAGAGGTTATAAGAACCTTAAAATCATTGTAAAAACCTTCATTTTTTGTTCCTGGTGATATTCAATTCTTTGATAAGTCTTGAGAGATAGGTGGGCTGGATACCAAGTATCTGGCTCGCCTTTCTCTGGTTCCAGCCCGCTTCTTCAAGTATCTTCTTTATATAATACCTTTTGAACTCCCTGACTGCCTCTGTAAGTTTCTTTGAACCAATCACAGGCATGTCTTTAACCCTTGATGGTAGTATAATGTGCTCTGGTAAAATAGTATCCCCTTCTGCAAGCACAACCGCCCTTTCAATGGTGTTCTGGAGTTCCCTGACATTACCAGGCCAGGAGTAACCCCTGAAAAGTTCAATCACCTCCTGTGATATATACTTCACTGGCTTTTTTGTTTCCCTTGCAAAGAGGCCAAGAAAATACTCTGCAAGGATGGGGATATCCTCCTTCCTCTCCCTCAATGGAGGCACAAATATTGGAAACACATTCAACCTGAAAAAGAAATCCTCCCTGAACTTTCCCTCTTCTATCTTTCTCTCAAGGTTCTGATTTGTTGCTGAAATCACCCTCACATCCACAGATATGGGTTCCGATGAGCCAAGTTTTTCAATCACCTTGTCCTGTAAAACCCTGAGAAGTTTCACCTGTATCTCTGTTGGAATCTCAGAGACCTCATCAAGGAAGATTGTACCCTGGTCTGCAATCTCAAATCTTCCCTTCCTCTCAGATATGGCACCTGTGAATGCACCCTTTGTATGACCAAAGAGTTCCGCCTCAAGCAATGTTGAAGGAAAGGCAGAACAATTAACTGGTATAAAGGGCTCGTTCCTCCTCCTGCTCTTCCTGTGTATGTATCGTGCAACAAGTTCCTTCCCTGTTCCATTCTCACCTGTTATCAGCACAGTCGTGTCTGTTGGTGCAACCCTGTCTGCAAGTTCAAGGACCTTCTTCATTGCCTCACTTCTGGCAATCAGGGTATATCTGGAATCAATCTCACTCCTTAATACCTCTTCCCTCTCAACTATCCTGTGAAAGCGCTTTGAATCAACAATGATTCTGGTTGCTATACCAGCAAATATCTCAAGGAGTCTCAAATCATCCTTTGTGTATGGAACCTTTGTCCTCCTGTTGAGAATCTCAATCACACCAAAGACCCTGTCTCCCATCTTCAATGGAACACACAGGATAGACTTTGTTGTGAAACCTGTTTCATTATCAATCCCTTTATAAAATTGTGGTTCCTTTTCAGTGTCATTCACAATCCTGGGTTTTCCTTCCCTTGCAACCCAGCCCGCAATACCCTCTCCAAATGGAACAGTAAGCCCTTTCAGTTTTTCTGATGCCTCTCCCCTTGCGCTTGCAAAGAATAACTTTCTTCTTTTCTCATCCACAAGGAGGATTGAACTTGCCTCTGCATCCATCAATTTCTCTGCACTTTCAAGGAGATAATTCAGCATCTCCTCAGGGTCTTTTGTTGTGGAGAGATGACCACCCAGTTTCAGGAGTATATCCAGTTCCTTTTTCCCTATCTTTTCCATGCCTCTATTATCAGAATAAATTCCATGCTTGTCAACATAAAACGAAAGTACTCCATCTTGACAAATTTATAAATGGGTTTAGTATTCTGTCATGGAACTATTAAAGGAAATATCAAGAGAAGGCGCAAAGGGGTTCAGGCTTCCACCCCTCGATGTGGAAGAGGTGGATATAAAGAATTTTTTCCCTGGAAAATTCCTGAGGGATACTCCACCTCCACTTCCTGAAGTGAGTGAGCCAGAGGTGGTAAGGCACTTTGTTAATCTCTCATCCCTTAACTACCATGTTGACAGGGGATTCTACCCACTTGGTTCATGCACCATGAAATACAATCCAAGGATAAATGAAGAAATGGCCTCCCTTGAGGGATTCACAAATCTCCATCCACTCCAGCCAGATGATACGGTTCAGGGTGCACTTGAACTGATTTACAATCTTCAGGATTACCTTGGTAAATTAACAGGGTTCAAACATGTTTCACTCCACCCTGCTGCTGGAGCACATGGGGAATTGCTTGGTCTGCTCCTCATAAGGGCATACCACAAAAAGCATGGGAATCATCACAAAAAGAAGATTCTTATCCCTGATTCTGCTCATGGAACAAACCCTGCATCCTCCACCAGGGCTGGTTTTGTAAGCGTGAAGGTCACCTCTGGAGAGAAGGGTATTCTCACCCCTGACATTCTTGAAAAATATCTTGATGATGAGGTTGCCGGTCTCATGCTCACAAATCCAAATACCCTTGGCCTCTTTGAAACATACATTGTTGAAATGGCTGAGATGCTCCATGAAAAGGATGCTCTGCTCTATATGGATGGTGCAAATCTCAATGCCCTCATGGGATACTTCTATCCCGGGAAGGCAGGGGTTGATATTCTGCACTACAATCTCCATAAAACCTTTTCAACACCCCATGGTGGTGGAGGACCAGGTGGAGGTGGTGTTGGTGTGAGTGACAGGGTTGAACCATTCCTGCCTGTGCCAAGGATAGAAAGGGGAGAAAATGGATTTTACCTTGATTACAACAGACCCGATTCCATTGGTAAAATCATATCCTTTTATGGACACTTCAATGTTATGATAAAGGCACTAACATACATACTTGAAAATGGCCCTGATGGGCTGAAAAAGGTTACAGAGACCGCTGTTATCAATGCCAACTATTTAATGACGCAACTGAAGGACACATACAACCTTCCCTATGATACCATATGCATGCACGAGTTTGTTCTTTCAGGGAACACATTCAAAAAGTATGGGGTGAGAACACTTGACATTGCCAAAAGAATCCTCGACCACAACATGCATGCACCAACCATATACTTCCCCCTGATTGTTCCAGAGGCATTGATGATAGAACCAACAGAAACAGAGCCCAGATGGGTTCTTGATAGATTTATCAGTGTAATGAAGAAAATAGCAAAAGAGGCAGAGGAAAACCCTGAACTTTTGAAGAATGCGCCTCAGAATACACCTGTAAAAAGGCTTGATGAGGCAAAGGCTGTAAGAGAACTGGATGTTCACTGGTAATCAGGATTTTTATAATATATACGGACCTGAGGATATCCCGCAGGAAAAGGCAGTAAAACTTATAGGGGATATTGCTCAGGAGATTGTTGAGAGGGGGCTTGTTGCACCAGCCATCTTCTTTCTTGAGATGGCAAAACCTCTCAGTTTTATCGGCTCACAACTGATGGTGATGGCTAACCCCCTTGTACAGATGCTTTTTTCATCAAAGAAGTATTGGGAATTCACCGTTCTTATGGAGAAAAGAGAAAATGTGGAACTTTTGATAAGGGAGATTGAAAGGAGGAACAATGAATACAAAGAAAGACTTAAAAAGGATACTGGCAACAGACTGCGGAAGCACAACGACAAAGGCAATCCTCATAGAGAAGAAGGGTGAAGAATACAGGCTGGTTGTGCGTGGTGAAGCACCAACCACTGTTGAAGCACCTTTTGAGGATGTTACCAAGGGTGTCCTGAATGCCATCAGGGAGGTAGAGGAATTAACAGGTGTTGAAATCCTTGATGGTGAAAAAATCATAAAGCCTGCACAGGATAAGAGGGGTGTTGATATATACGTGTCAACATCAAGTGCAGGCGGTGGTCTCCAGATGATGGTGGCAGGTGTGGTGAAGCAGATGACAGCAGAATCTGCTGCAAGGGCAGCACTTGGTGCAGGTGCAATCGTGATGGATGTAATTGCAACCAATGATAAGAGGATGGACCATGAGAGGATTGAACTAATAAGGAGACTGAGACCTGATATGATACTCCTCTCTGGTGGTGTTGATGGAGGAACAATATCCCATGTTGTTCACCTTGCAGAACTGATTGCTGCTGCTGAACCAAAACCAAGGTTCGGAACAGGATATGACCTCCCTGTTATTTATGCTGGCAACAAGGATGCAAGGGAGGAAATAAAAAAGATTCTTGAGAAAAAGAGTGCCCTTTCCATTGTTGACAATTTGAGGCCTGTGCTTGAAAGGGAGAATCTGAAACCTGCAAGGGACAAGATACACGACCTGTTTATGGAGCATGTTATGGCGCATGCACCTGGATACAGAAAACTCATGACATGGACAGATGTGCCAATCATGCCAACACCTGGTGCTGTTGGTCTCCTCATTGAGACTGTTGCAAGGAAAGAAAACATAGAGGTGCTTGGCGTTGACATTGGTGGTGCAACAACAGACATCTTTTCTGTATTCCAGGGTGTTTTCAACAGGACAGTGAGTGCAAACCTTGGTATGAGTTACTCAATATCAAATGTGCTTGCAGAAACAGGGATACCCAACATTATGAGATGGGTTCCCTTTACAATAGATGAGGTTGAACTGAGGAACAGGATAAGAAACAAGATGATAAGACCCACAACAATCCCCCAGACACTTGAGGAATTGATGATTGAGCAGGCAATTGCAAGAGAGGCACTGAGACTTGCACTTCTCCAGCACAAGGAAATGGCAGTTGGACTTAAGGGCGTGCAACAGGAAAGGACTATATCCGATGCATTTGCCCAGACAGCAACAGGTGAAACCCTTGTGAATATGATGACCCTGAATCTTGTGGTTGGGTCTGGTGGTGCACTATCCCATGCACCAAGAAGGGTTCAATCAGCACTCATGATGATAGATGCCTTTGAAGTTCAGGGAATAACAAGGCTTGCAGTTGACTCAATCTTTATGATGCCACATCTTGGTGTTCTCTCAACTGTTCATGAGAGGTCTGCAACAGAGGTATTTGAAAAGGACTGTCTTATAAGGCTTGGAACATCCATAGTCCCTGTGGGAACCTCTGCAAAGGAAGGACAGGTTGTTGTCACAGTAAACATCGGGGACAAAACATATCAGGTGAAGTATGGAGAAATGCAACTTATACCACTGGGACTTGGAGAGACAGTGGAGGCTGAGATTATCCCTGCAAAGGGGTTTGATGTTGGTGCTGGCAAGGGTAAGCCAGTCACGACAAAACTTGAAGGCGGTGTTGTAGGAATAATAATAGATGGAAGGGGAAGGCCACTCACACTACCAGAAGACCACGGAAAGAGAATAGCGAAACTGAAGGAATGGTTCACAGAACTTGAGGTTTACCCCTCAATTCCATAGGAGGCAAAAATGGCACATGCATATACACCAGGTCTAAAGGTTACAAAAAAGACAATAGTGAGGAAGGAGAGGAAACTTCCCTTGAAGGGAAATGTTCTGGTGAAGGTCGGGGATGAGGTTGAACCTGATACCATTGTTGCCAAGACTGAACTTCCAGGTGATGTTCAGACAATAAACCTTGCGGGAAAACTTGGTATAATGCCGGATGAGGTGAAGGACTTCCTCCTGAAAAAAGAGGGAGACCCTGTTGAAAAGGACGAGGTGATTGCAGAAACAAAGGGGCTGTTTGGAAGGTTCCTTAAAACCCAGATAAAATCACCTGTGAAGGGAACCATTGAGACCGTTTCTCCAATCACTGGCCAGCTTATAATCAGGGAGCCCCCAATCCCTGTCCAGATTGATGCGTATATAAAGGGTAAAATTGTTGAAGTTATTGAGAACGAAGGGGTGATCGTTGAGACTGTTGCAACCTTTGTCCAGGGGATTTTTGGTATAGGTGGAGAGACAAAGGGGGTTATCAGGAGAATAGTGGATAAACCCTCAGACCCTGTTACACCAGAAGTGATAGATGACAGTCTGAAGGGAGCAATCGGTATAGGAGGTTCCATCGTAACTAAAGAGGCACTGGATAAGGCAGTTAAGGTGGGTATGAGTGCAATTGTTGTTGGTGGTATAGATGACATGGACCTGAAGAGATTCCTTGGGTATGAGATTGGTGTTGCCATTACAGGGAATGAGCAGAAGGGCATCACCCTGATTATCACTGAAGGCTTTGGTAAAATGAACATGTCAAACAAGGCATTCAAACTCCTCACAGAATCAGAGGGAAAGCATGCCTCTGTGAATGGTGCAACACAGATAAGGGCTGGTGTGATGAGGCCAGAGGTTATAATACCACTTGAAGGTGAAACTGGTGAAGATATTGAGATAAAAGAGGCAAGGGGGCTTGAAGTTGGTGACCTTGTCAGGATAATCAGGGCACCATACTTTGGTTATATTGGTAAGGTTGTGGAACTCCCACCAGAACTCCAGAAGATAGAAACAGAGGCAAAGGTCAGGGTTCTTGTGGTTGAAACTGACAATGGAGAGAGGATAACCCTGCCAAGGGCAAATGTAGAAATCATTGAAGAATAAGGAGGGGATATGGAATTTTTGATTTTAGGTGGAATGATACTTATTATGGACATCCTGAGGAATGTTGATGTGTTTAAGGACTCCCTTAAATCCCTTGAGGGATTGAAGATACCCATCGGTATCGTGGTCTTTCTCCGTGGGCTTTCCTACATTGTCCAGCCACCACTTTTCTTTATGGGGTTAATGGGACTGATTGCTGGTGCAATCCTTATTATGGAAATCATAACACTGGGGATTAAAGACAAGGACACCAGGAAAAAGGTAAAGAATGGGATGCTTGGGATTTCCGTCCCTGTTGGCTTCATCACAATTGTGGCTGGTGTTATAGGGATGTTCTTCAGATAATAAACCTTAAAAATCCTGTAATACAGAGCCCCACCATTATGTAAACGGTGGGGCTTATGCCATATATGGGGATAAATATCATGCTTACAAGGAATGAACCTACTGCTGCACCCATCAGGTCAAACGTATAAACAAGGGCTGCTGAATTCCTGTATTTTCCTCCCATACCTGCTGTTGCGCTTCCATATGTGTATCCAACAAGCATACCCGTGTAAAGATTCCCTGGAAAGAGCAAAAATACAAGGTATGGGGGTAGTTTGCTTATAAATAACACAAGGAGAAGTGGAGGGATCAACAAAGGGAGCAGAAGGGGACTGAACCTGTTCTGGGGTATTTTTTCAAAGATATAGGAACCCACCCCAAGTCCAAGCATGAAGATACCCACAAGGAGACCAATGTGGATATAGGCACCACCTACAATCATCTGGAACTGGAAGATTGAAAGCAGTTCAATTGCTATTCCAGTCCCACCTATCAGTGCAACTGCATATCCTACTCTCTTAAAGAAAAGGGGAACAAGTAGAATCAGGAAGAATACATATGGTTTTATCCTTGAAAAAACTGATAGAAATCTGTAAAAAATAGGGGAATACTTCTCCGCCCAGTATTTTGTGAACAGGTAAAATATCACGGGTTTCTGCATTGTTGAAGGAACACTACCCGTAATCCTCTCCTGTGCATAGGAGTGTCTCTCTCCCTCAATGAGCCATCTCAAATAATATGGTGTCAGATAAGCCACCCTCATTTTCTCCCTGACCCCATCAATCCTGGTCTCATCAGGATTAAGTGGAGCCATTGAAAACAAAACCATTGCTGTTTCTCCTGGAATAATGTAGTGATACCCAAAAAATGTTCTGAAGGTTGAAAGTGTGACATCACCAATCTCCTTTATAACCCCCTCTATATAATTCTCTGATGAGGGAATTCTAACAATCAAAATCCCATTACCTGTAATCAGTCCTGATATCCTTTTCGCAGAGGTTCTGGTGAAAAACCTTGCTGATTCAAGAGAAACTGGCATACCTGTATTAAGAAAAACAACATCATATCTTTGTTCTCCCTTCAAAATAAATCTCATCGGGTCAGAATAAACCCATCTAACCTTTTCTGGATACATGGATTTAAAGGGAAGATTTTTATCTGGTTGCACAATAGTGAGAGAACCTTCCTTCACCAGTTCTTCAGCCTCTCCAGGTGCTGGCAGACCAAGGGATAGGATCTCAGGATTGTTCTTCTTAACAAACATAAAAGGTATGTGTACATGTTCATCAATAAACCTGTTGGGATAGGTGAAGGAAAGAACACCATTTAAATACAAACTTACCATTCCCTTCTCTTCAAGGAGCACATACCTTCCATAAAGGGTGTCATATATCTTTGAATGTTTACCATGGGGAAGATTTCTTTTTATCCCGTGGTGAAATGAGAATCCAAATGCAAAATACAGTGGCACAAGCAAAATGAACAACAGGTAATAAATCCTCCTCTTTAAGAAGAGAATACCAATCCATATGGCAAGACCACAGGAGACAATGGGTCTGATTGATGGAGGAATAAACATGAGTGTTACATAGGAGAAAAGAAGACCACCAGTAAGGTCACCAATGGAGTCCATCATATATGGTCTTATAAAACCTCTTATGCTTTCTTCTTCTTCCCATTCCTTCATTCCCCTTCCAAATATGCAACCGAGAATAAAGAATAGAGGTGATAATATTACAAAGGATGTAAAAAGAATTACTGGAACACCTGCAATCTCTCCTGAGCCTATATGGAAGAGGGTCTTCACAGAATAGGTGAAAAATAGGGCTATGGGGAAAAATAATAAATAGAGAATGGAATAAAGTGCAAGATTACCATGCCTTCTTGAAAAACTCACACCAGCACCAATCCACAACATCCAGGAAGAAAGAAGCAGGCCTGTTGAGAGTTCATTCCCTGAAAAAACAAGAAAAACCTCCCTGAGGAGGAATGTCTGGGTGAATACGCTCAATACCCCTATGAGAAAAAGAGGGAGCATCATTCAATCAGATGGGATTTCAAATCTTCCAGTTCCTTCTCATCAAGTGGATTACCATCCTTTGATAGTTTAATCAGCATCAGGTACTGTCCTGGCATCTCAAGTCTGGAGAATGTGAGTTCATACTGTCCACTCAATTCAATGGTCTTCCTTAATACAGGTATGTCTTTGGGGAAAACAAGGGCAAGTAGTGTTCCATTTGATACATTCTCGTACAATACTATCGGGCTTTTATCCCTTGATTCAACCATGGCTGTATATCCAAGTTGTATCAACTTTGCAAGATGCTCCTCTGTCTCGCTCAACCTGTAAAAATCCTCTATGGAGTAGTAGAGTTTCTTCACCAGGTCAGGTGGAACTTCCTTGAGCATCTTTGAAATCGTATCTATCTTCATTATGTCCATCTTCCTCATTCCCTCGTCAAAATCCCTGAATTTTCCAATGTGTCTTGAAATTATCTCCTTCAGTGCATCATACATCTTTGAGGTGTTGTCAAAGCCGGATGATTCTGCCCTCACATCAATGATATTAACAACAGTATTCCCAAATTTCTTAGGTGGATGTATTGCAAGAATAAATAAATAGGGATGTTTCCCTATCTCCTCTATCAAACCCTTTGTATCCTCCCCCTCTGGCAGAACCATCAGAATCTTGAAATCTATGTAAAACTCAGAGGAAGACATCACATTGAGAAAGACCTGCTTTATCCCTGTTCTGTTAAACTCCTGAACAAGGAATGGAATGATTGCCCTCATAAAATGCTCAAATCCACCAAAATAATCTCTGAACCTATCCCTTTCAACCTTCCTCTTCCTGTAAAGCCTGTACAGAACCTTCCTTATCCTCTCGTGGATTGCCCTACCAAATGGCTTCCCTTCCTGGTCAGTGATTTCAAGCCTCACGACGGTTATTCCATCTGATGTGGTGAATTCCTTGTTGTACTTTATATCCATTCCACCAGTGGCAAAGGAAATGGCCTCAAGAACCTCCTTCAATGAAAGGTCTTTCTCAAAAAATCCCACTGTTATGCCTGTAAGGTGTTCCTTTGTGGTCTTGATATTCTTCACCCAGACCTGAACCTCACCCCTGCTCCTTTTTACCCTCTGTATAATTTTGTAGTTGTGTATTATCTGGTCAGCAAGGTCTTCGGGTTTTCTCTCCTCAATATATGCCTTTGACCTTGATGCAAAAAACTTAAACACCTCACCATCAGGTCCTATCAAATGGGGCAGTATCTTTTTCTCCACACTCCTTTCTATCACATCAACAACCTTTGAATATATTTCCAGCCTCTTTGCCTCCATTGAAATAAGTAGTCTCTTGGCAACAGAACCGATGGAAATATACCTTATGTTCTGTAAAATTTCGTCCCTCTCACCAAGGAACTTCTTCATACTGTCTTCATCATCAATCCGTATCACAACAATTATTATCCCCACCTCCTTATCCTGTATCTCTGCCACCATACCCACCTCATAGTATATATTCCATCCCTTCTCATGGATCGCACCCATCACAGCATCAGAAAATCCAGGCCAATCAGATGCAATTATGCCAATCACCATGGGAAATGGATACTTCACCTTTTCAGGAATTTCATCAATATAGGTATGAATACCCTCACCCCTGTTTGACCACTTTTCTATAAGGGTTTTTATAATCCTCTTCTCCTCTTCAACAGGGAAGAGTTCTCTTATTGAACCTATTATTTTGTCAATATCCTCAGTGTGTGATGGCATAGTAAATTATATTCACTCCCATTTTGAAGGCCTCTTCCCTCTTTTCAGGCGGGTCTTTGTGCACATCAGGGTCTGCCCAACCATCACTTATATTGGAGTTGTATGTATAATATAATGCAAGACGCCTGTTTATAAACAGTCCATACCCCTCAGGTGGCCCTTTATAATGTTCATGTATCTTT
>Ga0190359_1002437_pt1 | contig 11074 bp, 10 predicted proteins | sample 48721823_MG_FD_161269 | JGI IMG/M metagenome (GOLD analysis project Ga0190359, IMG submission 161269) | Hydrothermal vent microbial mat bacterial communities from Southern Trench, Guaymas Basin, Mexico - 4872-18-2-3_MG | ecosystem: Environmental > Aquatic > Marine > Hydrothermal vents >...
TTTAAATAGTATTCTTGGCTTTGCAGATATATTTTCAGGAAAGATTTATCTTGATGGAAAAGAGATGACAGGTACTCCTGCTCATAAGGTAGCCCAATTGGGTATATCCTTTGTCCCGCAACTTGGGAATATTTTTGCCAATCTGACATTAAAGGAAAATCTAATTATGGCAGCCTATACTCTTCCCAAAAAGGAAGTAGATGAGAGAATGGAGCAGGTATTGGAGATGTTTCCTATAATTAAAGAGTTTTTCCATAGAAAAGCAGGAACACTTAGCGGCGGAGAGAGAAGGATGCTTTCCATTGGGATGGGCCTAATGAGAAATCCAAAGATAGTATTACTTGATGAGCCAAGTACTGACCTTGCACCTCTTATAACTAAAGAAGTAATGAAAACAGTAAAAAAACTGAGAGATGAGCTGGGTCTTACTGTTTTACTTGTAGAACAGATGGCAAAATTGGCATTGGATATTGGAGATAATGCATACCTCCTTGTGAGTGGACAGATAAAGTTTAAAGGTAAAGCAAAAGAACTGCTTCAGCATCCAGAATTGTCCAAGCTATACCTTGGAATAAAGGAATAAAAGGAGGAGATGAAATGCCAGGATGGTTAGCAAGCGGTTTAGTATATGCAAGCGGTCTCGCATTAACGGCAGGGGGAATTACTCTTCTATATATAACCACAAGAACATTTAATTTTGCACACGCAAGTATGGCAACTTTTGGTTTTTACATTGTTTACACACTTGTTGCTCTTAAGGGTGGGAATCCATATGTCTACTTCCCCCTTGCATTTCTCTTTGGCTCCCTTCTTGGGATAATTGTATACTTTATCTTAAACAGACCTCTTCTTAAGAGAAAAGCGAACGAGATAACACTTATGATGTCAACTCTTGGATATGATCTTATCCTTTTATCCTTTATACAGATGTACTGTGATTATCTTACCCATGCATTTAAACTCTATCCAAGAAGGGTTACTATGAGTGTTTATGATATTCAGATTGGAGGTATGAATGCATCCACATATTTTGCTCCAATTACAGCAGTTTTGATAATTACTGTTTTAAGCCTGTTTTTGACAAAGACAAAGTTTGGAATTGCTATGCGTGCTACCATAGAAAACACACCTCTCTCTGAGGCATCTGGAATAAATTCTGATAAGGTCTATATGACTTCATGGATAATAGGTGGTGGTATGGCTTCTCTTGGTGGTGCAGTTCTTGCAATGGCAACAACTGGAAGTCCAGTTCTTGGGATGAACTTAATTGCAAATATGTTTGCTGGTGCAATACTTGGAGGTTTATATAGTATATATGGAGGACTGTTAGGTGGTTTTGTTGTTGGTCTTGCAGAGTATGCAATAGTGTATTGGCTTGCAGAAAGTGTAGGAACATGGATTCTTGGATACAGACTTGCAATACCACTTCTAATAATGGTCGTAACCCTTCTATTCTTCCCGAGAGGTCTTGCCGGTATACAGTGGGGAAGAGCTTTCAAATCTTTATCCTCTAAAAAAGGAGAGGCATCATGAAGAAGATATTTAAGTTTCTTTTAAGGAGAGATGTTTTAATTTCACTTCTTGTAGTAATTGCGTTTCTATTTATTCTTCTTTCATCCGGTTTCTCACTGGTCTCTTCAATCCTCATAGATGCTTCTATATTTATAGTTATTACTCTTAGTTTGAACCTTGAGACGGGTTTAACAGGAGTTCCACAGTTTGGAAGAGTAATAGCAGTTATAGCAGGCGCTTTTGCAGTTGGTGCAATTCCAGGAAGAATCATGGCTCTATTTATGCATCTTCCGGCAGGAGCAGAATATGCAAACGATTCAGTGAATTATAAGGTAGTTCCTGTTATAAATAAACTCTTAGAGACCAGCCCTGCCCTTTCCATTCTTGTATTAATAATGAGCCTAGTAATTGCTGCTATTTCTGGAGCTATTATAGGATGGATTACATCAAGACCAGCAATTAGATTGAAAGAGGCTTATCTTGGAATATCATTGCTTGCTATTGGAGATTTCTTAATGTGGGTTGGTCATAACTGGGAACCTCTTGTTGGTGGTACTACTGCAGTTTTTGTTCCAGATCCATTGAGGGCCTTTGGTGTTAATAGGATGATAATGGCTCTGATTATGACCGTGGTTCTTGCAGTAATCGCCTATATTATACTGGAGAAACTAACATGGTCTCCATTTGGAAGAACTTTAAAAATGCACAGAGATTCAGATCTTGCAATGAGTGTTTATGGTAAAGATAAGGTGAAAGTTAGAACCAGAAGTTTGGTTATAGGTGCTGCTTTGGCTGCTGTTGCTGGGGGAGCCTATGTTATATATACAGGAACATGCACTGCTATAAGCTTCACCCGTCTTAACTGGACATTCTGGCCATGGGCGTATATGATGCTTGGAGGGATTGGTAGTAATACAGGAGTTCTTCTTGGAGTCCTTGCCCTCGCAATAGCAAGATCAATGATAGTTATATACAGGGGAGCTGTCTTTGGTTTTCTTATGGCATGGGGAATTGATCCAATATGGCTTGAATATACCCTTCTCGGCGCAGTTATCATTATAATAATTCTGTTCCTCCCCCAGGGTCTCGTTCCAGAAAGAACCGAAACTATTTTGCCTGCTGAAAGGGTAAAGAGAATATACGAAAAGATTATAAAGAAGGAATAATCTAATTAATAGTTTTGAATAGGTTTTACTTCTTTCCCTAAATTGGGGGTGAGGTGATTTTATATTAAATTTTAAAAATAGGGGCTTGGGTTTGAAATGAATTGGTAAGAAGTTTCAATGCCTTCTATCAAGGATTCCTCAATTGATAGACCTTCAACAATAGCGTGTATAAATCCAGCAGCAAAAAAGTCTCCTGCTCCAGTTGGATTAATTATCCCTCCTCTTTTTACACTAATCTTTATGAAAACCTCTTTGTCCATGTATAGAACCCCTTTTTCTCCTCTGGTAATTATTATTCTATCTGTATATTTTAATAACTTTTCTCTTATTTCAGAAAGTTTACTTTTCCCTGTAAATAGTTGTGCTTCAGTTTCATTCATAAATATGAATGAGAAATTTCTTAAAAGGTCGAGTATTTTTTCTTTCCTTTTTATAAGAATTTTTGAGAAGGACAAAGTTAAGGTTTTTTCCTTTACGCTGTCCTTTATCCTATCAAAGATTTTAAAGCCATTTTCTTCAGAGAAAAGATAGGGAGATATGTGAATAATATTTGTTTTCTCAAGCAAACTAAGCCATCTTTCTTCAAACTTTAGGTATCTGTTAGCTCCTTTAAAACCAATCATTGTTTTTTTATCATTCTTAATCAATACATAGACTATACCTGTAGTAGCATTTACTCTCTGGATAAAGGATGTGTCAATAAACTTTCCTATTTTTTCAATAATGTAATTTCCTATAACATCATTTCCAATAGCACCTATTAAGGTAGTATCTACTGAATTCATTGCTAATGAAATTGCTGTGTTTAGAGCTGCTCCACCTGGTCTTATTGAAATGTGTTTAGGATGAATCGATTCCTCTTCAGAGGGAAATTTATCCACAAAACCCATGATGTCAAGATTTATGTCTCCAATTACCACCACTTTTTTCATCTATTGATGAGTCCTTTAAGGGTTTTTAAGTCCTTAATGTATGCTTCTTCCCCTCCCGGGGTTTCAAGAATCATGGGAAGATCAGAAAATAGTTTGTTATTTACAAGGAATCTAAAAGCCTCAAGTCCTATTTCTCCATCACCGATGTTTGTATGTCTATCAACCCTTGAGGCTAATGGTGTTTTTGAATCATTTATATGAAAAGCAAGGAGATTATCTAAACCGATTATTCTGTCAAATTCTTCAAGAACTTTCTGGAAACTTTCCTTGCTTCTAATATCATAGCCGGCTTCAAAAACATGAGCAGTATCAAAACATACCCCCACTCTTTGTTTGTTTTCTATTCCATCCATTATTTCCTTGATATGTTCAAACCTATAACCTATATTTGTTCCCTGTCCTGCAACTGTCTCCAGAAGTATCTTTACATCTGTGTGAGATGTTTTCTCAATGATAAAATTCATGCTTTCTGTTATAATTTTTATGCCCTCTTTTTCACCATGCCCGAGATGAGATCCGGGGTGAACAACTATCATAGGGACCGAAAGTAGATGACACCTTGTTATCTCATCTATGAAAGACTCCCTTGATTTTATAAGAGATTCTTTTTTGGGACTTCCAAGATTGATAAGATATGATGAATGAGCAACAACCTTCTTTATCCTGCTTTTCTTAAAATTCTCCTTAAATCTTACTATATCCTTTTCATTATAAGGTTTTGCTTTCCACTGTCTTTGATTTTTTGTAAATATTTGGATGGAATCACAACCAATACTTTCTCCTCTTTCTAAAGCCTTAAAGATACCTCCAGCAATTGAAACATGAGCACCAAGTAATCCCATATTTAAATTATACACTTTTTTGAAAGACATACTGTGGTATAATTCTATAGGTTATAATTTTAAAGTGTAAAGGAGGATTTGTATGAAAAGGAAAATTTTAGTAACGGTGCTTTTAATTACACTTGTGGGATTAGGGGTATTCACCTATTCCTGTGCACCTGAAGAAAAGCCAGAAGAGAAACCGAAATTTAAGATGGCAGCAATATTTCCGGGATCTATTCAAGATGCAGACTACAATACCATAGGTTTTGTTGCTCTTCAGGATGTAGGTAAAGAGTATGATCTTGAAACGGCATATTCAGAAAAGGTTGCAGTGCCTGATGCAGAAAGAGTTATGAAAGAATACATCAATGAAGGTTATAACATCATATGGGTTCACGGTTCACAGTTTAATGGTGCCGCAAACAACATTGGAGATGATTATCCAGATGTAACATTTATTCTTGAGGTTGATGCAAAACCCGAAAATCTAAAGCCAAACTTCTGGTATATGGATAGAAACTTTTATACAGGTTTTTATGTTCTTGGAGCACTCGCTGCTCTGAAAACCGAAACAGGTAAAATTGGTTACCTTGGAGGACTTGAGCTTCCATTTACCCGTGGAGAGATCAATGCAGTTAAACAGGCTATAAGAGATCTTGGCTCCAATGCGGAACTTCAGTACATCTATGTGGGCGATTTCAATGATCCAGTAAAAACAAGACAGGCAGCTGAAGGTTTGATTTCAAAAGGAGTCGATGTAATACTAAGTTCAGTAAATCTTGGAAACTATGGTCTCTACAATGCCGTAAAAGAAGCTGACAGGAAAGTATACATTACAACAAAATACACAGATAAAAAGGTTCATGCTCCAGATAACTATCTTACCTCAGACCTCTTTAATTTCAGTGTTCCTCTAAAGGAGATTGTTGGTAAGATTCTAAATGGAGAAAAGGGAGGATTCACAGAGTTAAAGTATGGAAAAGGACAGGCAAGATATGCTCAGTTCCCAATAAGCAATGTAACCGAGGAGATTAATGCAAAGGTTCAGCAGATTGCCGATGATGTGGAATCAGGTAAGATTAAGGTGATAAAGAATTTAGAAACTATTGAACCATAAGGAAAAGTAGAAAGAAAAAAAAGGGGCTCAATTGAGCCCCTTCTAAGAATTTAAGGTGAGACGATGAACAAAGAGATTTTTGTTGAACTAAGAAATGTAAGAAAAGTTTTCGGAGAAGTTGTTGCCCTTGATAATGTTAATTTTTCTGTAAGGAAGGGAGAAATCAGAGGATTGTTGGGGGAGAACGGTGCTGGAAAATCAACATTAATGAACATCCTATATGGACTTTACAAACCAGATAAAGGTCAAATTTTTATTGAGGGAAAAGAGGTAAAGATAAGATCTCCATTTGACTCAATAAAACTTGGTATAGGAATGGTTCATCAAGTGTCTACCCTTGTGCCAGAGTTTACCGCTGTAGAGAATATAATGCTTGGCACACCAGAAGATAAACTTACTCTGCCTATAAAAAAGGAGAGTAATAGAATAAAGAAGATGGCAGAAGATCTTGGTTTCGAGTTTCCTCTCAACGTAAAGGCGAGAGAGCTTCCTGCAGGTGTTAAGCAGAAGATTGAAATAGTAAGAGCGCTATATAGAGGAGCAAAACTACTTATACTTGACGAACCAACAACCTCTCTGGTAGAGGCAGAATTCCAGCAGCTGTTAAAATCTCTCAAGATGCTCGTAAAGAAAGGCGTTACTGTCATATTTATAACTCACAAGATAAGAGAAGTTATGGATGCCTGTGATTCAGTAACTGTCTTAAGGAGAGGAAAGGTCCAGGGAACACTTGAAAGGAAGAAGATGAGCAAAGAGAGTCTTGTCAAGCTCATGTTCATGGAAAAGGAAATAAAAGTTAACGAAAGTGCTCTCCCGAAGGTTGAGTTGCCAGAGGTTGAGAAGTCAAAAGAGCCAGTTTGTGTTGTTAAGAACATAGAAGTTGAAGCAAGTGAAAAGACACCAGGACTTAAGAATGTATCTTTTGAAGTGTATGGTGGTGAGATATTTGGAATTGCATCTGTTTCTGGAAATGGTGAAAAAGAACTTGCAGAGGCTATGATAAAACCTTCCATCCTTAAAAGTGGAGAAATCCTTATCAATAGAGAAAGGGTGAATGGTTTATCCACCCTTAAAGTTTTTTCCAAAGGAGTTTTCTATACACCAGAGGATAGAATTAAAGAAGGAATTTTACCAGATGGAAGCATAAAAGAGAATGTGCTTTTAGGACATCACGCAGAGGAAAGATTCCTAAAGAGAAATGTTTTTATTGATTGGGAAGAGGTTAGAAATGTTTCAGAGAGAGTTGTAAAAGACTATAACGTATTTACTCCCAATGTTGAAATTGCTATAAGAAAACTCTCCGGAGGTAATATACAAAAGGTTATTATTGGAAGAGCCTTTGTTAATCCAATTGATTTCCTTGTCACCCACAACCCCACATCTGGACTTGACATTTCCACTGTAGAGTTTATCTTTGAAAAACTGGTGGAGATAAGAAGTAAAGGTGGAGCCATACTCTGGATCAATGAGGATCTTGACGAACTTATGATTTTAAGCGATAGGATTGGAGTTATACATAAAGGTGAACTTAAGGGAATATTTAATAGGGACGAGTTTGATAAGTATAAGATTGGTTTGCTTATGATAGGAGGTTAGTGTGGCTGAAAAAAAGGATAAAAAAGTTCTTGGTCCATTTTTAAGAAACATCTCTGTATATTTGATTGCTATTTTACTTGCTTTTAGCGTTTTCTCCATACTTGTTGGTCTCATGGGATTTAACATATTCAGAGCCTTAAGAACTCTGACTACTACTTCATTTAAATCCGCCTTTGGTTTTCAAGAGACAATCAAAAAAACCATTCCTCTTATATTCACTACATACGCTTTTACTATACCGTTCATGATAAAGTTCTTTAATATTGGTGGTTGGGGACAGATGTTAATGGGTGGAACTGTAGCAACTGTTGTTGGACTCTCTCTTGCTCCATTAAATCTTCCTGCCATAGCATTAATTCCTTTACTTTTAATTTCTGGAATTCTTGCTGGAGGTCTATTTGCACTTATTGCTGGATACCTCAAAGCAAAATATGATATAAACCCGATAATCTCAACCATCATGCTGAATTTTGTGGCAGCACTCTTTGTAAACTTCATTGCAACTGCTCCACGCTTTAAAGATCCCCTTGAAGGACATCCTATCACTATACCCCTTCCGAAGTCTGCAACACTCCCATTTATTGGTGGAATACCATCTTCAATTATATTTGCAATTCTTGCTATTATTTTTGTTTACATTCTTATCAAAAAGACAAGGCTGGGATATGAAATTACTGCTGTAGGTTATAATCTCTTTGCAGCCCAAACCTATGGAATAAACTTTGCAAAAACTATTATGGTTACATTTCTTATAGGAGGTGCTTTGGCAGGTCTTGGTGGAGCTTTAGAAATTATGACTATTCATGGTAAATTAATAGAAGGTTTTGCAAAGACCAGTGGTGCTCAGTATGGTATATTTGGAATTCTTACAAGTCTTATAGTGGCAGGAGATCCCATTGGGGTTCCTATTGCTGCGTTTCTAATGTCTGTTCTTCTTGTAGGAGCAGATGCTCTTCAAAGGACTATGCAAATTCCGGTTGAACTTGTTTTCCTTTCACAGGCACTGATTGTTCTGTTTATTGTGGTTATAAGAAAGAAGTTTTCGGTAAGGAGGTAAGATATGGAGTTTTTAAATAATTTTGTAACCCAGACCATGGTTTATACAACAGTTTACACTCTTGTTGCTTTAGGGATTGTTATTGCTGGAAGAACAGGAATTTTTAATGTTTCAGGTGAGGGAGTTATGCTTGCTGCTGCATCCAGTGGTTTTATAACAGCATACCTAACCGGAAATTGGTTTCTCGGTTTCCTCATGGGAGCACTTATGGGAGCAGCGTTTGGACTTATGCTTGCCTTCATACATGAAACATTTAAGGTAAACCAATTCATTTTAGGTATATCTCTTGTTATTTTAGGAGGAGGACTTTCAGATCTCATATATAAGATAGTTATAGGAGTTCGTTTATCTGCTCCAGAAGCACCACCTACACCAGTGGTGAGAATTCCAGTTATCTCAAATATTCCAATAATTTCAGGCTTCTTCAATCAGGATGTGATTGTTTACTTCATGTATGCTGCCACAATTGTGGCATACTGGTTCTTCTATAAAACAAAAATTGGACTTGAAACAAGAGCTATCGGTGAAAATCCAAAAGCAGCAGATGTTGTGGGTGTTAATGTTGTAAGAAGAAGATACCTTGCCACTATAATAGGTTCAGCATTAATTGGTGTGGCAGGTGCATACCTACCTATAGCAATTACAGGGACATACTCTCCAGATATTTCTGCTGGAAGAGGTTTTATGGCTATAGGAATAGCAATTTTTGCTAGCTGGAAACCACAGAGAGCAATTCTTGGTGGATTTCTCTTTGCTGCCATTGAGGTTATTTCCTATCAACTTCAACTTATCTCAGGAAACATTCCTTACCAGTTCTTCCTTATGCTTCCATTTGTTTCAGTACTCATAATCATGATGATATTTAGAAAACAAGTGGAATTCCCTGCTTCAGTTGGAAAGCCATACAGTAGAGAATAAAAGTGAATGTTGAAATAAAATCAGTTAATAAGGGAAGTTCCAATTTTGCCTTCTCCTGCCTTAAAGAGGAAAAGAACAATCCTTTAAACATAACTTCTGAAGTTTCAAGAGAATACTTTAAAAATGAAGTTGGAAAAAGTTTTTCGGGCTATCACCTGTTTATAGATAGTAAAATTTCAGGTCATCTCTACTACTCCATATCCCAAAATTCCATTCTTCCATTTACTGCAGAGGATAATGTAATCCTTATTATATGTACATGGATATTAAGAAAATATAGAAATATGGGGCTTGGAAAGAGGTTGTTTGAGAGATTAAAAGAGGATAATAAAGATATGAAAGGGATAGTGGTTAGAGCAACTACAAGCCCCATATTCATGTATTATACTCATTTCCAGAGATTTGGATTTAGACCGGTTTATCAGGATAAGGGATATGTGTATATGTATCTTCCTCTGAAGGCTGAAAAGGTTAAGGTTATTATAAGAAAGGAAAAAAATATAAATAAAGAAGGTATATTTATTTTAAGAAACAATTTTTGCCCCATGATTCCATTTAAAGTGAGCGAAATCAAAAAAATTGCTACTGAATTAAGTATTCATTATGAAGAAGTGGAAATTAATCACGAAAATATAGAAAAGTATGGGATTGATAATGGTGTATTTATAAATGGAATGAAGTATCCATACAATGTTGGAGATAGAGATTTAATCAAGAAAGTTATTAATGAGAATCTTCATTAAATTTCTTTATTAAGATAGGTTTCTATTTTATCCCAAAGTTCAATCATTATATTTTTGGCTTTACTCTCTTCTTCATAGATAACCACAGGTTTTCCCATTTTTAAGGATTCAACAACCACTGGATCAAAAGGTATCTCTCCAAGAAATATAGCACCCTCTTCTATAGATTCCTTTTTGATCTTTTCTGACATATCAGGATTTAGGTCAGATTTATTTATTATAATGAATGGTTTTATTTTAAAGTGGCGGAACAATTCCATTAATCTCTTTAAGTCTGAGAGTCCAGATTCTGTAGGTTCAGTAACTCCAATTGCATATTTTAATCCAGAGAGAGTGGAATTTACAGGACAACCAATTCCTGGTGGTCCATCTACTATGATGTAGTCTGCTTTTTCCTTTTCTGCATAGTATCTGGCAACATTTCTTATTATAGCCACAAGTTTTCCAGAATTTTCTTCTCCAACACCTAAGAGACCATGAACCATCTTTCCATATGGTGTTTCTGATACGAAATACTCACCAGCTTTATTCTCTCTCATCTCTATTACCTTAACGGGACATTGAGTAAAGCAAACTTCACAACCTTCACATAGAGCAGTATCTACAACATAATCTGGTGAGATAGCATCAAATCTACAGACATCAATACAGATTCCACACTCTATACAGGAATCCTTATCTATATAAGCCTTTTTCATACCAAAGAAATCTTTTTTGATAAGAATTTCAGGTTTTAAAAGAAGATGTAAATCAGGAGCGTCTACATCGCAATCTGCAATTATTTTATTCTTTGCAAGAACCGAGAAAGAAGCAGATACAGTAGTCTTTCCTGTTCCTCCCTTTCCACTTACTATGGCAAGTTCAATCATTTATTTCCTCCAGAATTTGGTTGTATAGGTTTAGAAATGTATCTTCCCACTCTTTGTCAATCTCAGATAAAGTTATTCCTTTTGAATAACTTTCAGCTATCCTTCTTTCAAAAGGAATTTTTAATAAAACTTTAATATTCTCCTTCTTAAGATATTCGTCAAGTTCGTTAAAGCCTTTCATTTCTTTATTAATAATTACCCCAAATTTCTTGTTTAAATCTTTAACCACCCCTACTGCAATTTTTAAGTCAAAAAGACCGAAAGGTGTAGGTTCGGTAATGAGTATTATGTAATCTCCACCTTTTGATGCTTCAACCATTGGGCAGGAAGCTCCTGGAGG
>Ga0190359_1002438_pt1 | contig 11067 bp, 9 predicted proteins | sample 48721823_MG_FD_161269 | JGI IMG/M metagenome (GOLD analysis project Ga0190359, IMG submission 161269) | Hydrothermal vent microbial mat bacterial communities from Southern Trench, Guaymas Basin, Mexico - 4872-18-2-3_MG | ecosystem: Environmental > Aquatic > Marine > Hydrothermal vents > Microbial...
TGTTTTCCCGCAGCCAGGAATCGAGATCGCCCTCGGCGCGGTGGCCGGAGTATTGCCGGCTTGGCTCGCGGACGATCACCCCGGCGGCCGCCGGGCGGGCGGCCTGCTCATCGGCGCGGCAGACACCGTAGTTGCCCACCTGGGACGCGGTCAGGCACACCAGCTGGCCGCAGTAGGAAGGGTCGGAGAAGATCTCCTGGTAGCCGGTCATGGAGGTGTTGAAGACCACCTCGCCCAGGGCCCGGCCGCGGGCGCCCACGGCCACGCCCGGAAAGGTGCGGCCGTCTTCCAGCACCAGCAGGGCCCGGCGGAATTCCATGGGCCTTCCCATGTCATGCCGGCCGGGGGGTGTCAAGAAGGAAATCGCCCCGGCGTCTCCCGCCGCGGCGGGGCGGAGGAGATCGCGCCTGGAAATTGCGGCATTGCAATATGCCCATATTTAGGTATAATCAGAAACAAATAAATTCTACAGTGGGTTACAGCGGATCGAAGAATAAGTTAAAAAATATTAAATTGGAGTGAGACCACTATGAACAAGTCCTCCTGGGGGTTCTACGGCCGGGTACAGGAGTTGGCTGACCTGGCAACGGTCCTGGGTCGAGGGCGCTGGTTTTTCCTCAAGATATCCGGTCGACGGCGCATCGGCAAGACCACCCTGATCAGGCAGGCTCTCGATGCGAGTGGGCGCGATCGCGTGGTGTACGTCCAGGTTCCGGATTCGGACCCGACCGGTGTGGTCTCGGCCGCCCGTGATTTCTTCGACACCTTCGGGGTTTCCGATTTGCAACCGAACAACCTGAAGGGCCTGGCTGCGGCCATCGGTACCTTGGTGCGCCGGGGCTACATCGTGGCGCTGGACGAATTCCAGTATTTCCATCGCAAGCAGTTGTTCCCGTTCACTTCGTACCTGCAGAGCGAGGTGGATCAACTATCCGCCGCCGCGGAAAAGGTCTCCGGTGGGTTGATCGTGCTGGGTTCCCTCCACACCGAGATGACTGCCTTGTTGGAAGACAGGAGCGCGCCGCTTTTCAACCGTACGACAGACGACATCGATCTGGGCCATCTCGACGTGGCCAGCGTATTGGAAATACTTCGAGTGCACGCCGATGACACTCCGGAGCGGCTGCTTTTTCTCTGGAACCTGTTCGAGGGCGTACCCAAGTTCTATCGTGATTGCTACGAACAGGAGGTGCTTGGCAGTGAAAGGACGGCTGTCCTGGAAAAGTTGTTCTTTTCCAGTTCCTCTCCTCTGCGGACCGAGGCCGACAACTGGTTCCTGGGCGAACTCAGGGGCCGCTATGATCCAGTGCTGAAGTACGTGGCCAGGCACCCCGGTTGCAACAATGCGGATGTCCTGGCCCACATCGGTTCCGTGGAACCGGAGCGTAAGAAACAGGTTGGTGGCTATCTGAAAGTTCTCGATGAAAAATACCATATGATCGAGCGCCGCCAACCGATATTCGCCCGACCACGATCGCGAAACGCGCGCTTCTATTTGCGTGACAACTTCCTGCGTTCCTGGCTCGGTGCCTTGTCCACCGCGGTCTCCTCGGTGAACTTCAAGCCTGTTGATATACTCGTGCACGATGCCGACCAACGCCTGGAGGTCGCCGAGGGATACGGCCTGGAGCGCCTGGCCGCAGCCCTTTACGAGGAGCGGAGCAAGAAGAATATCGGCGACTTTTCTCTGGACCACATGGTGCATGGATACTGGGATCGTGCCGACACGGAGATTGATCTGGTGGCGATTGACGAGTCCGACAAGCGGATGAGGATCGGTACTTGCAAGCGCAGTCCCCAACGCCTGATCGGCGATCTGGCCAACTTTGCTGGACATGCTGCCCGCTTCCTGGCCAACTTTCCACGGTTCGACTCCTGGACCGTCGAGAAGGTAGCCATAGCTCCACGCCACAGCTCCGAGACACGCCGGGCCTGCGAGCGGCAGGGGTTCCTGCCCCAGGATCTGGGCGACCTGACCGCCGGTCTTTGAAACAGTTCCAGCTGCAAGCGGCGGCCGGGTGGGTTATGATGGCAGGTGGCGGCAACCAGGGAGGGAGGGCAGGAGCGGCATGGAGACGCACGAAGTCACCACGGAAGACGGCTGGCGGATACCGCTGCGCCGGTACCCGGGCCCGGGGCAGCCGGTGCTGCTGGTTCACGGCATGGGGGCCAACTCCCACAACTTCGACCTCAACCGGCGCTGGTCGCTGGCCCGTTACCTGGCGGGAGAGGGCTTCGACAGCTGGGTGGTGGAGCTGCGCGGGCGCGGCGCCACCCGTCCGCCGCCCGGGGGGCGGACGGACTGGGACTTCGAGGACTTCCTGCACCGCGACCTGGCCGCGGCGGTGGAGCTGGTGCAGCAGGTCCGCCGACAACCGTTGCACTGGATCGGCCACTCCATGGGCGGCATGCTGGGGGTGGCCTGGGCCTGCTGCCGGCCGCAGGAGGTGATCCGCTCGCTGGTGCTGTTCGGCACCCCCCTGGGGTTCGAGCCCGGGCAGTGGGCCCTGCGCCTGTGGGGCTGGATGGTGCAGGTGCACCGGGTGCTGCCCACCCTGGACCAGGAATCGCTGGGCCGGCGGCTGCTGCCGCTGATGAGCCGCAACCGCAAGGCGCTCGATTTTTTCCTGCGCTACCTGGCCAACCCCGAGAACATCGCAGACGAGGTGGCGGTGGAGATCTTCGAGAAGCTGGTCACCAACGAGTCGCCGGGAATCATCCTGCAGTTCTCCGACTGGGTGCGCTGCGGGCAGATCCGCAGCGCCGACCGCTCCTACTCCTACACCGATAACATCTGGAGGGTGCGCCGTCCCATCATGTTCGTCAGCGGTCGCCACGACCGCATGGCTCCCCCGCGCGTGCTGGAGCGCTTCCGCCCGCGGCTGGGCTCGCCGGAGGTGGTTCAGCGCCTGCTGTCTGCAGAAAACGGCTTCAGCACCGACTACGGCCACGGCGACCTGGTGCTGGGAAGGCGGGCCCCCGAGGAGGTCTACCCGCTGGTGGCCGAGTGGTTACGCAGCCACTAGCGTTCCGGGTTCAGTGCACGCGCGCGGGCCTGACGGCCACCGCCGGTTCCACCAGGTCGAGGAATTCGCGCTCGGAGATGATGGCGATGCGGGCGCCGGCCTCGATCAGGGCCTCGGCCTTGGCCTGCTTGGGCTTCTTCTCGCCCCCGTAGTCGGGAGCGGTCTCCTCGCCCACCACCAGGTAGTCGAGGTTGGGGTTGAGACCGGAAGGGCAGACGCCACCCATGGATTCCACGATGGCCCGGGCCTGCTCCCGGGTCATGGATGACAACTTGCCCACGAACAGAAAACTGGTGCCGCTGGGGAAGGGATTCATCTGGCGCCACCTCCGTCTTGTCCTCGATTGTACTACCCGGGAGCCGTTTCGATCAATCCCCCCCCGAGTCACCCCACACCTCCGGGCCTGTCCCCGAAGTTTTCCGTGAATTTACAGGGGATTGAATACGCGCTCGAATCCAAAATGCTGAAAATCTTTTTCATTGCGAGTGGCAAACTCCCTGACTCCATGATGCAGCAGGGTGAAGGCCAGCCTCGCATCTATGATTCTGCGTCTTGGAAAATTATTCTTTTGGGCATGCCGCCAGACCTTGCCCATCACGGGGGCGGATTCAACAACCCTCCAGTTGGGATTGGATCGCCAGCCCATACACGCGCTTGCAGCTTGCCTGGCGGTCAGCGGTTTTGTAACTACCATGGGATTACGCAACAACAGGTACAACTCGACCAACACCAGGTCGCACAGGAGCACATCCTTGCGTGTCTTCAGTGAATCGACAAAATTTACGGCAGCCCTGTTTTCCGGGCAATCAAGGTTCATGCTGTACAGAAGGATATTGGTGTCGATGGATGTCAACTATTCCTGCCCGGGTTCGTTTGCCAGTTCGCGCCACTTTTCAGGAGTTGCCAGGAACTCACCCAGACTATGTGCCCTTGGCGGTCTCCACCCGGAAGCCGTGTCTTCCCCGGATGCCGCATAGCACCTTACCATGTACTCGGCACCCCGTCGGATAAGCTCAGCCACGCTCCAATCCAGTTGGCGCGCCACCTTCTTTATTTGCTCATACAGGGGATCCGGCAACTGTATTTGTGTCCGTTTCATGATTACAAATTTACAACGATTAACATATGATGTCAACCTCTAATTGAGGGAGACTCTGCAAATCTGCGAAATCTGCGGGGACAGGCCCGCTGTAACTTGAGGCAGCGGCAGCCGTGGCATTCCGCACCGCCGCCGTCGGGTGGTGCCAGCGGCGGTGTCAGACCTTTTCCCAGCGTTTGGAGGTCTTGACCTTGTCGAGCACCTCACGATTGGGCAGGTAATCTTCCCAGTAACCGCAACCAGTACACAGGTAGGTAACCTTGTTTGTGGCCGGGTTCATGAATCCCGTTTTCACGAAGACGCCCTTTTCCTTGCCGGTGATGCCGTTGGTCGAGCGGTAGATCTCGTTGCTGCCACAGCGGGGGCATCGTCCATTCAACATGTTCGACCTCCCTTCCCTGGTTCTGTCGGTACCTTTTCCTTTCTCGGGAACATTGTGCATTCTAACATCCACCGCCGGTCAAGTCACTGTCACCACGAGGACCAGCGGCCGGCGGGTTGCCGACCACCCGGTGAACCGCCCGCCAGTATGAAATCGGGTGCCCAAGATCAATCAGCCAGCCGGAACCAACTAGAGGCCTTACAACCTCCGGGCCTGTCCCCGCGGTTTCGCGCCGAGAGATGCACCGTGGAGATATTCGCATCGGCCGGTGCCGGACGGGGAGATGAGGTCAACTCCCCGTTATAACAAGCAATATCACCGAACGGGATTTTTCGCTTGAAAATTCGCAGCTGATGCGAATGATGCGAAAATGGCGGGCGGCGCGGGCAGGCCGCCCGGAAAGGAGCCAGGTCGTGAGCCGGGAGATAAAACTGAGCAGGTCCTACGTGAAGCTGTGCAGCGATCTCGGCCGCCTGCTGGAGCAGGGCCGGCAGCGGGCCATGCGGGCGGTGGCGGAGGTGCGCAACCAGGTGTACTGGGAGATGGGCCAGCGCCTGAGCCGGGCGCGCGAACTGGAAGACAGGCGCACCGCGCGCGAGCTGATGGACAACCTGGCCGCCGACCTGGAAATATCGGCGGCCAACCTGTACCGGGCCCTGCAGTTCTACCGGACCTACCCCGACGGCCTGCCCGAATCGCCTCCGGCCCGCCTGCTGGGTTGGACCGCCCACCAGATGCTGCTGCCCATCAGGAACCCGCGGGAGCGCGACTTCTACCTGAAGCGGGCCGTGGCCGAGGGCTGGAGCGTGCGCACGCTGCGGCGGGCCATCTCCAGCAACCTGTTCGCCGCGGAGGGGGCCGGTGAAGCGAGCCGCCACACCCTGGAGCGGCCCGGCTCGCGGGTGCACAACTACGCGGCGGTGGTGGAGCGGGTGATCGACGGCGATACCCTGGAGGTCAGGATAGACCTGGGCTTCGATACCTGGCGGGCCGAGAAGATCCGCCTGCGGGGCATCGACGCGCCCGAACTGCGCACCGACGCGGGCAAGCGGGCCCGGGCCTTCGTGGAAGATCTGCTGGCCGGGGTGCGCCAGGTGGTGGTGCGCACCTACAAGACCGACGTCTACGCCCGCTACGTGGGGGACGTGTTCTTCGGCCCCGGCAGCGACGACAAGGACGAGATCTTCGCCCGGGGCAGGTTCCTCAACCAGGAGTTGCTGGACGCCGGGCTGGCCCGGCCCGGGTTCTACGGGTGAGGCGGTAGCCGGTTGCCGGCCTCGGCTTGACTTCGGCCCCGGAGCGGGAAAAACTGCCCGGTGATGAGCGTGGTACGAAATGCAGCCTGGCTGTTGCCGGTGGTGCTGGCGCTGGCCGGCGGGCGGCCGGCCCGGGGCGCTGCCGGCCGGAACGGCGAAGCCCGCAAGGTGAGCGTGCTGGTGGTGGCGCTGGATGCCTTCGGCGCCCGGGCGGCCGAGCACATCGAGCAGCTGGGCCTGGCGCAGCTGCGCCGCCAGCCGGGCAACCGGGTGATCGAGCCCGAGAGGCTGTTGCGGCCGGAGGAAGAGGCCCGGCGGGAGCGGCTGCTGCAGCAGGCGGACCAGGAACTCGCCGATGCCATCCAGGCCTACGAGAACCTGGAGCTGGACCGCGCCGTGGAGATCCTGCGGCCGCTCGAGCAGCGGCTGGTGCAGGAGCCGGTGCTGTCGGTGGGACGTGGCCAACGGCTGCTGGTGCAGACGCTCACCTTCCTGGGAGCGGCGCAGCTTCTCCGGGGTGAGCCGGAAAGCGGCCAGCAGGCCTTCTGGCGCCTGCTGGTGATGGAGCCCGAGGCCCGCCTCGACACCGAGGTGTTTCCACCCCGCCTGGTGCAGCTTTTCGAGACGGTACGCCGCGAGGTCGGGGCCCAGCCGCGGGGGGTATTGCGGCTCTCCAGCGTTCCCGCCAACGTCCGCGTCTACCTCGACGGCCGGTTCCGCTGCGTGACTCCCTGCCGGCTTCCCGGTCTGAACCCGGGCCGGCACCTGTTGCTGGGGCGCCGGCTGGGATTCGAGTCGGTGGGCCGGCCGGTCGAGGTACCGGCCGAGGGGGAGGTCGCCGAGAACCTGCGCCTGCTCGACCTGGCCGGCGGCGAGCGGCTGCTGCGCCTGCTGGTGCAGGGTGCCTCTTTCCTGGTGCGGGAAAAACGAGTGGCGGCAGGGCTGGCCTCGGAGCTGTCCGGCCACGGCCTGCAGGAGGTCGTCCTGGGCTGGGTGGGACGCGGCTCGGTCGGAGTGGCCCTGCGCCTGGTGCGCGCGGAGCTGCCCTCCGGACGGGTGCTGGCGGCGGCGGGAGGAGACCTGGACGCCCGGGCGGGCGATTTCGCTTCCCGGGTGGAGGCCCTGTTTGCCGGCCTGCGGGCGGGCACGGGGCTCGAGCAACTGGACGGAGACGATCTCCTGGCGGGGCAACTGGCCGCGGCCGGGGACACCTCCGGTGACGGGGGCGGCATCTTCACCCGCTGGTGGTTCTGGACATCAGTGGGAGCGGTGCTGGCCGGCGGGGCGGTGCTGCTGGCGGTGCTGCTTCCCCGCTCCAACGAGCCGCAGAGTATGATAGTATTGCAATTCTGACAGGGGTCGTGGAAAGGACATGGTCATGGAGAGAAACGGCATTGTCGGGACATCATGGTTGACGGCCTTGCTGCTGGGCGGCCTGGCGCTGCTGGGCACGGGGCGGACGGCGCGGGCCGAGGGCGTACCCACCGCGCTGGTTGTCGTTCCCACGGACAAGTTTTCCGAGAAGGCGGCGGCCATCCTCAATCACCTGGGCCGGGAGAACTTCTCCCGGGCGGGCGAGTACGAGATGGTGGACATCCGCAAGTTCCTCGACGAGGGCAGCAGCGATACCCGCCTGGATTACTACCGGAAGGCCCTGGAAGCCCTGCGGGAGGGCCGCGAGCAGTACGACAACCTGGAACTCGACCCGGCCATCGAGGCCCTGAAGCGCTCGCTGGAGCTGTTTCGCAAGGCGGCCGGCAGGTTGGGCACCGGCGAGCAATACATGAAAGCCCTGCTGTTTCTCGGCTCGGCCTACATCCTGTCGGGGGACAACGAGCAGGGTACGGAGAACTTTCGCCTGGTGGCCATGTTCGACAAGCGCAAGGTTCTGGACAAGAAGATCTTTCCCCCCTCCATGATCGAGATCTTCAACAAGGTCAAGGCCGACGTGGCCACCATGCCCACCGGCTCGGTGCTGGTCAAGAGCGAGCCGGCCGGGGCCGAGGTGTATCTCAACGGCGTGTTCAAGGGCATCACCCCCTTGAACGTCATCAAGGTGCCCGAGGGAGAGCATTTCCTGCGCCTGGAAAAGGACGGTTACCTGCCCTGGGGCAAGGTGGTCGGCTTCTACGCCACCCACGAGGAGACGGTGTCGGCCAACCTGCAGAAGTCGGCCGGGCACCTCGCCTTCGAGAAGAAGACCCGGACCATCCTGGAAGACCTGGACGAGGACCCCCCCGAACCCGGCCTGCTGGAACTGGCCGGCTGGTTGCGCGTGGAGAAGCTGGCCGTGGCCAAGGTCACCCAGCGCGGCGACGAGGTCAACGCCGAGGCGGCGCTGATACAGGTGGCTCCCCCCAAGACCCTGGCCCACCGCAGCATGACCTTCAACCTCACCAGCCCCAACTTCCTGTCCCGGGCCGATGCCCTGTTTACTTCCCTGTACAAGCAGGTGGAGATACCCCAGGCCGGCAAGCCGGCGGGCAAGGGGAACCTGACCATGGCGGTGGCCCGTTGCAATTCCGATTCCGACTGCACCACCGGCGAGGTGTGCGACGCCGCCTCGGGCCGTTGCATTCCCTACGCCCCGGAGAAGAAGGCCTTTTACGAGAAGTGGTGGTTCTGGACGCTGGTCGGCGGTGGCCTGGCGGTGGCCGGGGGCACGGCGGCGCTGGTGTGGTACTTCACCAGGCCGGCCGAGGGGGCCATCGAGTTCAGTTTCTGAAGGAGGTTGCCATGTGTCGCTGGTCTGCCGGGTGCTGGTTGCTGCTGGTGCTGGGAGTGACGCTCGCGGCCGGGCCGGCCCGGCCGGGGCCGGCGGCCGACGTCGGCAACAACCACACCCAGGTGTTCGTGGTTCCCCTGAGCGAAGACCTGCACCATAGCGCCGGTATCATCAACCAGGTGCTGCGCCGGGTCCTGGTCGAGCAGGCCAACCTGCAGGTGCTCGACCTGGAAGACAAGCTGCAGGCGCAGATGCCCGACAAGGCGCGCCGGCTGCAGGAGCAGGCGCGTAAGGGACTGGTCGCCGCCAAGCGGGCCTTCCAGGCCATGGAATACGAACAGGTGATCCGCCAGGCCAGCAAGGCCCGCCAGGCCTTCGAGAAGATGGGCGGGCACCTGGCCCCCCTCAAGCGTTACCAGGAAAGCATCCTCTTCATCGCCGTGGGCCACGCCATGCTGGGAGAGAAGGAGCCGGCTTCCCGGGCCTTCGTCGACCTGCTGGTGCAGGATCCCCACCTGAGCCTGAAGAAGTCCTCGTTTGCCGAGTTCGTCAAGCAGCTGTTTGCCAGGGTCAAGGAGGGCATGGCCTCGCTGCCGCGGGGCAGTGTCGCGGTGAAGACCACTCCGCCGGGAGCCAACCTCTACCTCGACGGCCAGCTGCGCGGGGTCACTCCCCAGAGCCTGGAGGGCCTGGTGGCCGGCAGGCACGTGGTGATGGTGAGCATGCCCGGTTTTCAGAAATGGGGGCAGGTGGTCCAGGTGGAGGCCGGCGGCCTGGTCACCCTGAATACCCGGCTGGAAGCCGGGCGGGCCGGCACCGGTTACCTGCGCCTGGTGGAGAAGGCCGGGCGGGCCGTCTCCGATTCCTCGCGCCTTACCGAGGTGTTGCAGCTGGGACAGACGCTGGGGCTCGACTGGGTCTGGTTGTGCCAGCTCGATCATGCCGAATCGGCCACCAGGCTGACCGGCTTCCTGTTCGAGTTCAATCACGCCCGGGTGGCCTACCGCAGCCAGGTGGAACTGGAGCCCTCGGGATACGGACTCAAGGAAGAAGTGCGACTGTTCGGGCGAAAGTTCCTGCGCCGGGGATTGCGGGCCCTGCGTGCCTTGCGCGAGGAGGGCGATCCCCTGGATGCCCACACCGGTACCGAGGACTGGTACCGGGACGACAGTTCCTCCCGGCGGAAGAACCGCGACACCCGCGCCCGGGAAGAGGTCAAGCACCAGGAGAGCAAGCACTCCAGCGGCGATCCCCTGGACGACTACGATCCTACCGCCGACTGGTAAGCCCTGCATTTCCCGCTCCGGCCGCGATCTCGGCGTCTGTCGACGGGGGAGATTCCGGCGAATCCGGCGGGTGGTGACGGTCAATCCTTGTTGACGATGACCTTGTGTTTCCGGTCGGCGACCACGTCGACCGTGCGGGTGGCGCTGCCTCCGCCGTTGAAAAGGATGGTCACCCGGTGGCGCCCGGCCGGCACCGGGTAGGAGAGCAGGGGAGTGGTCTTGCCGGTGTCCTTGCCGTCGATGACCACCTTTCCCCAGGGGCGGGCATTGATGACCAGGTAGCCGGTGCCGCTGGAGGCGGTGGTCTTCTGGTGGCGGCGTGTCCCGGTACGGGGAGCGGGTGTGGCCGCCGTGGACTCCTGCCGCGACAGTGTCACCGAGACCTTCTTGCGGTCGTTGCCGTCGTAGACGATGGTGGCGGTGAAGTTCTGGTAGCCCTTCTTCTGCAGGCGCAGGTGGTGTTGGCCGGTTGCGGGCAGTTTCTCCAGCACCCGCGGCGAGCGGCCGACTTCCTTGTCGTCGAGGAAGATGAGTGCCCCGGGCGGGGTGGTCTCCACCTCCAGGGAAAACAGCAGCGGCTGCAAGGTGATCTTCCTTTCCTCCACCTGCCGCGGCGCCAGGGTGATGGCGAACTTTTCGCTGCGGTAACCGTCGGCCGTCACCTCGATGAGGTGCTCCCGGCCGGGAAGCATGTTCTCCAGGCGCAGCGAGCCGCCCGCCGCCTCCATGGACTGCCCGTCCACCTTCACGCTGGCCTGGGGCGGTTGCACCTGCAGCTTGAGTACCGCCGGAACGAAGCGCAGGCTGATGGCCAGGCGGTTGAGCCGGCCGGGCTTGAGTTCGATCTCCTCGCTGTAGGGCTGGTAGTTGTCGGCACTGGCCTGCAGGTGGTGCCGCCCCGGCTTGATGCCGTCGGCCCGGTGGCCGATGGGCTTGCCGTCGAGCAGGAGCTTGACCCGGGGCGGGGTGCTGCTGATCTCCAGGCTGGTGGTGCCGCCCAGCAGGCCCTTTTGGCGCAGCAGCTTGACCACGGCAAAGCCGAACAGGCCCACGGCCACCATGGCCAGCAGGATTATCAGCAGGTTGAACCGCGATTTGCGCCGGGCCTGCCGGGGCTCCTCGGCCAGGGTTACCTCCCCGGTGGAAAAGGCGTCCTCGCTGAAGAAAGGAGGAGCGGGGGCCGGCGATTGGTCATCGGCGGTGCTGACGATGTCCTCCTCGACGGGGAGATCCTGCAGGGTGGCGTCCTGGTTGGCGGCCGGTGTTTCCCGGGGAGGGGGCTTCTTTTGCCGG
>Ga0190359_1002439_pt1 | contig 11066 bp, 10 predicted proteins | sample 48721823_MG_FD_161269 | JGI IMG/M metagenome (GOLD analysis project Ga0190359, IMG submission 161269) | Hydrothermal vent microbial mat bacterial communities from Southern Trench, Guaymas Basin, Mexico - 4872-18-2-3_MG | ecosystem: Environmental > Aquatic > Marine > Hydrothermal vents >...
TTCCCGATATATACAACCTATATATTGGCGATACCGACCTAAATCGAGGTCCAGAGGAAGCACATTTGTTTGCTTTATCCCTGATGCGCCAACAGCCTTCCCCGGCCCGCATTCGCCGCACCTGGGAGACGACCCGCAATTTTTGGCAGGAAGTGCTGCCTACCGATCAAGATAGGAAACTGTCTCAATCGCTGGTGGGTCAGGTGCTGGAACCGACTGGCCCGCGCCATGGAATCAGGGGGACTCTGCATCCCCAACGCTCTGGGGATACCTTAGGTCCCTACCACGCCTACGAACTGATGCTGCCCCGTGGCGTGAAACTTAGCGTGGTATGGGACAAGGAAAACCAACGGTTTATTACAGCCGAAAACTTGGATTACCTGAGCGGCGACCAGCAACTAGGCAGACCGCTGCAAGAGGTGCTTCGGAGCGGTGCAGTGCTCACAGTGGAGGAACCGGTCGGCTACGGTGCTAAAAACAAGGTATGGGGGACCATCACGATTCAAGATGTTCAGGAACTCCCGGACCGGTATATCCCTGCTATCCCCATCCTCGCAGAACCTCGCACCTTTATGGCTCTGGTGCCAGCTGGCAAGTCGCTGGAGGTTATTAAGCGCGTCAAGGAGAAATACGAGCGAGAGATGGGTAAAGTACGCAATCGCCTGCCCTTGCGTCTGGGTTGTATCTATGCCCACCGCCATACACCCATCCGCGCCCTGTTGGACGCCAGTCGGGCAATGCTTGGTTATACAGCACGACCACAACGATGGAAGGTAAAAGATGTCCGTAAAGGTGCAAATGATGTGACATTGGAACTCGAGTACAACGGTCATCATATACAGTGGCATGTCCCTGTGAAAATGGGAGATGGAACCGCGGAAGACCGCTGGTATCCGTATTTCTTCTTAGAAACCGAGGGCAACGACAGCAAAGCGGATGCAGGCAACCGTCGGGCGGTGAAGGTGCCTTGGCCTATTGACAATGAACCGAGGCGCGATGGTTGGATAGTCCACGTAGCCGATTTGCGACCCGGCGAAACGATTTATTTGTGGCCTTCTACCTTTGACTTCGAATTCCTCGACACCACCGCCCGCCGCTTCGAGATTCACTACGACGAGAACGGCCGCCGCCCGCGCCGCACCCGGCCTTTCTACCTGGAGGACCTGGACCGTCTGGAGGACCTTTGGAACTACATGAAGCGTCTCTCCAATACCCAGCGCCACCAGGTGATCTGCACCATCGAGGCCACCCGTGAGGCTTGGTATGGCCAAGACGCCAACGGCCAATCCACCACCGACGCAGTGTTCAAGCAATTCGTGACCGATACCCTGGCCGGGGCGACCTGGCCGCAAGGCCAACCCTGGGTCAGCATTCCCCAGGACTGGCGCGACAAACTCATCCAGGCCGGCGTGCGCGGCGAATTGACCGACCTGGCCGAACTGCATATGGAAATCTTGAAAGAGTGAGGAGGACAAAATGGCAACCTACAAACGCCAACGCTATCTGCTGATGACCACCGACCCGGTCCACATAGGCACCGGCGGCTACCGCCTGGGACGGGTGGACAGCAGCATCGTGCGCGAACCGGGCACGCGCATCCCTAAGATCCCCGGCACCAGCCTGCACGGCGCAGTCCGCTCTTACGCGGCGCAGCTCTACGAGACGCCCGAAGCGGCTGGTCAAAGCCAGGACAAGGTTGAAAACCCTGATCAAAATCCGGTCTGCTACACCTTTGGCTACATCAAGAAAGACAAGAGCGGGGACGAAGAAAAGTCTACCGCTTACTCAGGCGTGGTCAACGTATTCGACGCCCATGTGCTGCTCTTCCCGGTGCCCTCCATGGCCGGGCCAGTGTGGGTGAGCACCGTTGGACGGTTGAAAGAGGCCGGTTTTAAGGTCGAGAAGGATGGAAAAGAAATTTCGGAAGATCCGGCCCAAGGAGCGGCGCTGTTGACGTGGGAACGTCAGGAAGATCTCAACCTGGGTTGGCTGATGCTCAAGACGGCCAAGACTGCCGGCCAGGTGACTGTCACCCCGCCGGAAAAGAGCAAGTGGGCGGGTGAAGAACGTTGGAAGGCAGTGGCCGGCGGTATTGTGCTGGTGCAAGAAGCTCTCTTTAGTCAGGTGGTCAACAGCAACCTGGAAGTGCGCACCTCGGTGGCCATTGACCCGGAACGGGGCGCGGCCGAGGACAAAGCCCTGTTCACCTACGAAACCCTGCCACGAGCGACCTTTCTGACGGTTGAGGTGGTATTAGATGATTATCGTGATGGTGATGAAGACTATCGTGGCATCTTTCCATCAAAAGAGAACCTTGAGAAACGGAAAGAGAAAATTAAGCAGAAACTTGGCGATAGCTTAAAACCAGAAGAGAAGGATCGGCTCGAAAAGGAACTGGATGCCATTAATCAAGAATTACAACACATCGAAAAACTTAAAATCGAGGATTCTAAAAAGTGGGAATCACCACTAGCTGTGGTGAAAGCCGGCCTGCGCATGATCGAATGGCTGGGCGTGGGCGGCATGGGGACGCGCGGCTTTGGGCGCATGGCAATTGTAGGTGAGCCCATCGAAGAGGAATATGGCCGATTTTCCAACGAGAGCAGCCAGCAACCAGAAAGTGAGGAGGTTTCGCAATGAGTAATCAGGCTCAACTCAATTTGGATCGGCTGGCAGCACAGCACGCGCAGGCAATCATCAATAAGCTCGTAGAGTTGGATGACAAAGGTAACGAGCGAACGGATTCTAAAGAGATTAAGAAGGCTGCTTCTGCCGCGGACAACACCGTCACCAAAGCCCTGGGCGTATTGCGGGAAAACGGCGTCTATGCCTGCTTTCTTTACCTGTTGGCGAAAGAGAAGGAAAACGGCAGCGTGGTGGTCGAGGAGATGCTCGATCTACTGGATGGCCTGGGCTTTGGCTGGGGTAAACCCAACGATAGCAGCGTCGAGGAGGTGCTGAGCCATATCAGCGACAAAGTGACGGTGAACCTGGAACGCCTTTTGCTGGCCAAAGAGACCCTGGAGCAGATGCTGATCTACGCCCGCTACGGGGCCAAAGCGCGCAGTTGAGGAGGATGCTATGACCTGGCGGGCTTACGAGGTGACCTTGCGTTTGTGCTCCCCCCTGCACGTTGGTTGGGGAAAAGTGGGCAACTTGCAGCGCACCCGTCCCTACGTCACGGGCCGTGTGCTGTGGGGCGCGCTGACCATGCGCCTGACGCGCGATGCATTCCATGGATGTGGCGCGGCGACCGACTCGAAGGAATATCAAAAATTCGGAAAGAAGGTTCATCGAGATTTGGCCTTCACCTATTTTTATCCGGCACTCAAATCGAACAACGGCTATCAGGTCGTGTGGCCGTGGGAAAACGAGAGCAACTTTCGCCGGCGTTTTCTGGGCAGTTACCAGGGAACCGCTCTTTCTCATTCGCAGCAGTCAGCTGCTGAGGGCATGCTGCACGAGGTTGAGTTCGTATCTCCCAATACGTTGGATACCGGTGAGACGGTCTTCCTAAAAGGCTATGTGTTCGAAAAGAAGGGCTGCGCCCTGAACTGGCGGTTGGCCCTCAAGCGGTTGCAGATAGGCGGTGAGCGCGGATACGGCTGGGGAGACCTCGAACTGGTGAGCACTTGGCCATCTAGCGATGGCCGTCTTTTTGGTGAGGTGGCGACCTTCCAGGGTGATGGTGATATTCCGGTTATCCAGGTGTCATCTGGTGGACATTTGCTGGCTCACACCTTCGCCACTGACCTGCCGGTCGTGGGCGACGTTGAACCTCTGGTGGGCCGCGAGTGGCGATCAGACGATGCCTGTCGTCGTCACGCGGGGCAATACGTCGCGTTTAGCGCTATCTGCTTCATCCCTGGAGGCGTGACGCTCCAGGCGCTTGATTTTGCAGTGAATAAGTACGGCATCTGGGGAAAGCGGGCCACCGAGATCGGTAATAGTGGATGAAGCAGAAGTAATGCCAGAAGGGGATGGAGTACTTTTTCTCTATCACGCCTAATCATTAGGTAACCAATAACATCGTACCATCCCGCCGCGGGGTGGTCGAGGTACAAAACCTGCAGACCCAGTGGCTGCTGCTCTTGGCGAAAGAGATTTGGCATTGGAAAAAATGGAAAGGTCTTACCCATGTACCAATCCACTTACTACGTAGACAAGACAACCGATACATTTGCTGATGTCCTGCTTGCCTATGGAGTCGCCTCCCTCCTGGAGCGGCTGCTGCAGGAGAACCTCGGAGAGGCGATCGTGCGCGTGCAGGACGTAGGCAATGTCTACGCCATCACGCTGGAAGACTCTATTGAAGAAGGCTTTGAGGCGATCGCCTGGTTCTGTGATCTCCCCTTCATCCAGGCCGGCAAGAAGCAGCCGCCTGATGGCTGGCCTGGCGAGGTGGTGGATTACAAGGCCGAGCGGGAGCGCCGCAGCGAGTTTTTTGCGGCCCGCCAGCAGCTTTCCAAGGAGGCCAAGCGCCCAGGTGCGACAGTGGACGAGTACCCTGAGCTGGCAGCAGTCCATGCCCTTGCTCCACGCCCCGACCTGCCGTTCATGGAATTGATCAATCAGATGAGGGCGATGGACGTCTATTGCAAGGTGCTTTCGGCGTGGTTCGAATGCCGCACCTGCTTCCCCGACCTTGTGCGCCTGCTCCTGTCCCTTTTCGCCACTACACCGAATGATGTGGATACCGCGGAGAAGCAGTGGGAAAAGCTGAGCAAAGCGCAAGGCATCAAGTTGAAAAACGTCACTCCTGTCCAGGCTCTCAACCCTGCCATGGGCAAGGGCATCAACCGGCTTAAGGCCGATGGTCCTCAGCTCGGCAACCCGGATTCCTTCTGGCTCTTGGAATTCCTCAAGTTCTGGGGCATGCGGCGAGCCGGAGTGCCGCGTATCATTAGGCCAGCCAGGCCGAGTCCGGGGCGACCTCCACAAGATCGCAAGACCTATGTGTTGCGCCCGGTCAACATCACGCTCGACACCCACGACAAGGTCTACACAGTTTTCAACCGGGCCATAGGGAATAATAGCGCGGTCAAACTGGATGTCCTTGCGGCACTGCGGTACACGGAGGTCTTCCTTGACCAGTGGCTTGCCGGCCAGTTGGCCGATGTCCGGTGGGGCGAGGAGCCGGGTGATTATGTAGCGGGTATGGACATGGGGCTTTATAAAGACATGGGCAGCGCCGCAAGTCTCCTCAACCTCTCCAGGATTAATCTGCCCCGCTGGATGAGGGTTACGAACGAAGCCCAGGGCCGTGGTTATCGGGGAGTGTTGGAAGAGCACCGCCGGATCGTGGACAGCCTACAGGAAGGCAATGCCGACGAATACCGGCTCCTGCAACTCTACCGGGATTTCCTCTCAGGCCACGACCTAAAACCGTTTTTCCAGTTTACAGGCGCTTACGCTCAATTAACCATATCGAAAATATACAAGGGGAGATGGGCGCCTCGTCTTACAACCAGCAACCTGGAGGTGTTGATCATGGGACACAACATGAAACTCAAGGCAATTCTGGACAGCCCAGGATTTCAGAAGATTGCGGCGGCAATCCGCCGCAGCACGGTCATCCCGCAGTATTTCAAAGCCAAAGGCAATAAGGGTCCATACGATATCCGCTATGGCCTGGGCGCCGAACTGCTGCGCCAGGCCGCGTACCCGGCCCGCTTTATCCAGACCTTGAGCGATTTTCTCTATGATTACAACCGGGAGACGATGCAGGTCTACGAGCGGTACAAGGGCAACCCGCCGGTACATCGCGCACAAGTTACGACCGAAGATATTGAGCAGGTGGTCTCATTGGTTGATGAATATGGGTCCCAAACGGTGGCCAACCTGCTGGTGGCCTTCGGCTATGCCCGCGAGCCCCACGAGGCCGAAGAACTCGGAACCGAACCCAGGGAAGACGAAATTGCAACAGAGGAGGAATAGCCATGACCAATCAAGTGTATTCTCTCTCAATCTGCGCCCGGGCAACATTGGACATGCACAGCTTGAATAACGAAGGGAGCGAGGGGACGCAGATACAGACCCGCATGGTGGATATTGTTGGAGCAGACGGGCAATTGTACAATGTCAACGCCATCAGTGGGGACATGTTCAAGCACATCCAGGCCGAGCACCTGTACCACATCGCCCGCAACGGCCAGGGACTGCCCCTATGTGCCGCCTGCCAGGTCTTTGATGCCAACCGCATCAGCGCCGACTCAGAGTATACCACTCTGATCAAAGGCAAAAGCGACGTCGAGGCCATTGACCTGATGCTCGAGCGCTGCACTTTGGATGACATTGAAGGCAATCTGATCACCGCCGACCGCTCCACCCCCCGAAAGAGTGTGGTCGAGTTTGGCTGGGTGGTGGGACTGCCCGAGGCAACCAAGACCGACTCCTATTTCCACGTCAAGTATATGACCGAGCGAGGAGAGGCCGCGCGGACGGCAGTAAGCGAGGAAGAGGCCCGCAAGGCCAACCTGGGGCAGACGCCCTTCCATAGACCTGCCTCTTCAGGTATTTATGCGGTAGTCAGTCACCACGAGATCAACCGGATCGGGTTTAACGACATCAGCCGCAAGTATGCGATCAATGAGGAAGGGCGGAAGAATCGATACAAGGCCTTGCTCGAAAGCCTGGTGTATACATTTATCCACCCCAAAGGTGCCATGCGGGCTGCGCAGTTACCCCATATCGTAGCGTTTAAAGGCGCCGTGACCTACACTACCCAGGTCCTCCCCGCACCCACAGTCAGCCCACTCAACGCCGCCTACCTGGAGGAGATCCAGTGCATTGCCAGTGCGCTTAACAGGCTCCATCCGGGGGCGGTCCATGTCGAGCGCTTCGCTACGTTGGGCGATTTCGCAGAGCTGATGCAGGAACTGATTGAGACGAGTTCCCCATTTGCAATGACAGTGTAGACAAAAGGGAGAATAGGCTATGTGGACGATAGCTGAGTATCAGCCCACCGCGTTCTTCAGTCTTCGACCTTATACGGCCACTTCCTCCGGCGGGAAATCGCTCATCGTGCCCACGCCTTTTGCCATCAAAATGGGACTGCTGGATGCGGCCATCCGCACCCAGGGGATGGAACGAGGACAAGAGCTTTTTCCGGCGATTCGCGACCTGCGGATCGCCGTTCGCCTGCCGCACCGGATAGTCGTCAACAACACCTTCACCAAGATATGGCGCCTCAACGACAGTGTTTCAAAGAAGGGCAAGGCTGAAAAGGAGCGGCTGATCATCGAGGCAAAGACAGAGCGCAAGTGGCCTTATCAATCCAGTATCGGGTTTCGGGAATACGTGCAGTTCGGTGGTCCACTTATATTTGCCTTATCCGGGATGACACATGCCGAATTGATGCCACTATTGTTGCAATGTAATTATTTAGGTAAACGCGGCGGATTCATCCAATTATTGCGGCCACCTGAGGAGGTGGAAGAACTCCCGGAGGGGTTCACTTTATTGACCGAGAGCGCGAGCGGCACCTTCCCCTTGGGCACGCTGCAAATGGTGGACGATTGCGGCCCTGGCCTTACGTTTGATCACGTAAACATTTATCACGCAAAAAAGATCAAGCCAGGCAAGGACCGTGTCTTCCACCACGTTGTATTGCCCCTTAGACCCGTACGTTCAAGTCGAGGATTTACATTGTATGAAGAAATGGAAACAAGAAGATGAACGGCAATCCATGAGTGATCCTGGGTTTTATCTCACACACCTGCGTTTTACCTTCTCCCCGAGAGAGCCCATACGCCTGCCGAGGATGAACAAAGGGATTACCCTCCGCGGGGCGTTTGGCACATCGCTCAGGAAGCTGGTTTGAGCGGACAGCTAGGTATCCTGTGGGTTATGCCGGATCATGGGGTGGGATTGCAAAGGCTGATGCTTTGGGCGTTGGGGTATTTTGCCTGGCTTTGCCCGCGTCAGGAGAGCCAATGGACCTGGATGAGGTATTCGAGCTTCTTGAACTCGGGGTCTCCGGTCACCACTTGAGCGTCCTCGCTCAGGGCGGTCGCGGCGACGAAGGCATCAGCATAGGCAATGGGATATTCAGCCTTGATCTCCGCAGCCTGGAGGACCAGATCATTGGGGCAGGGAACTATCCTGATGGGCAACAGCTGGAACCTTTCCAGGATGTCACGGGCGAATTGGAGATCCTGGAGCCGGGCGCAGCGGTAGAAGACCTCGCCGAGGTTGATGATGTTCATGATAATCTACCCCTCACTGCGTTGGGCCCCGTACAGGAGGTCTTCGACTACTTGGGCTCCCTCCTCATCTTGGAGCCACGCCAGAACGGCGAAGGAATCGAGCAGTGATTTCCTTTTCACGTTCGACCTCCTGCTTTCGCTCCTTTACCAAGGCTTGGGCCATGGAGGGCTTACCCTTCAGAATACCTCTCATGGCCTTGATCGGATCCTCGGGGAGGGGAGTGATGAAGACCTTGTCGTGCACGACGGTAAGGTTTACTCGCTGGCCCGGTTTTATGCCCAGCTTCTTCCTTATCTCTATGGGGATGACGATTTGGCCTTTGGAGGACATTTTTACGATTGGCATTGCGGTTTACCTGGGCAAATCAGTTTTACTAAATCAAAATTTAACTCGTAGGGTCAAGGTTTGTCAAGGATGATGTGGGGTCTACAGGGGTGGATATACTGTATGATCGGGAGGGGGGAACCCATTGTCGATATCATTCGTGAAAAGATGAAAGGCCTTGGACTGTCAGAATGACAGGAGGAATGGATTCTTGATGGTCAGGTCAGCCATCAGGAAGCGGTCTTGCAGCTCTTTGCCCCGACCTTGGCCTTGCGACAGGAAGGAGGCTTTATGCTTAGGAACAAATCCATCTGCCCCCTCTGGCACCTGAGGTTTACCCTGGAGCCTGAGGAGCCCATCCGGCTTCCCCGGATGAACAAAGGGATCACCTTGCGCGGGGCGTTTGGGGTCTCTCTCAAGAACCTTGTGTGCGCGGCAAAAGAGGTCTCTTGTGATGCATGCCAAATTCACTCGACCTGCCCCTACGGAGTGGTCTTCGCCCCCAAGGTGCCCGGGGAGGCCGAGCGCCTGCGGCTCAACCGTGACATCCCGAGGCCCTTTGTGATCAAGCCACCTCTGGACGGCAGGGAGGTGTACGAGCCTGGAGAGCCCCTTTGCTTTGAGATGGTGCTGGTGGGGAAGTGCCGGGACCTGTTTCCCTACGTGATCGTGTCCTTCAACGAGCTGGGCGGAAGGGGGATAGGAGTTGGAAGGGGGAGGTTTGACATCGGCCTGGTGGAGTGCCTGGACGGTTCGGGGACCGCCCAGGTGGTCATGAGGGCAGGCAATAAGCTTGTCCACACACCGCAGGAGGAGGTCCGGCTGGAACAGGCTCCTGAGCTGAAACAGGATCGGGTCCAGGTGCGTTTCCTGACCCCTGTGCTTCTCAAGGAAAGGGGAAAATGGGCGCAACCCACATTCGGTGCCCTCATGAAGCGACTGAGGGACAGGATCAATGCCCTTTCGTATTTTTATTGCGGAATGCCTCTCGAGATGGATTTTCGCGTTTTTGGCAAGAGGGCCGAGGAGGTGCGCACAGTCCATCAAGACATGGAATGGGTCGAAGAGAGCCGTTATTCCAAGCACCGAGGGATCACGCAAAAACTGAAAGGCTGGGTGGGCGAGGTGATATACGAGGGAGATCTCCAAGAATTCTGGCCCTTTTTATGGCTGGGGCAGTATGTTCATGTGGGCAAAGCGGCTGCTTTTGGTCAAGGATGGTACGAATGTGGTTGTGATAGCTAAAGCAGCCGAAGTTTATTTAAGTTTACTATCCTTTGTGCCGTTTTATTTAGTATCAATCAAAAATAAGAGATAGATCCTTGGGGGATTGGCCATGGGAGAAAAAAGATTAGGGGCAGGTCCTGCAGGCAAGGTAGTTCAACTGGGGGGAAGAGCATCAGAGGTAGAGAAAACCATCCCGGCTCAATACGATCTTTTCACTGGCGAGCCAAAGCCTCTTCCCATAATTGTGGACAAGGATCTGGAAGAAGACCTGGTTATCAGTGACGAGATCAGCCTCGTCCGATCTGGAGATGCCGCGCAAATCATCCTTTCAGGGTTTGGGCTGTTTTTGAGCAAGAAGAGCGACCGCCTCATCGTGAAAAAGGGAAAGGATCTGATCTATGAATTTCCGTTTTTCCGGCTGAGCGAGGTGACCGTCGCATCCAGGGGGATTACCCTGTCTTCGGACCTCATAATGGAGCTTTGCGCTCGTGGGATCCATATCAATTTTCTACACGGAAATGGCAGACCCTTTGCAAAGCTTACTTCGCCAATGCTTTCAGCCACCATCCAGGCGAGGAGGGAACAATTTCGGGCTCTTGATGACGACAGGGGAGCCGAGTTCTCGAGATTGGTTGTTCTTGGGAAGCTGAACAACCAAAGGAAGCTGCTTCTTTACTTTGGGAAGTACCTGAAAAAATCCACACCCGAGCGGCATAAGATCATAGAAGAAAAGGCGAAGTTGCTGGGAGAAGGGGTGAATCGAGTCAAAGCGCTCAAGGGTTCTAGCGTGGAAAACATCCGGAAGGAACTCCTGGGATTGGAAGGCAGCTCAAGCAGGGTGTACTGGGAAGGGGTCCAGGAGATTATAGCAGACAAGGTGGAGTTCATGGGACGTGTGCACAGGGGTGCCACAGACAAGGTGAACGCCATGCTCAACTACGGGTATGGCATCTTGTACAGCCATGTCTGGGGGGCTGTTGTATGCGCCGGGCTTGAACCTTTCGCAGGTTTCCTGCACGTGGACAGGCCGGGAAAACCCTCTCTGGTGCTTGATCTGGTGGAGGAGTTCAGGCAGCCGGTGGTTGACAGGACGGTCATATCCCATGTCAACCTGGGAGAGAATATCAAGATGGAAGGGGGTCTTCTGGATGCAGAAACGAGAAAGAATCTGAGTCAGAAGGTAATTAACAGGCTGGAGACGAGGGAGACATACCAGGGCAAAAAATATCAGATTCGCTCCATCATCCAGATACAGGCGAGGAATCTGGCAGCCTTCCTGAGAGGAGAGCGGAGCTACAAGCCTTTTT
>Ga0190359_1002440_pt1 | contig 11065 bp, 9 predicted proteins | sample 48721823_MG_FD_161269 | JGI IMG/M metagenome (GOLD analysis project Ga0190359, IMG submission 161269) | Hydrothermal vent microbial mat bacterial communities from Southern Trench, Guaymas Basin, Mexico - 4872-18-2-3_MG | ecosystem: Environmental > Aquatic > Marine > Hydrothermal vents > Microbial...
CGCCTGATCTGCGCTATGGATAACGAATATCTGCTCAAAGTGATCCGTTTATGAAAACGCGATTGCCCTGCAAGGGCGCCGCCTTGACCGGCCTCTTCCCGGCTGATATGATCTCGGCCTGGAGTCTTGCATGCCCCTTAATCGCTTCCGGGCCGCTGGATGGACAAACTGGCAGCCGCCCCTCATTCTAGCCCTGTTCCTGGCCCTTGCTGTGGGCCTGGGCGCCTGCAATGGCGCCTTTGCCGGCGAGAGCGATGCATCAAATTTTACACCGGAGGCACCACCCACGCCCGCACCCACCCTCGATCCATCATTGCTGCCAGCCTTTGTGGGCGGCCGCGGAGGTGCCTACGTCGAGCGTCGCATCGAACCGCATACGATCATGCCCGACCGTCCCCGGCTCGAGATCATCAAGTACTTGGTCCAGCAAGGCGATACGCTTTTCGGCATCGCTGGCCGTTTTGGTCTCAAACCTGAAAGCGTGCTCTGGGCCAACTGGGACACACTCGAACAGGACCCACACACACTTAAGCCCGGCCAGGAACTCAACATCCCGCCAGTGGACGGTGTCATCTACGCCTGGAAGGAAGGCGACAGCCTTCAGGGCGTGGCCAATTTCTTCCACATCGAGCCACAGGCCATTCTTGAATGGCCCGGCAATGACATCGCCTTCAACGTCGATCTCGAGAATCCCGGCATCGAGCCGGGAACCCTGATCGTGATCCCTGGCGGCCGGCGCGATCCGCCCAGCTGGCAGATGGTCAGCATCACGCGCAACAACCCGGCCGCTGCCAGCATCCTCGGGCCCGGATTCTGTGGTTCGATCTACACCGGCCTCATCGGCGATGGTTTCTTCGGATGGCCGACCTCATCCACCTGGATTTCAGGCTACAACTACGTTCCCGGCCTGCACGAGGCGATCGATATCGGCGGAAGCATTGGCAACGCCATCTATGCCGCCGATGACGGTGTGGTGGTCTACTCCGGCTGGAACAACCACGGCTATGGCTGGACGATTGTCATCGACCATGGCAACGGCTGGCAGACGCTCTACGCCCACTTGGACACTATCAAGCGCGGCTGTGGGGAGTCCGTCTTCCAGGGCAACCTGATCGGCACGATGGGCTCGAGCGGCAACTCCACCGGACCGCATCTGCACTTCGAGATGCGCAGCGATATCTGGGGCCGGGTGAACCCGCTCAACTTCCTGCCCTAGCTGCCCGCGATCTGGCAAACCAAAGCGAGAGGCGCCCGCTAGCGCCCCTTGCCTTATTTCACCCCGCGAGCCGGCCTACTGACAGCCCTGATCCTTCAGGCTCACCTGCGCCGAAGCGCCCCCGTCGTTGAACGCCTCTAGGACATAGGTATGCACGCCCCCTCGCGGTGGCATGTCCACATAGCTTGTGGAACCCGCCGGGAGCGTGGCGATCAGGCCGCCATCACGGTACAGGCGGTAGCCATCTTCGTTGGAGGCCTGGTCCACCCAGTTCAGCGTGACCCTGTAGAGCTTCTTATTGCATACCCAATCGGAGATGCGGAAGCGGGCTGGCGCCTGGGGAGGCGCGAGCGGGGTGGGCGTGGGCGGCGCCGGGAAGGTCGGGATCTCATCCACCGGCCCGCTGGTCTCAACCGTCGCGTCCGAGACCCAGCAGCGCAGATCGGTGAGCCACCAGAGCGGCTGGCCGGGTTCGCTGCGGCCGATCAGCGGCACTTCGCGCCCCTGCTCGTAGGCCGTAGCGGTGTCGTACACTGTGCCCGGGCCTTTGCGGCAGAAGGCGTTCATCGTAAAGCGCGCCATTGGTGGAAGGCTGACCGTCGGGGTGGGGGTGATAGACAGCCCCCCCGGCGGCTCAGGCACATCGCCCGGACCGCCGTACCAGTCGCAAATGTCGATGCCGGCCGTCTCCTGACCAGCCTGCACGCTGAACGGGATCAAGCTGTGGTCAGTGCAATCGGCACTCAATCCGCAAGGGACCGCCTGGGAGTAGGATCCGCCGATAGACATTCCATCCGGATAGGCAAAGGCCACATAGGTGCCGGGATCCAGCTCGACCAGATAGCTACTCGAGCCATCTAGGTGAGGGAAGCTCGACACCGATTGGTCATCCACGTTTTGGAAGTAAAGCGTCATAGGGGGGATGCCCTCGGAGGGGTAGCACACCGCTCCCGAGACCGAGCCGTACGGCGTCGCTGGCACCGGCGTCGGGGCCAGGCTGCCGCTCTCCACTTCGACGGCTCCCCGGTCGCAGCCCGCGCCTTGGGGGCGGGGCACATTGCGCTGATCGTAGGCGATGCAGGTGTCCGGAGTGGCCGAATCGATCGCCGGGCTTGCCGGAATCGGCGCGTGGCTCAACCCGTTGCCTCCGTAGGAGCCCGCGGCCCCCAGCAGCGGGTCGGTATTTGGCAGATCGCTCGATTCGATCAGGCCACAGGTGTCAGCGTCTTCGATATTGAAGCCGTTTGAGAACATCCCGCCCGAGCCGGTGCAATTGCCCAGCGGGTGAGCGGCCACGATGCTGTTCTCGAGCGTGAAATGCCCGCCGGCATCGATCCGAATCCCGTCGGCATTGTTCGAATAGATGGTCACAAATTCGAGCCTGAGGTCTTCCAGGTTGAAGATGCCCGAGCCGCCAGGGCCTGGGGATACGATCATGTTGGCGCTCACGGTTGCGTTCTGCAGGAACAAAGCGCCGCCAAAGTCATTGTAGGCCCCTCCGCCTTGCCCTCCCAAGGCACTATTGTTGGTGAGGCTGGAGCGGTACAGATGCACCAGGCCACGATTGAAGACGGCACCCCCGCGGGAACCGTTGTTGTTGGTGAACCAGGCGTCGTAGAGGAAGGCCTCACCATTGGCGCCCACGTGCAGGCCTCCGCCGTCGGTTACGGCCTCGTTCTGCTCGAAGGTCACCCAGGTGCCCTCGAGATGCCCATCGTTGAAGATCCCACCGGCATCGAAGTCGGCCGTGTTGGCCCGGATCTCCACATTGTTGAGCGTGGCGTCAGCCTGGAAATTGTTCCATAGCCCGCCGCCGGTATCGTTCGCATGATTTCCCTGCAAGAGCACATTCTCAGCCGTGAGGCTCGCAGTGGCGAAATTGTGGATCCCGCCGCCCTCATCGGCCGTGTTCCCGAAGAGCTGCGTGCCCACGAGTGTCAGCGTTCCGGCCTCGTTGAAGATTCCGCCCCCGGACGAGGCACCTGCCCCACCAGGAGGAACGGCCGCGACATTGTTATGAATCGATCCGCTTCGGATTGTGAGATTCCCGTGATTGCGCACGGCCCCGCCAAGCTGGGCGCGGCCATTCGCCAGGATCAGGAGGTCCAAAGTGACCGAAGCCGGATCGAAGATTTCGAAGACGCGGTCCTGATTCATGCCGTTGATGGAGGGCGCTCCCTCCCCGACGATGGTCAGGTCATCGGTGATGTCCAGATCCCCTGTTTGATTGGCGTCCTCGTCGGCCCCGGCGAGGGTGAGCGGATAATCGCCCGCTGGCAGATTAATGGTTTGAGCGCCCGGACAGGCATTGGCGTTATCGATCGCCTCGCGGAGCGAGCAATCCGCAGGGCTACAGACCCCATCGTCAGTGTCTGCGGTCTTCGTCACGGTGTATACAGGATCACACACCGGCGAGGGCGTGCAGGCCGCCACCAAAAGGCCGAAGAGGAAGAGAGTGATGAGCTTAAGGGGATTCTGTGTGGACATGGAATCGGACCTCCTGTCGTTTTGGGTGTCCGGGGGCGCGCGACCCGCATCTTGCCCGACCCCTACGCATAGAACGGGGGAACCCCGCGGAATGTGACAAGGGAGCACCAATCATGGCTTTTCAGCAAGCCAGAGGGACCCGCAGCGAGCATGTACTTCGCCCCCCGATAGCTTGACCTGCGGACGGTTCCTACACCACAATTGAAGCCACTATGAAATCCAGGCGCCGTGATCGAACTCCCTACATCCTGGCCTGCGTGGCGTTCGGGCTGGCGACTCTCGCCTGGAGGCGCGGCGGACCATCGCTCGCGGGCGAGGGCCTGCGTCTGGGCTTCGAGACCCTGCTCCAGGTCACCCCTCTGCTTCTGGCAGCCTTTCTCATCGCCGGGTTGATTCAGACCCTCGTCACGCGCGAGTTCGTGGACCGCTGGATTGGATCCGGTGCGGGTTGGCGCGGAATTCTGCTTGCCTGCCTGGCAGGCGGCCTGATCCCCGGCGGGCCTTACGTTTATTACCCCATCGCCGGCGGCCTGCTTCAGGCGGGGGCGAGCCTGGGCGTGCTAGTGGCCTTCGTCACCGCCAAGAACCTCTGGTCCGTCTCGCGGCTTCCGATGGAGTTCGCCCTCTTGGGGCCGCAGCTGACGATCATGCGGTTCCTGCTGACGCTTCCGCTGCCGCCACTTCTGGGATTCTTGGCCGAGGTGCTCGCCGGGAAGTTCATCGACCGCATCCGGGAGGCTGCCGGATGAGAGAGGCCACCTGGGTGCTTGGGGTGCTCGCCCTGGCGCTGGCCGGGTACGCTGGGCGCCGGCAGGACGGCAGCCTGCTGCGCGGCGTGGAAGCGGGTTGGAGGACCTTGCGCCGCACCCTGCCCCTGCTGATTGTTGCCTTCATCATCACTGGATATGTCCGGGCGCTCAATCCACAAGATCTGGTGCGGGCCTGGATCGGTCCGGAGTCCGGGACGCGCGGGTTATGGATTGGCACCGCCGCGGGGATGTTGCTCCCTGGGGGCCCTTACGTCGTCTTCCCGCTCATTGCGGCGCTCTATCAATCCGGGGCAGGGATCGGCCCCACGATTGCGATGATCACCTCCTGGGCCTCCTTGGCGCTGCTTAGCGTGTCCTTCGAATTGCCATTCCTGGGCTGGCGTTTCAGCCTCATCCGCCTGGCGCTCGGCCTGGGCGCTCCGCTGCTGGTCGGCCTTGCCGCCAGCCTGCTCTTCCTAGCATAGAGGGCCTGCGTCCACCTCTAATCTGCATCTAACAGGCCAGGTGTACCCTGCTTTGCGCAGTGGACCCTAATCGTTCCGCAGGCCTCGCGATGGACTCAAAGAACAGCGGCTGCCATAGACCGGCCTGCGTCTTGAGGAGGTACACACCATGAATAAATCATTGCGCTGGCGCACCACCCTGCCTGGACTGCTGCTCATCCCGGCGCTGTTTCTATCGGCTTGCAGTGCCTTGCCCGCCACGCAAGAGCCGTCCGGCCCGGCCGCGCCGAGCCAGGTGAGGGTGGTCGAAGATCGAGGGGAACGGCTGGCGGATCTCTACGAACAGGCCAGTCCTTCGGTCGTGAATGTACAGGTTGTTCAGGTGATCGAAATCGGCGAGGCGCCCTCCGATCTCTTCCCTGAAATCCCTGGCTTCCCAGATTGGCCCTTCGAGTTGCCACAGCGGCCCGGAAAGCAATATCGCTATGGGCAAGGGTCGGGCTTCGTCTACGACTCCAATGGCCACATCGTGACCAACTTCCACGTCGTGGCGGAGGCCGAGCAAGTGCGCGTGGTGTTCGCAGATGGAACCTCTCTCCAGGCCGAGATCGTAGGCACGGACCCTGGGAGCGATCTGGCCGTCCTGCGGGTGAAGGGCCTTCCTGAGAGCGCTCAACCCCTTCCCCTGGCCGATTCGGACGCATTGCGCGTGGGCCAGACCGTGGTAGCGATTGGGAACCCCTTCGGCTTGCAGGGCACCATGACCACCGGCATCGTGAGCGCGTTGGGCCGCTCGCTGCCTTCGCAGGCTAGAACCGCCAGCGGCGACCGCTTCAATATACCCAACGTGATTCAGACGGATGCCGCCATCAATCCCGGCAACTCCGGTGGACCCCTGCTCAATCTCAACGGAGAAGTGGTTGGCGTGAACACGGCGATCGAATCGCCCGTGCGGCAATTCGCTGGCGTGGGTTTCGCCGTGCCTTCGAACACCATCGCCCGCATCGTACCGGTGCTGATCGAAAAAGGCCGCTACGAGCATCCGTGGCTGGGGATCGCCGGCATGACGCTCACACCCGAAGTGCGGGAAGCCATGGACCTCGAGGCGGATCAGATGGGCGTGCTGGTGGTGGATATCACCAAGGATGGGCCCGCTGACCACGCCGGGCTGCGCGGCAGCGACAAACAAGTGGAAATCAATGGCCGCACCCTGCGCGTTGGCGGCGACGTGATCGTGCGCATCGACGACCAGGAGGTGCGCCGCTTCGACGACTTGCTCTCCTATCTCTTTGAGGAGACCCACGTAGGACAGACGGTCCGGCTGACCGTCCTCCGCGAGGGCGATACCCAAGAGCTGAGTGTCACGCTCCAGGAGCGCCCCAGCGCAGAGTAAGGCGAGGATCAGCCCATGACAAGAGACCGGGAAGCCACATGGCTTCCCGGATTTTCTTACCTCTCTTATGGGACCCTCGTACCGCCCCCGCTGTAACATCTGGCATCCAAACCCGTTTTCCTGTATGAGCGCTACGCATCACAAACCCGGGTCAGTTTTGCCGATTCGGTGTCTGAGAACGAGGGAAAGGAAAAAGCCATGAAAGCAAAACTGGGTGTCTTAGGTCTGGGACTTCTGCTCTTGCTGGTACTCCCTTTGACGGCCCTCGCCCAAGCCGAACTGGCGATATCCGTCTCGACGAGTCAAACCTGCGGAGAGGTGGCCTTCGCGGTCGACCTCGCCGGCGGCGCGCCTCCCTATGCCCTGCTGCTCGAGTTTGGCGATGGCGATAGCCATGCTGCGGGGGACCTTCCAGAGGGCCCGCTTGAGATCTCCCATCCCTATCTGGTTCAAGGCGAATACGCCTGGACGCTGACCGTCGAAGATGCGGATGGCGCAATCGCCAGCACACAGGGCGCAGTCTCGATCGAGGGCCCGGCGGTGACGCTCTCCAGCGAACCCTTCCCGCCGTTGGTAACGCTCGAATCTGGAACAGCCTCGGTGGACTTCACGGCCGAGGCCACCGGCGGCACCCCTCCCTACAGCTTCACTTGGGATCTCGATGGGGATGGCCTGCCGGACGAGGGCTTGAACGAGGCCACGGCATCCCATACCTACACCGAGGGCGGAAAGTTCCACGCGGTCGCCACCGTCACTGATGGCTGCGGCTTCACCGCCACCGATACGCTCACGGTGGTGGTAATCGATCCCGAGCAGGAGGATGCCTGCCACCCCATGGCGAAGCGCATCGCCGATGCTGTCAACGGGCTCTTCCCGGACCAGGCCGAAGATCTCTATACCTGCGAGGATATTTTCGACATCTTCGAGGGTGCCTTGACCGGCTACCAGCTGGGATTCGGCCGCATGTGGCATGCCTATCAACTTGCGCAAACCATGGAAGATCTCACTTGGGAGGAAATCCGGGATTGGCATCTCGCTGGCTCGGGCTGGGGAATTCTGACGCAGCTTGACCGCTTCGCCGACCTGCTTGAGGAGCATGATATTCGTGAACTCATGGGCCTCGTAACCAGCGGTGAGGCCTCCCTGGGCGATATCCGCACCGCCGTGCGCAGCGTGCTGCGCTACGAGGCCGACTTCGACGATGCACTTCAGCGCCTGGTCGAAGGCGCCAACCCGGGTGAGCTAGGCCAGCTCTACAAACTAGCTGCGGAACTGGATGTCACACCGACGGAGCTGGATGTCATTCTCGAAGGCGGTTCCAGCCTGAGTGACATCCGCCACGCCGCCAAGTTCGCCGCCCGCACCGAAACCGATTGGGTCGAGATCCTGGTATCTAAGACAGACGGGGCCAGTTGGGGCGAGATCGGTCAGGCCTACCGACTGGCGGATGAGGACACATCGCCGGCGGAGATCCTGGCCGTTGGCGTGAAGGAGTTCCGCCAAGAAGCTAGCGAGGAGGACCGTCTGTCCCGCGAAGAAGACCGCAACAAGCGGATGGCCGAGCGGCTGGCGGAGGCCTATGCTTGGGAGTTCGGCGATGTGATGGCGCTCTTCTCCAATGGGAAGTGCGCCGGCGATTGGGCCTGCGTCCGCAATGCGATCCGCGATCAAGCTCGCGAGCAAATCATGGCCGAGCGCAATCAGCGCACCGCGGAGCAGATCGCTGGCAAGTATGGTGCCGATCTGGCCTTGGTCATTGCCAAGTTTGAGGAATTGGGAGATTGGGGTGAGGTGCGGGCATACTTCCGCAATCTCGCTCAACCCTCACGAGGCGGCGGCAAGAAATAGCCCCGCACAAACCATTCAAGCACGAGCAAAGGGCGGCCGACGGGGCCGCCCTTTTCATCCTTCTTGCGTGGGCCAAGGCTCAGGCAACGCCGGGACAGGCTGCGCCTGGCGCTCCTCCTCGGTGGCCGGCTTGCTCGCCACCACGAAGTCCACATACATCAGCACCACTGCCATCAGCTCGCCCAGGTACAGATACTCGCCATAGCCCAGGCGCGTAAGCGTGCTCGCCTCGCCGATCGAAAAGGCGCCGGCGGCGATGAGCACGCTGCCGATCACACGGTTGGGAAGCACCTGCTTACGCAGGAAGAGCCAGGCCGAGTAGAGCGCCCCGCCCACCAGCGTGATCAGGCTATAGATATTGAAGAAAGGCGTGCTCATCCGCACCGTGCCGCCAGCGTCGATCGGCGGCATGATGGACCGGTACTGCTCGCTGATGGGTAGGCTGGAGTCGAAGCCGGATGAATCCAGGCGCGCCATGGCCTGGAACATGAAGACCGCCGCCACCAAGCTGCCAGCCACAAGCAAGGCGGTCAGCACACGCCGCCAGCGCTTGCGGACCAGCAGCAAGAGCGTACCGTGCCCGATCCAGCCGGCGTTCAGCGCCGCACCGAAGAAATACCACAGGAAGAACACCGGCGCGCTCCAGCCCACAGCCGCGAAGTAGGCCTCCGCGAAGCTGCCGACGCCGAACATCGCCAGGCCGAGGCCCCAGAAGAAGAAGTGCACCTGCCGACGCACAACACAGCGCTACAGCACCGAGACGGTGAAGACAACCATAATCATGGTTGAGATAAAAGGCAGGAATTGATTAATCGACACGAAACGCCTCCCTGAAATGTGGTAATTACTGAAACGGAACGACGCGCAGCAAGACACCCAAGGCGGTAAGTATGAGAACGATCATAACTACGCTCATGAACGCAAGCAGAGCCGGCACCGCCCGCCGGTAGAATCTCGAGCGTTCGTTGATGCGCGATGGGCGCTTGGGCATCGTTTCTTCTGCTCCGGCCAAGTTCATTCCTCCCGGATCGAACTGCCTCGTAGTCTAGCGATGCAGGCCTAATGATTTTGAAGTGGGAGATGAGAGCTCCATGAAACTCGATCGGGCTCGATCCCTGCGCCCGGCGTACGCTTAAGCCATAATAGAGCCGGGTCCTGCCCCGGATATCCTTCACCCACGGTGACTAGTTGCGAGGAGGCTTCTATGCGGCGCTGGAATGGTTGGGGGGACGAGGCCATCGAATACCCTCTGCCGGAGCCGGCATTGCACTTCCTGCAGACGCGGCTTGGCCCGGCGCAGACCCCTGAAGACGCCCGGCTGTCCAGTGTCTTGGAAATGGCTCCCAATTCCCGGCTGCCCGTGCACGGCCTGGTCACAACCGACGCCTTGGAGCGGCTGCGGCATGCACGTGGCCAGAGCCTGCCCGATTGGATTCAATTGCGCGCCGGGATGATCGACTCTTGGCCGGATGGGGTTGCCTACCCCAGCAATCGGGAGCAGGTGCGTCTGCTCCTGGATTTTGCACAAGAGATCGGGGCGCGCCTCATCCCCTACGGAGGCGGAACCAGCGTCGTGGGTCATATCAATCCCCTGCGGGGCCAAGCTCCGGTCCTCACGGTGGACATGAGCCGCATGAACCGCTTGCTCGACCTGGACCCCCGAAGCCATCTAGCCACCTTTGAGGCCGGGGTGCATGGGCCGCAGTTGGAATCTCAACTCCAAGAGCGCGGATTCACCCTGGGCCACTATCCACAATCCTGGGAATATTCCACGCTGGGCGGCTGGATCGCCACGCGGTCCAGCGGACAACAATCACTCTACTATGGGCGTATCGAGCAGATGCTTGTAGGTGCCGAGCTTGAAACGCCTTCCGGGCGGTTGGTCTTGCCTCCGTACCCTGCCAGCGCCGCGGGGCCAGACCTGCGCCACCTTGCGCTTGGGTCGGAGGGCCGGCTGGGCTTGATCACCCAGGCTACACTGCGGGTCCGACCCCTGCCGGCGCAGGAGGCCTTCCTGGGCGCATTCTTCCGAGATTGGGAGGGCGGCATGGAGGCGGCCCGCAACCTTGCTCAGGAGAAGCTTCGACTTTCCATGGTGCGGCTCAGCGACCCGGAGGAGACCGAGACCACGCTGGCACTTTCGGGACACACCCGCCTCCTTGGCCCTCTTCTGCGCGCCCTACGGCTTTTGGGTTATGGTCCGCAACGTTGCCTCTTGATTTATGGAATCACTACCAGCCCGCCGGATGTCAGCCGAGTTCAGCGCCGCGCCGCGGAGATCCTGCGGGCCTGTGGCGGGCTGCCGGTGGGGAGTTGGCCTGGCCGGACCTGGGCGCGCTCACGCTTCAAGGCGCCCTATCTTCGGAATACTCTCTGGCAACATGGCTACGCCCTCGATACTCTCGAAACAGCTCTGCCGTGGGCCCGCCTTGAGCCGGCTCGCCAAAAGATACTCCATGCCATCCGCAGTTCCTTCCAGAGCCAGGAAACAGCTTGCCTGGTCTTCTCGCACCTCTCGCACCTTTATGAGCATGGAGCCAGCCTTTACATTACATATCTATTCCCGCGTCAGCAGACTCCAGAGGCCACGCTCGAGAGCTGGCGGCTTGTCAAGACCGCCGCCAGCCAGGCGATCGTCGATACTGGGGGCACGATCAGCCATCAGCACGGAGTCGGCCTGGATCATCGCGAGTTTCTGGCTCCCGAGAAGGGGCCGGTGGGCCTCGCCGTCTTGCACGCCGCCATTCAGGCCTGCGATCCTCAGGGCTTGCTGAATCCCGGCAAGCTGCTCCCAGGTTCCTAGCCTTACTTGGCGGAAGGGGTGCGAACGATGCGCAATCACAAATCTAAACCCTCCATGCCTTCGCCCGCCGGCCAGGCGGCTTCCCAAGGAAAACAGCGCAGATGT
>Ga0190359_1002441_pt1 | contig 11061 bp, 10 predicted proteins | sample 48721823_MG_FD_161269 | JGI IMG/M metagenome (GOLD analysis project Ga0190359, IMG submission 161269) | Hydrothermal vent microbial mat bacterial communities from Southern Trench, Guaymas Basin, Mexico - 4872-18-2-3_MG | ecosystem: Environmental > Aquatic > Marine > Hydrothermal vents >...
GTAAATGGGATTGATCTGGCGGTTGAAAGGGGATTAAAATTCATTGAGGAAGGGGCACAAATCATTGATATAGGGGGAGAATCTACGAGGCCCGGTTCTGCTTCTGTTTCGGCTGAAGAGGAGTTACAGAGGGTTATTCCCGTATTAAAAAGGCTCAGGAAGCTTACCAATATACCTATATCGATTGATACCTACAAGCCGGAGGTTGCTGAAGCTGCTCTTAACGAGGGGGCAGATATAATCAATGATATAACCGGACTCAGATATTCAGACAGAATTGCGGAGCTGGTATCTAAGTTTGATACATACCTGATATTAATGCATATGAGAGGCATGCCTGCAAATATGCAAGACAGGGCGCATTACACAAATGTTGTAGAGGAGATCTCCACTGAACTTGATATTTCTATTAAAAGGGCAATTAATAGAGGGGTTAATAAGAATAGGATTATAATTGATCCCGGGATAGGTTTTGCTAAAAGATCCTTTCATAATCTTCTAATATTGAAAAATCTCAAAAAGTTTAAAGAAAAAGGATACCCCCTTCTTGTAGGGTTATCAAGAAAATTCTTCATAGGTGTCTATACTGGTCTTCCCACAGAAGAAAGATTAATCCCCACGGTAGCTGCAAATGCTATATCTATTTTTAATGGCGCCGATATTATTAGAGTACACGATGTAAAAGAGGCATACTTTACGGTGAAAATATCTGATGCTATTGCAAGATTTTAGGGATAGTATTTTACCTTTTTAAACAAATCAAAATATTGAAGAGCCTATGGATATCCTTTTTAAAATAACATGGATTAGAAGGTTTTTACTGCCGGCGGCTGATATATTTATTATAGCATTTGTAATATACCGGATATATTTGATGATATCCGGTACAAGAGCAATGCAGGTTGTAAAGGGCCTGGCTCTTATCATAATTGCTGCCTGGTTGTCCAAATTTTTATATCTTGAAGCGGTTAGCTGGCTGTTAAAGCAGCTAATTCAGGTATCAGTTATAGCGATTATAATACTATTTCAGCCTGAATTGAGAAGAATTTTGACAAAATTGGGTCAGAATAAACTGCTTGGTTTTATTTTGAGAGAAAAAATAGATATAATTGATATTGTGGCTTCGGCAGTTGAGGAGCTGTCAAACAATAAGATCGGGGCAATTATTGCGATTGAATCCAAAGTAGGACTGAAGAATTATATAGAAACTGGTGTTAAGATAGATTCTATAATCAGCAAAGAGATACTTTTATCGATATTCAAGAAGGAATCTCCCCTTCATGATGGGGCTGTTATCATAAGGGGAAGCAGAATAGTATCCGCAAGATGTATATTGCCGTTAACTGAAAGGCATGAGCTGCTTGAGGGTTATGGTACAAGGCATCATGCCGCACTTGGTCTTTCTGAAGAGACTGATGCATTCGTAATTGTTGTATCGGAAGAAACCGGAAAAATATCAATTGCATATAACGGTGAGATGGAAATGGGGGTCTCGATAAAGAAATTAAAGGATAGGCTCAAACAATTTTATGAGTAGAGAGTTAAGGGTTATATGATAAGATCCAATCTGTTAAAGCGTCTTTTTTATAATTGGCATATTAAACTTATCTCTGTAGTATTGGCCTTTATTTTGTGGAAGTATGTTGATTCCCTAAATGAAAAGGAGCGCTATTTAAATATAGCGCTTATTGTTAAAAATCTTCCTGAAGGATACATAATTGTAAGTAAGCCTCCAAAATATATTAAGATTGTTATCAAGGGAAGGGATGAGTATATATCAGTTCTAGATTCCTCTGATTTTAGAGCATATCTGGATCTTAATTATCTAAAACCATTAAACTTCGAGTCATTATTACAGGAGTCTGTTGAAATACCTGTTAAAATTGAAAAAATAAATGTTCCAAGAAATGTTGTAATTAAAGATATAAATCCATCCTATGTTACTGTAAAAATTGAAAAGCTGGAAGAAAAAACCGTAAAAATTGAACCCGTAGTAGTTGGAAAACCAAAAAAAGGCTACCTCGTTGAAGATATTGTAATAAACCCGTCGTCGGTAAAAATAGTGGGACCTACATCTGAAATAAAATCAATTAAAGAGATATATACAAAAGAAATTGATATTGATTACATTAGTTTAACGGCGAGTTTTGATGTTCCATTAATAATTAAACAGTTTAAAAATGTAAAAATCGTTGGTGATAATTATGTAAATGTTATAATTAAAATAGTTGAAAAGTATGATCTTCTAGATCTCAACAGTATTGAGGTTAAATTTTTAAACCTTAAATCTGGTTTGGTTCTTATTCCGGAAAGGGCTATAATAAATGTAAAGGTCAGAGTACCGGTGAGGTTGAGCAAAGCGATCTCTAAAAATAATATAATTGCTTATGTAGACTGTAAAAATATTGAAAGAGTTGGGAAGTTTGAGCTTCCAATTATGGTTAAAGCAATAAATGAGAATGTTGAAATTGTTGGATATACCCCGGAAAAGATTGAATTCGAGGCTAAAAGGGCTAGTAAATAGAAAAAAGAGGATCTGATGCCAGAAGGACAAAAAAGAATCTCATACTATCAAAAAAATCCAACAACGTGCCCGGTTTGCGGTTCGTCATTTTATAAAGAAGAAATGCTTACAGGTGGTGGAAGGTTAATAGCTAAAAGTATAACTGACGAGTTGAGAAGAATTTATATACCCAGTAAAAAGGTGGGTGAAATTTACCCTTTAATATACCCTGTTACTGTTTGTCCTGAATGCCTGTATGGTACTTACCATGAGGATTTTAATCTTATAGTAAAGTCCTATATTGACATTGCATATTCACAAAGGATAAAGAGAAAGCATGATATAGGACTTATTTTCCCTGTTATTGATTTTAAAAAACCAAGAAATCTGATCTCTGGTGCTGCAAGTTATATACTGGCTATAAGCTCTTATTCATTTATGGACACTGAGGTTGCTCCTACTTTTAAAAAGGGCCTTTCATCTTTAAGAGCTGCATGGGTTTTTGACGATCTCGATAGAAAGTATCCGGGACAAAATTACGATAAAATAAAAATGCTCTTTTATAAAAAGGCAGCCAAGTATTATGAGCTAACCGTTCAATATGCTCGAACAGGTGAGGAAAGGATTGACAATGTTAAAAACTATGGACCTGATTTAGATAAAAACTATGGTTTTGAGGGAGTTTTATATATTTCATCTCTATTACTTTTCAAATATGGTATTGATAAAAATGATCCTGATATTAAAAATAAATTGACTAATGCAAAAAGGATTATAAGTAAAGTGTTTGGATCTGGAAAGTCATCAAAGAGTAAACCATCTTTGATTCTTGATCTTTCAAAAGACCTGTATGAAAAGATTAATGATAGACTTGAGGAGTTGAACGCTTAATGAGAAATGTTGTATTAACTATTGCTTACGATGGAACAAACTACTCTGGGTGGCAGATTCAAAAAAATGCTATTACTGTTCAAGGAGTAATTCAGAAGATCCTTGAAAATATTGTGCAACACAATATAAGAATAAGGGTGGCTGGGAGAACGGATACAGGAGTACATGCTGTGGGGCAGGTTGCTTCATTTAAAACAACTGCCAGTATGTCTCCAAGGAATATTAAAGAAGCTTTAAACTCTATGTTGCCTCCCGATATAAGGGTGTTGGATGTAAATGATGAAGATGAAAAATTTCATCCGAGGTACAGTGCTATAAAACGATGGTACAGATACATTATTTATAATACCGATGTCCCATCGCCTTTTTTTAGAAACTATTCATTCTGGATCAGGAGGGAGATTGATATAGAATTACTAAATGGCTATTGTGAGAAGATCTTGGGTGAACATGATTTTACCAGTTTTGCAATGATTGAAAATGGTAGTTCACCCATACGAAAGGTCTTCAATTGTGAAATCGAGAAAAGGGGGGATTTTATATTGCTTGATATAGTTGCCAACTCCTTTTTAAGAAGAATGGTAAGATCTATTGTTGGAACCTTTCTTGATTTGGAAAGGAATAAGAAGCCACCAGAAGATGTTGAAAGGATACTATTGGCCAGAGAAAGGAGGCTTGCTGGGCAGACTGCATACCCTTGTGGATTGTACCTGATGAAGGTATTTTACTAGTGCTATTAAAATAAAGAGGTACGGTGAAGGATAAATGTTGATAACAATCTTTATTATAATTTTTATTGGGGTGAGTTTGGTCCTGCTGTTTATTGTTTTGAATGCATATGGCAAAAAGAAGCTGGAAAGGGCTCTTGACTATATGAAAAATGGAAAATATGAGGATGCCATTGTCATTTTAAAAGACCTTTATTCCAAGAATCCCGGAACAAAATTGTATAACTGGTATATAGCCCAGTGCTATGAAAATCTTGGAGACCTTGAGATGGCAATAGTTGAATACCAGAAGGTTGCCCTTTCGACAGAACTTCCTCCTCCATTAAGTATAGTAAAGGTTCATGAAAAACTTGGACTGCTTAACGTAAAGTTGGGAAATCTTGCGAAGGCAAAGAGCGAGTTCAGCACGGTTTTATCGATAAATCAGACAGATGCAATGGCGCATTACTTTTTGGGGGATATTTATTACAGGGAGAATGAGTATCAAAAAGCAATACAACATCTAGAGAAAGCAATACAGTACAATGATTCAATAGTGGATGCCTATCTGAAATTGGGAAAGTTAAACTACCATTTAAATCACAATGAAAAGGCTAAAAGGTATTTTTTACAAGCTCTAAGGAGGGATAGTTCACTAGCGGAGGCGCACTTCTACTATGCACTTTTACTCGAGAAGGATAGAGTTTATGATAGAAGTATCGAAGAGTTCATGGAGGCACTCAAAGAGGATCTTTATAATTTTGATTGTTACTATCATCTTGGAAATATTTACAGGGACATGGGGGATGTATCAAAAGCGATGGAGAATTATGAGAAAGCAATCGAGGTGGGAAGTGATGATGTAGAAAAGTATCTAGAGGCCAAATATGTGTATGCTGATTTTCTCGTTCATCAGGGTAATCTCGAAAGAGCATTATCCCTCTGGAGGGAGATCCATAATGTTCACCCAAGTTATAAAGATGTGGATCACAAACTAAAGGTCTATGAAGAGATAAGTAAGAGCGATAATCTTACAAAGTTTATTACCTCAACAAAAGACGAATTTTTAAACATTGGTAAAAAGATTCTTGATGTATTAAATATTAGTGTTGAGAAATACACGATGTTGAAGGATGATCTTCTTGAGTTTGTTGGAAGAGTCTGGATTGGAAAAGAGGAAATTTCCGTTGTTACACACATTGCCAAATGGACTATTCTTGTAGGAGAACTTCCTATAAGAGAGCTTCTTGAGAAGATGACAGATGAGGGGGCAAGTAGAGCCATTTTTATAACCTCATCTGATTTCACAGAAAAAGCCTATGATCTTTCAAGAATTAGACCTCTTGAATTAATACCCAGAAATGGCCTCAAAAAAATATTAGAAAGGGTTTTTCAGAATTAACAGTATAAATTCTACTGATTTTCTTTATTTTTTATTTATCTTATAAATAGAATATGTAGTTTAAACCCTCCGTGATTAGAAAACATCAGATCTCTTTATTAACCAGTAAATTTGGTTTTTACACTGGTTAAATAATAAATTTTTAAAATTTTTGTTGCAATTTTTTTTAAATTATTTTAACTTAAGTCGAACTTAAAGTTTTCATGATTAAATAAAAATTACTTGTGCTTTTACAAAAGTGATTAACCATAATAGGTCAAATATTAATAAGTTCGCCAGTATGAATGCATATTTATTTGCATTTTAATATTGGTTGTTTAAATTTTTTTTAAAAAAAGTCAATATTTGCTTTAACTTACTCAGCTATGTAAAGCTTTTGTTAATTTTTTGAGATGTTTAAATCATTTTGTTAAGAATTAGTTAGTACTATCCGGAGGTTTGTGGTATGGATGAAAAGTTTATCGAACAGATTAAAAAGAAATTACTCGAAAAGAAAGAAGAAATTTTATCCTCTTTAAAAAAGGAGATCAATGAAGAAATATCGGATGTTGAAAGCAATTCTGTAATTGGAGATATTGTGGATGAGGCAAATAATATCTATGAACTTCAGGTGCTTTCGAGACTTTCCCAGAAAGAACAGGAAAAACTTGAGGAGATCAATGCTGCTTTGCAAAGGATAGAAGAGGGGACTTACGGAAAATGCGTTGTGTGTGGAAAGCCGATTGAGGAAAAAAGATTGCTGGCTATTCCGGAAGCGAGAAAATGCATAAAATGTAAGGCAGCAGAGGAAAGAATGAAAATTAGATAACTTGATCTGGAAGTAAAATATGTCAGATTCAAATAAAGAAATAGATGGAGATATCCTTTCGAGTTTTAGGAACCTTGTAAATGATGCGATTGATTATCTAAAAACAGGTTATAGATCAAATCCTAATAAAATATCTTTCAATAGAACATCATTAGAGACTGATCATTTAAAAACCGGGAAAGCTTCTGATGATTTGTCTAATAAACTTTCAGGTGAAAAAAACAAAACTATTGTAAATAAATTAAAGGATACTATCCAGGGTAAAGCCAGCAAACTCAGGGAAATCTCGGATGAGATAGCTAACTGCAAGAAATGCTCCCTCTATTTGAAGAGGCTTAACCCAGTAGCCGGCGAAGGCAATTCTGATGCCGATATTATGTTTATAGGTGAAGGCCCGGGAGAGATGGAAGATATAAAAGGGAAACCTTTTGTAGGGAGGGCAGGAAAACTTCTTACAAAAATGCTTTCGGCCATAAATCTTACGCGGGAAGAGGTATTCATAACAAATGTAGTTAAATGTCGTCCCCCTGGAAATAGAACTCCTCTGCCCGACGAGGTGAATGCCTGTTTCCCCTATCTCGAGAGACAGATCGAGGTAATACAACCTATGATCATATGCTGTCTTGGAGGGCCTGCTATAAAAACCATCCTTGGTGTTAGTCAGGGGATATCAAAATTGAGGGGAAATATCTACAGATATAAAGATATCCCTGTAATACCAACATACCACCCTGCAGCTGTATTGCGATTTCCCGATAAATACAGAAGACCAGTTTGGAACGATCTGAAGATGTTGAGAGATCTTTACAAAGATTTGAAATCGGAAACATAGATGTATGCAGAGATTGTTTTTAACAGACCAATTCCCCCCTATACCTATCGTATTCCTGAAAATATGAATAATATTCAGGTAGGAATGAGGGTTGAGGTGGATCTTTCCAGCAGTTTAACTACAGGAATTGTCTATAGAATAACGGATAAATGCAATTTGGAAGATATCAAACCTATTAAACAGGTGATTGATAAATCCCCGGTGCTGAATGATGATCTTATAATGGTTGCTGAATGGATATCTCAGTACTATGTGTGTTCCCTTGGTGAAGCATGCTGGGCAATAATCCCGAAAGGTGTCAAAAAAAGGGATGTAAAGGTAAAACATGATGGTTATTCTACAAGCTCTGAAGATATTGTTGAATTAACTGAAGAACAATCGCATGTTCTGGATGAATTAAATAGGGCTGTTGAAAAATCAGAACTATCCACATATTTGTTACATGGTGTTACGGGAAGCGGTAAAACTGAAGTATATCTCAGGGTAATAAAAAGAGTGATTGAGATGGGTAAAGGAGCGATTCTGCTGGTTCCTGAAATAGCACTTACACCCCAAACCGTAAGGTATTTTGAAAAGCGATTTGGTAATACCCTTGCTGTGCTTCATTCCAGACTAACGAAGGCGGAGAGGATAAATGAATGGTACAGAATAATCAATGGAGAAAAAAAGATTGTTATTGGCGCTCGGTCGGCCATTTTTGCGCCGCTGGAAAGAATTGGTATCATAATTATAGATGAAGAGCATGAAACAAGCTATAAGTCTGACGATACTCCAAGATACAATGCGAGAAGCGTAGCCTACTACAGAGCAAAAATGCATAATTCGGTTTTGATATTGGGGAGTGCTACCCCATCGATTGAGAGTTACTATCTTGCTAAAAGTAAGAAGTTCAAACTATTGGAATTAACTACCAGAGTTTTAAATCAGAATTTACCAAAAACTAAAATTACGGATCTAAGGAAGGTCAGGGGTAGAAAGTTTATATCAAATCAACTCTATAGAGCTATAGAGACGAGGCTGAGAAACAATGAACAGGTTATACTTTTCTTAAACAGAAGGGGCTATTCTCCCTTTGTGTTCTGTGAAACCTGTGGCTATGTTATGAAATGCAAGAATTGTGACATCTCTATGACCTATCACAGGAATAAAAAAAAATTAATCTGCCATTACTGCGGGTATACGGTTGATCCGCCTGAACTATGTCCAAATTGTAGCTCTGAGAAAATCTCCTTCTCTGGCTTTGGTACCGAGAGAATTGAGGATCTTCTAAATGATCTTTTCCCAGGTGCAGTAATAGTAAGAATGGATACTGATACCCTAATAAAGAGAAAATCTCTTCCTGAGATATTAAATGCTTTTGCAAAAAGGCAGATTGATATTTTAATAGGCACACAAATTGTAACTAAAGGACTTCACTTCCCCAATGTAACTCTTGTAGGGGTATTAAATGCAGATATTGCACTCAATTTCCCGGATTTCAGAGCAGCAGAAAGAACCTTTGATCTCATTACCCAGGTTGCTGGGAGAGCAGGTAGAGGGGAAAAGGGTGGAGAAGTTATAATACAGACTTATAACCCATCTCATTATGCAATTCAGACGGCAAAAAGTCATGATTATTTAACTTTCTTTATGCAGGAAATAAAGTACAGACAGGCGCTTAACTACCCTCCATTTTGCCGAATTGTAAGACTGGTGTTTAGAGGAAAAAAGCAGAAAAAATTGTTTGAAACTGCCTACATAGCCATAGATATAATTAAGGAAAAAGCAAAAAATAAAGTTGCAATACTTGGCCCCTCTGTTTGCCCACTTTCAAGGATAAAACAGAACTACAGAGTCCATGTGATTATAAAAACTGATGGAATAGCAGGTATTAATTCGGTATTGTTTGAGTTAAACAGTAAGGTAAAAAGGGTCAGCGGAGTTTATATGGAGATAGATATAGATCCAATTTCAATGTTGTGAGTTTATGAATGTATAAAAATTCTTGTATCATAGCGACATAAGAATTATCTTAAAGACCATGAATACGCAGGTAAAAATATATCCAGATCCAGTATTAAGAAGAGTTGCAGACAGGGTTGAAAATATTAATGATAGTATCAAGAAATTAATTGCAACTATGTTTGAAGTTATGAAATTAGAGGGTGGTATCGGTCTTGCAGCTCCGCAAATTGGGGTAAGTAAAAGAGTCATTGTAATTTCTGTAGATGAAAAGGGATTTGAGAGGTTTGCGCTTATAAATCCTATCATTGAGTTTTTTTCAGATAGAAAATCTACAATGGAAGAAGGTTGTTTAAGCGTTCCTGGAATAAGGGCAGATGTAAAGAGGCCTTCCAAAATTGTTGTTAGTGGGGTTGGCAGAAGCGGAAGGCAGATAAGCCTTGAAGCAGGAGGACTGCTTGCACGCGTAATACAGCATGAGGTTGATCATTTAAATGGTGTTTTATTCATTGATAGAATTTCGGAAAAAGAGAAAAAAAGAATTTCCGAAGATTTGAATATGTTAATTAACAGGGCTAATAGCAGTGTTAGTTAGATCATAATAAAATTTAAAAGTAGTGTAAAATAAAAGAGCCTAAAGTAGAGCTTTGATGGTTTCGAATTGGTGGACTGTGATTAATGAAGAATATAAGAATAGCCTTTTTTGGTACTGCTGAGCTTTCAAAATCTGTATTAGAAGCCCTCTACAATGAAAAATATAATATTTCTCTTGTTATTACGAAGCCCGACAAAATAAGGGGTAGGGGGAAAAAGCTTCTTCCCACATCTGTTAAACGATTTGCGCTTGAACATACTGTTCCTGTGGTTGCTCCCGAAAAAATAAATCCTGACTTTGTAGATTTGCTTAAAGAGTACAGGATAGATATTTCTTTGGTTGTTGCCTTTGGTCAAATCTTACCCACGGAAGTTATTGATTATCCCAAGTATGGGAGTTTAAATCTTCATGCTTCACTTCTACCACAACTAAGGGGGGCTTCGCCTATCCAATCTGCTATTCTTTTTGGATTGAAAAGAACTGGAATTACACTTCAGAAAATGAAGTTTAAAATGGATGCAGGGGATATACTGGCACAGGAAGAGATTGAAATTTTGGAAAACTGGGGGGCTGAGGATCTTTTGAAGGTTATTATAGAAAAATCTCCAACCTTCGTTATAAAGAAGCTGCCTTTGTATCTTGAGGGTAAATTAGCACCAATTCCACAGGATGATTCCAAAGCAACTTACTGCTATTCTTTGAAGAAGAGTGATGGATTAATCGATTGGAACACAGATGTAGTACGAATAGTAAGGAAAATTCTGGCTTTCAATACTTGGCCTGTTTGCTTTACCTATTTGAGAGGTAATATTTTACGTTTGTTTAAAGCTACTGTATATTCTAATCTGTCAAAAGATATTGATATGATAAAACCCGGGCATATTTTTGACGTAGATAAAAAAATTGGTATATTGGTTAAAGTAAAAGATGGAGCTGTGGCAATTCAGGAATTGCAGCTACAGAATAAAAAGAGGATGAACTTTATTGACTTTATCAATGGCTACAGAAACATTATAGGTATAATCCTGGGGAAATAAAAACTAGTAAATAAAAATCGACAGTAAATTAAAGCAGATAATAGGAAAGTAAACATTCAATCAAAATTTATGGCATTATTTACATCTTTGGCGCGCCAATTTTTTATATCTATAGCAAATTAGGAGTGAGTATTGCTTAATACATAAGTTGTCTAATTAAATGTAAAATTCTTAAATAAAAGAAAAGAATATAGCTTTGCTAGACTATAAAACAGTTGATTAATTTTCTTCCAGTTGATATAAAGAATATACAAGTTTGAACTTGTTAACAAAATACAAAAAGTTTTTTATAAAGCAGTAGGAAAACCACAATAAAGAAATTAAGTTAAAATACAACAAATAATA
>Ga0190359_1002442_pt1 | contig 11056 bp, 5 predicted proteins | sample 48721823_MG_FD_161269 | JGI IMG/M metagenome (GOLD analysis project Ga0190359, IMG submission 161269) | Hydrothermal vent microbial mat bacterial communities from Southern Trench, Guaymas Basin, Mexico - 4872-18-2-3_MG | ecosystem: Environmental > Aquatic > Marine > Hydrothermal vents > Microbial...
GGTGAATACTGTTTTCTTATCGTTGTTGAACCCATAAATTTCCTCCAGATAAAAGTCCGTTAGTAAAATAACTTAATTTATGGGCAGGATTATCCGATTCCATGAGAAGCATTACAGTCGTCCACTAATATTTTTTCGTTTTTTCCCCTGATTAATCAGTAGATTCTTTAATTTTTGCCGAAAGTACAACCGCCTTTTTTAACGGATTTATGGTTGCGGGCTTTTTTTCTTGCTTGGTGGTAGTGGGGATCTTATATTTATTCAAAATATAAAAATCCACCTGAATGGTTAATAGTTGCAGTCATATAGTAATTGTATGGTATATTTTTCCTTGTCTTTAATGTTACGGGCATGGAAAAGAATTTTACTTCTTTTTCTGATATTCATACCAGAAATATTCGGAAAACAATAAATTCCTACCATATTTCAGAAACGATCCTTATGTTAACAGGCACCAATTAAGGCTTTATTTTTTTCTTAAACTCGGATATAATTAGAAAATAAGCGCTTAAACTGATACGGCAAATATGTCTGATTTTGCCGGGAAAGGAATATACTATGGTAACACATTCCGTTAAAACGGTTTTAATCATTGTGGGAGTCATGCTTGCTTACTATAATGTTTTTGCTGCAATTACCCTTATTGAGGATAAAGGAAGTAAGATTGTCCTGCATTTCAAAGTACCCGATTATGCTCTGAAAAATGTTGTTATTGCGGGGAAAAAGTGCTCCCGGCTCAAGGTTTCGGAAGGGACGCTGCTTTCGAAAAAAGGCTATCCCGCGTTGCCCTATTTTTTCCGGAGTGTTGTTATTCCGGGAGATGCTTCAATGGGATATGAAATCGTTGATGTGAAATATACGCAGAAAGCTGTTGCCACATTCCTGCCTTCACGCGGCGTTATATACCGGAATCAGAATGTCGCTTCAATACCGTATACGTTCGCAGATATTTATCTGAAAGATACCTGGTATCCCGAAGAACCGGTTAAACTGGGTGAACCTTATATCATGCGGGGCATAAGAGGTCTGACCGTCTATTTTTATCCTTTCAGGTACAATGCAGCAAGGGGTGTACTGAAAATTGCAGAGTCTGTTACCGTTATAATTAAACAAACCGGTATTTCCACGAAAAATGTGCTTTCCGGGGCAACGGGCCATAGCCATGGAATGCTGTCAGCTCTGCATAAGAATCACTTTATTAATTATCCCAAACAGATGCAAACCCGCTACGATCCTATCGCTGACGGTGAAGGTATGGTGGTTGTTACCGCATCATCTTATGCATCCGCGCTTGAGCCGCTGGTAACATGGAAAAACCAGAAGGGGATTAAAACACGGTTATATGAATACCCCTCAGAAACGGGCGGTTCAGGAACTGCAGCATTGCAGGGTTTCATAAAGGAAATGTATCAGGACAGCGGTATCATGTATGTGCTTCTGGTCGGTGATGCAGAGGATATTCCCTCACCCTATGCATCGGGCGGTTTATCTGATCCGTCATATACCAAGGTGGATGGCAATGACGACTATCCTGATATCTTTGTCGGACGGTTTTCCGTTGAAACGGTGTCACAGGCAACCGCTATGGTGAATAAGGTGCTGAAGTATGAAAAGGAGCCGGATCCTGACGGTGACTGGTACCATAAGGCAATCGGTCATGGAAGTGATGAAGGGAGTCCTCCGGACTATGAGTGGATTGATGATATACGGGATGCTATGCTTACCTATACCTACACGGTTGTTGATAAAGTATACCAGAACCAGAGCGGTAATGCGGATATTCCAACTTCACTGAATGACGGCAGAGGCTGGTACAATTATATGGGACACGGCGGCCAGACCTATTTCGGTTTTTCCGGAGGCTCGGTTTCCAATTCTACCTTTGAAGCTCTCACCAACACAAATATGCTCCCTGTTATTATTTCCGTTGCATGCAACAACGGCGAGTTTGATGTGAGTGGTGAGTGTATTGCCGAATGCGCGACGAGACTGGACAGCACCGGTACGATTGCCTATTTAGGATCGTATATCAGCCAGCCGTGGACACCGCCCCAGTATGGCCAGAAGGAGATGAATAGTGTGCTCTGTGCCGAAGAGGCAATCTCTCTTGGAGGTATTATCTATAATGGAGGTTCTAAAATTCTGGATATCAGCTCTTCCGGCCAGTATCTGGAAACGTTTGATACCTGGACACTGTTCGGCGATCCCTCGCTTATGGTGTATACCGATACTCCGGCGGAATTATCGGTGACAGCTCCCACAAGGCTTCAGACCGGTGCGCAGAATATAGAACTTGCCTTCAGTAGAACCATTGACGGACGCGTGGGACTCTACGGTTCAGTAAACGGATTTTTATCCGGCCAGATAATACAGGGCAGATCTGATGCTACTGTATCGGTTACCGTACCTGCAAATGAAACAAGTGTAAAACTAACGGTAACAGCACGAAATTGTATGCCCTGTTTCAAAGATATACCGGTTGGAAACAACAGCATTGCTTATACCGGCGCTCTGAAGGATCAGGCGGTTTCGATAACATTGATAAAAGGATCGTTCGCTGTAAAAATCTCCATTCCCGGAAAACACACGGTAACGCTGTGGAACCTTCAGGGTAAAAAACTGGCAAGCTTCCCGGTTTTGCAAACGGGTGTATGGTATACTCTTCCTGTATCGGCCTCAGGTATGCATTTAGTATCGGTAGAGGCGGGCAATAAAAAGATCATGAACAGGTTTGTTCTTACCAAATAATAAGTTCTTGGTAATATGGACCTCTCATCCCGGAAGGTGGAGAAACAGTTTTTTCAGGCGAATGCTGACAAAAATCGAATCACTTCCAACCCGCACATTGTAGGATATTTCCAAACATTGTTGTTAACTATTTCCTTTATCACAGAAATGTATACCACCAATTTAAAAAACAGTAGTGTGGAGTATATGCGTAATACTTTGATATTAAAAGGGTTATATAATTTATATATCTCCGTTTCGATTGCCTCCATGTAACGTTGCATTATAGTACCGGTGTGTCTTCGATTGAAAGATGCCGAAAAAGCTGCTGACAAAAAAAAGTGAAATTTTTCCGGTTTTTATAAAAATTTGGAATATATTTCATTATATAAGCCATTTGTATGGATTAACGCATGTGAGGGGTGAACCGGTGGTCAGTGTTTTTGACTATTTGGATTACAGGAAGTTTCTCCGGGACTACTATCTGGAGCGGAAAAAACTGGATTCCCGTTTTTCGCACAGGTTTATTGCCAATAAATTGGAGTTTGATTCCGGTTATTTTTCAAAAATCATCAAAGGGGAGCGGCATATTTCACGGCGTCTGGTGCCAAAGTTTGTTGCCTTATTAAAAATGGGTAAAAAAGAGGCGCAGTATTTTGAGACACTGGTTCTGTTCTGTAAGGCAAAGACACATGATGCAAAAAACAGATACTTTGAAACACTCATGTCATTTAAAAAGAGTGATAAAAATATCCTCTCTGCCGAGCAGTACAAACTGTTTGATAACTGGTATTACCTGGCAATACGTGAGATACTGGCGTTTTATCCTTTTCGGGGCGATTATAAAGAGCTGGCTGGCATTGTACAACCGCCGATAAAACCATCCGAGGCCAGGAAGGCGGTAAAAACACTCGAAAAATTAAAGCTGATACAAAAATCGGAGGATGGGGCTTACCGGCGGATTGAGCCGGTATGGAGTACCGGTGAGGAGATTAAATCCGTTGCTCTGGTTAATCTCCAGCGGGCTATGATGGATCTGGCAAAAGACGCCTTTGACAGATATTCCCGAACGAAACGTGATATGTCTACATTAACACTGAGTATTTCTGAGGATGAATATCGGATGATTTCCCGGGAAGTGAGCAGATTGCGGGAAAAATTGCTTGATGCAGCACAAAAGTGCAGCAGTCCCGACAGGGTCTATCAATGCAACTTTGCGGTGTTTCCCGTATCAAAAGTATTCAGGGAGGAGGGTTCATGAGAATACTGCAGTCAGCACTGATTGTAGTAATACTTTGGGCAGGGAGGTTTCACTGCAGTATGGAGTCACCGACCCAGGTATCCGACGGCGGCGGTATCGAGACAATTGCCGGGAAGATGATAATGCCTGACGGAGCCGTTGCAAAGAATACCCGGGTGACGCTCATTCCTCAGACATTTAATCCGTTATATGAAACTCTTCCGGATTCATTTATCGACACGACCGATGACTCTGGGAGATATCATTTTAATATCAGTGACAGCTCGTATTATAATATAGAAGGAATAAATTTAAATACTCTGGAGCGCTCCCTTAAATATAGCATCAGCATTGCTGATATCCAGTCCGATGGTGATACTGTCGTTGATACTCTTAAAAAGCCCGGCGCAATTAAAGTGCCTCTGCCCGAAGACTTGGATATTCTCAACGGTTATGTCTATATCCTGGGTACCGATATCCATAGTAATCTGAACGATCTGGAACTAATCAATGGAAAATATATAATTCTTGATTCGGTTCCTGCGGTCAAGGTGTCAAATATCCATTACTGCGGAATAAACGATCCTGCAACCGATACTATGCTAATAGAATCGATTTCCGTATCACCCAACGATACGGTCGGGGATATTACCGTTGGATTGTTGTATGTGTATAACAAAAGCAATTCCGGAGTGGCCAGTAATAATATTACCTCAGTTGTACGGGATAAAACCGGGACACTGTGGATAGGTACTGATGAAGGTTTGTCACAATTGAAAGGTACCGTGTGGAAAACATTCACCACTGACAACTCCGACCTGCCTGGTAATACCATACTCGATCTGGCGATTGATATTGATGGTTCTCTCTGGGTAGGTACCTATAAAGGCCTGGTTCATATCGATGGAAATTCCTGGACTGTATATACTCCAAATAATTCCGGGATCGTTGATGAGGAGATATATGTTATATCAGTCGGAAGTGATGGAACAAAGTGGATTGGTACGGACTATGGGTTTAATACCTTTACCGGTACCGAGTGGAGACTGTACAATACCAAGAATTCAAAATTGCCAAATAACATAGTGTATGCCTTTCATCACGGCCCGGATGGAACTACCTGGATTGGAACTAATGCAGGTGTTGCCGGTTTAAATGCTGATACCTGGACTGTTTTTGAATCCAGTGAATGTCCCATTACCAATAAAACCGTTTATGATATGGTAGTAGATGTGCACGGTGTATTGTGGATTGCATCACGATGCGGTGTGGTAAAATATGAGGGAGATAGTTGGATAGTTTATGACGTATTGTCAACAACGAAGGATTATAAGATAAATCGCATTGCAGTCGATGCAGAGGGGAATAAGTGGTTCGTTACCGGTGGATTGAAAACAGACAATGGGTATATAGTTAAATTTAACGATGTAGAATGGACGGTTTATTCGGCTCAGAGCCTTCATATGCCATTTTATCCTTTCTATGAAGTTAAGGATATTGTTGTTGATGAAAGTAATAACATATTAATTGGAACGTGGCTCGATGGTGTGTTGGTTATGGGTCCGGAAAATTGATTGCGTTTTCTTCAAAAAAAGGAGGTGTATTTTACGAATATAGTATTTATCAGCAAATTATAAGATGTTATTTATAATAATGAATACTTTGCTGAAATTTCATAGTAAATTATTATATATGTATGTATGTAAGAGAAATGGGGAAAATTTTACCGTTGCAACAAAATTCAAATTTTTTAGCAGCTTTTTTTAAAAATACTCTTCTAACAACTTACCTTGGGGAAGGGGGTAGTTTATGGAGAAACATAAAAAATTTATGTTTTTGCCATGTATAATTGTTGTCCTCATCGCTTTTAACACATTCACCAATCCGGTTTCGCTTGTTAGTGATACACGGGGCGAGATAACTCTTAATTTTACCGTGCCGGAATATTCTTTGCGTAAGGTGAATGCCGATGGAAAGATATTCATATATGTCTCGGTACGCGGTGCGCCATACCTTGAGAAAAAGGGATATGCGGCGCTGCCGTATTTTACGCAGAGTGTCATGATTCCTGATAAGGCGGCTATGGGGGTTGAAATTGTTGATGTTACTTACAAGGAGATTAAAGTAGCCGAACGCCTAATGCCCTCAAAAGGAGTCCTTTACAGAAATCAGGATCCGTCGGAAATTCCCTGTGTTGTCGACCCGAGTTCGCTCGTTGACGCATGGTATCCGGGTAAAGTTGTATCCCTGGATTCTCCGTATATTCTTCGTCACATTCGCGGTATCGTTGTCCGTTTTCAGCCTTTTCAGTATAATCCGGTTGCAGGCGTTATAAAGGTCGCCGAGTCAATGACCGTTAAGGTTAAAGTAATCGGTACGTCTACTGAGAATATTTTAACTAAAAAGGTTTCTTCGGTGGACGAGTCATTCAATAAGGTGTATAGCCACCACTTCCTAAATTACAAGGTAAATCGCTCGCGTTACGATCCTGTACCTGATGGGAGTAAAATGATAGTCATTTGTCCGTCGAATTTTGAAAACACAATCGCGCCGTTTATAGAATGGAAGAATAAGGTAGGAATACAGACTGAGTTGTGTAAATATCCTGACGAAACCGGCAGCGGCTCCTCTGCCCTCAAGTCTTTCATTCAGGGCAAGTATGATGATGAACACATAACCTACGTTCTACTGGTAGGTGAAAATAATGATGTGCCGGCCATGTCGGCAGGCGGCGGCGTTTCAGACCCATCGTATATATTGCTCGCCGGAAGCGATAAATATCCTGATGCTTTTATCGGAAGATTCTGCTCATCCCAGGCATCGACAATTGAAGTAATGGTTAATAAGGTTATCAAATATGAATCGGACCCCGATGAAAACGGTGAATGGTATCACAAGGGAATGGGTATTGCCAGTTCTCAGGGCAATCCTTCCGATAAAGAGTGGGTGGATGATATGCGCGATATGATGATGGCCTATAATTATACTGAAGTGGACCGGATATATGATCCGGGCGCTTCAGATGATGATGTGACAGAAGGTCTGAATGATGGTCGTACCTGGGTAAATTATATGGGCCACGGAGGTAAGACCTCCTGGAGTACCACAGGATTCAGCAATAGTGATGTTAATTATTTAAGTAATGGGGACAGGCTTCCTGTTATTATATCAGTGGCCTGTTACAACGGTCAATTTGCCAGCGGAACCTGTTTTGGTGAAGCGTGGTTGAATAAATCCGGAGGAGGTGCTATCGCAAATCTGTCCTCTTCGATTAGCCAGGCCTGGACACCGCCGCAGCACGCCCAGAAAGAGATGGTTAGGGTTTTGTGTGAAGACTTGTATATATCGGTTGGCGGGATTATTTACAATGGCGAATGTAAGATGCTTGATAACGGTAATGACCAGAATACTTTTGTGACGTGGATACTGTTCGGTGAACCATCGTTGCTTGTCCGCACCGATACCCCAAAAAAGGTAACGGTAACAGTACCTGAAGCGGTAGAGGAAGGCAACCAGGTTATTGATGTTTCATTAAGTGTTGCAATTGACGGGCGGGTAGGTATCGTTGGGGAAAAAAACGGTTTTCTTGGATGCGCGGTTCTGGAAGGAAGACCGGATGTAAAAGTGGAAGTTGAAGTACCGAGTGGCGAAAGTGAGCTTGAACTAACTGTCTTTGGACGTAATGTCATGCCGGTAACCAAGACTATTACAGTCGGCCAGACCAATATTGTTGCCAATATTGCCAAGCAGGATAAAATAATGGTTAAGCATGCTCCGAATGCTCTAGCCATCAAGACTCCAAATGCTGATATGCATACTGTGTCAATCTGGAATGTAAATGGTAAGAAAGTGGCGTCATTTGACGTTACTGGAGCCGGGAAGTGGCATACGGTAAAACAACCGGTTGCTTCGGGTCTGCACTTTATTACTATCGGTTCAAAAGGAGAGAAGGTAACGCAAAAGTACTACTTTGTTAAGTAAGTAGTTAAAGTAATTTTTAAGACGAATAAAAAAATGATATGAATAGTGCCATCGTGTATTTTAGATGGCACTATACTCTTTCCTGGTTATCATCTGCAAGTCTCGTGAAGGGGGCCGGAGGAAACCTACCATTAAGTTAAGCCGATGTAACAGTCAGTTAAACTGAGTGGTATGTGCCGTCGTGCATACCGTATTTTCATCGGAAAGGGTTACTAACGCGAAAAAGAATTATGTTGTTATAGAATCACTATTTAGTCAGGAGGTTGGTAGTATGAAACGCTGTATGTGGATATTGGTTGGAATACTTATTGTAGGGATCACGCTGCAATCCTATGCAGTATCCGCTCTCGAATATCAACGGGCAATGGAATATCTTGAATCCCGTAATGAGGTCTATTTCAAATTATTTCCCGAATCAATAACCGATTTAATGTGGATAGCGGAAATTATCTCCATTGATAATGTTACAAACGGCTGTGAAGTATTTGCCTATGCCAATACAAAAGAATTTCTTGAATTTGCCAAACATGGTATTGATATTGAGGTGCTTACACCTCCAGGTTTACAGCATACGGTAAGAATGGCAAAAGACATGGAAGAGGCCCGTCAAATTACCAGTTATCCGACATATCCGCAGTACGTGCAAATGATGGAGGAATTCGAGTCGGAGTATCCTGAACTATGCGATGTTGAGCAGTTCGGGACCTCGGTAAAACGCAGAAAGATGTTGTATGCCCGTATTACCTCCGACAAGGTTGAGAAAGGTAAGAAACCGAAGTTCTTTTATCAATCGACCATTCACGGTGATGAAACCTCGGGGTGGATTGATATGCTGAATTTAATTAAGCTTCTGTGCTCCGAGTACGGTTCGGATCCTCGTATAACCAGACTTGTTGACAGCGTTGATATTTTCATTAATCCGCTCTGCAATCCCGACGGTACCTACCGGTCCGGAGACAACACGGTTAACGGGGCGCAAAGATATAATGCCAACGGTGTTGATCTTAACCGTGATTTTCCCTATGCGCCGAATAAGGGAAGGCGGTATGAGCGTGGACAGAAAGAGACTAATGCAACAGTTCAGTTGGGAGATGATTTTACCTTTGTCATGTCTGCGGATTATCATAGCGGTGCGGAATTGTGCTGCTATGTCTGGGGTAGTGTTTCAAAAAATCATCCTGATAAGACCTGGTGGGAGTATGTTGGGAATGAGTATGCTCGTAATGCACAGCGGAGCGCAAACAATAACGGCTATTTTACGGATCAGGGTGACGGCTGTCTGAATGCTTACCAGTGGTACAAGGTGGATGGAGAGCGCATTAACTATGCCATGTATGAACAGGAGTGCAGAGACATGACTGTGGAAGTGCAGCACACCAAGCTGTGCCCTGAAAGCCAGCTTCAAAAATACTGGAATTATCAGAAAGAGTCGTTGTTGGCTTATATGGAACAGGTACTTAATGGAATCAGAGGTGTGGTTACCGATTCTATCACCGGCGAAGGCCTTGAGGGTGTTAAGGTATTCGTGAGTGGCCACGATAAAGATAATTCCCATGTATTTACCCACGATTACGGATATTATTTTCGTCCTATTCAGGAGGGAACACACACCGTTGAATTTACGCTGGACGGATATGAGCCGGAAGAGTATACGGTTCATGTGTATAATGATAAGGCAACGATACTGAATGTGAAATTATGGGACGGTACCACCCATATTTCTGAAAAGCAGAATATAAGCTCCGTGCCGTTTTCAATCGTGCCTTTTAATACCGGCGTAAGAATCAATTTTAAAAAGAACGTTTCCGATATTGCTCATATGTCAATATTTGATGTCAATGGTAAGCTCATCAGAAAAATGTCAATTCAGGGAAAATATGGTATCTGGAACGGTACTGGTATAGCCGGTAATACCGTTGGTAACGGTTGTTATATTGTGAAGTTGCAACACGGGAACCGGGCATTCAGCAAAGAGTTTATTCTTGCCAGATAATGTAAGAAAAAAGGTTTACAATAGGATATCAGGCCGTTTGAAGCCACGAGGTTAAGACCGCTGCTTACTGCAATTCTGTTGGTAAATGCAGTAGGAAAGAGGGGAGTGGCGTTATAAGAATATAGTTCCCGAGAACGGAATAGTATACCTCTGTTTCAAAGGGACTATTGCGATCGGATTTTATCTCGCCACCGCACATTCTGTACCGGTTCACAGCAATACATTGCTCATTGATGTTAATACTCTGTAAAGGTAGCGTTTCATCGTTCACGGAGGAGGGGATTTTTTCATGCAAAGAATCTTTTCTGTAATCCTTTTTCTGTTTAGTATACTTTATTCTCAGACGCAGCATCTGGTAACGGTTGTTTCAGACGAGGAGCTGGCACAACGTGACAAGGCCTGGTTTGCTGAGAATCCGGGACTACTGCCGATATGGGAAACCCTCGAAGAGCGGAAAGCGCGACTGGACAGGAGTATAAGCGTATCAGCCGGCGCCACTTATGAAGCGCGACGATTAGGACCGCCTCCGGCTCCGGTCAGGAATATAGCCGAATTTGAGCCGATGGAAGGGGTTATAATCGCCTATCCCGGAAATTTCGGTATACCGACAAAAGCGATAAAAGAGATGTCTGAAGATGCCCTGCTGTATTGTATCACCCAGAATGAATCCGGTGCGGAGAGTATTTTCCAAAGCGGCGGTGTTAACATGGACAATGTAGTATTTATTAATGCCCGTACAAATTCAATATATACGAGGGATTTCGGTCCCTGGTGGATTGCAAACGGGGATGATGAAATCTGTATTGTTGATTTCGAGTATAATCGAAACAGGCCTGAGGATAATAAAGCAAACGGTGTGATCGGTTCCGCACTGAATGTTTCCGTTTATAAAATGGACCTGCGGCACTGTGGTGGAAACTATATGACGGACGGGTACGGCGGTGCAGCTTCATCAAAGCTTGTCATTCAGGAAAACGGCAGCCAATCGAATGTTGAAAAATTACATAAAGAATATCTGGGTATCGAGACATACCATCTTCTGGATGATCCCAACAGTACCTATATCGATCACATTGACTGCTGGGGGAAATACCTTGCCCCGGATAAGCTCCTTA
>Ga0190359_1002443_pt1 | contig 11049 bp, 6 predicted proteins | sample 48721823_MG_FD_161269 | JGI IMG/M metagenome (GOLD analysis project Ga0190359, IMG submission 161269) | Hydrothermal vent microbial mat bacterial communities from Southern Trench, Guaymas Basin, Mexico - 4872-18-2-3_MG | ecosystem: Environmental > Aquatic > Marine > Hydrothermal vents > Microbial...
GTTTGGCCCCATGCTTTAGTTGCTTATTGCGATTTTCATGCTTCGCATGAAATGTCAGGAGTGTAAAACTCCTGGTCTGCCGAAAATCATCACCATGTAAGATTTCACTAGTACATCGGTGATGATCGGAATCAGGGACTCATATATAGAGGGTGTATTGTACCCGGAGTTTAATTAATTATGACATTTATGGTGAAACTTATGACGGTTTTGCATGGCGGAGTAAATTGCTGTACGCCTGCGTGTTACAGCGGGAGGGGTATAGCTCTCGTAAGTCATTGATTGACTTGAGGATGCAATGGTCGTGTATCCCGTTGGCAGGGATAGAGTTGTACAAAAATACATTAAAAAGTGAGAAAACGAACCCATTTTCTGGATTCCCGCCTGCGCAGGAATGACAGAGAGGCGGCAGGCGTGGCCGTCTGCCGCCCACAATAAAGACAGCGTTAATATGGCAGGAGTCACCGCGAAATGCGGGGTCTTCGGCCGGAGACTCCTTCCCTGCAAGAACTGAAAATATCATAAGTCCCCTCTCGAGAGGGGATTTAGGGGTGTGTAAACCAAACGACGAAATAACACACCCCGCCCCGCGAAGACTCGGGGCACCTCTCTCCAGAGGGGTGAAAGAGAATGAGCAGGGGCCGACCTGTGTGTCGGCCCGGGTGTATTCAAGACAGGCGCACACATGGGTGCGCCCCTGCATGCGGTTTTGTGCTGTCAGGTGCAGTGACCTGACAGCACTTTAATATTATGTATGGACAGGGTACTACCCTGTCCCTGCAAAAGATTAATAGTCTTATGATATTAATAATGATGACAGGCTAAAGCCTGGACTGCAGACTTTCCGGCTACATTGCCTTAAAAAGAAGTCAGCGCGATACGCTGTCTCTGCAAAAAATCCGCAAAAATAAAAAGGCGGGCTGAAAACCCGCCTTGATAATGATTGTACTATGATATAATGATAAATATTACTTCATGATATGCATCATTGTGAAAACGTAATTGGTGGCCAGATCATGAATGATCTGCGCTTTGGTCGAGGCGCCGTGACCGGCCTCTATCTCCTCGTAGTACCACACTTTCTTGCCCAGTTTGTTCAGCACATAGGCAAAGCGGCGAGGATCCGACGGGGGCACGCGGGGATCATTGAATCCGCCGGTGACCAGGATCGGCGCGGTCAGGTTCTCAGCATAAAAGAGCGGCGCCAGCTTGCGGTTAAGTTCACCGCCGATCGGGCCGTACTCTTTTTCCCAGTACGGCATAAAGGCCGGATGAGAATAGGTGGTGGTATGATCCGGTTCGGCCACACCGACCTCGGAGACAATAACAGCGATCTTTTCCGGGCACTGCGTTCCCAGCCAGTTAACCGTGTAGCCGCCGTACGAAGCACCCCAGATAGCAATCTTATCCGGATTCGACCAGCCTTCATTGATCAGGTAATCGATCGCACCTTCGGCGTCTTTCAGCGCCGCAAAACGGCCCTCCATATTATCGGCCAGCTCGTAAGCCGGGCCGTAACCGGTCGAACCGCGCACATTGGGGCGCATGAAGATGAAGCCCTTGCTAAGGGCGAAGGCCATGTTACGCTGGAAATAGGGGCGGCTCTGTCCGGCCGGACCTCCATGGTAATCTATAATAGCCGGATTGGAACCATCCTGCTTGGCGTTTTCAGGGATATATATAAAGGCCGGTATCTCGGTACCGTCTTCAGATTTGTACTTGATCAGATCGACTTTAACATGCGAAAAATCAAATCCGAAAGTCGAGACGTGGCCGATCTGATGCAGTTTGTTTTCGCCCATCTTGAACATGTATGCTGTCGGCGGTACAGTCGGGGCGGAAAAATCAAAAACCACATCGCCCGAGTCGTTACTGCTCAAACCGCTGATAATACCGATATCAGTCTTCGGCATTGCGATTTCTTTGCCGTCAAGATCGACACAGGCCAAACTGGAATAACCATCGGTATTGAGCGTGGCAAATATCAGGTTCTTTTTCCTGTCGAGACCGCCGCCTTCAACCTCGGTTTCGGGATCATATATGACTTTGAACTCATTGGGCCTGGCCGGATCGATCAGGCAGAATTTAAGAAATTCATCTTCATTCGACATGGCCGAGGTGCGTGTCACGATTTTGCCGTCCATGGTAAAAGTCGCGCTTTCGAACATGGCGGTATCGGAAATATTTGTGATTGTGTTGGCAGCTACATCATATATGCCCAACTGCTGTTCGAAACCGGAATACGAGCGGATAATCGGCATTTTGCCTTTATAGTAGTCGGTCGGATAGAAAATACCCGGTTCGGTGTAGAGAGTATCCAGCACGCCGGTCTTGAGATTGTAATCGGCGATCTGGAAAACCTTGCGGTCGTATGTCACAACATAAAAATGATCCGGATTGTCCTCATCCCAGTAAGGCCCATAGTAACTCAGTGTCCGGCTGACCAGGAGCGGCCGGAATTCACCATTGCGCGCGAAATACCACAGGTCGTGCCACTCGTCGCCGTGAACGTACGTATCGACGATGACAAAGTCACCCGATGGATGCACCGCGTAATCGCTGATAGTGATACCTTCTTCGCTCCAGTTGTTGGGTGTCAACTGTACCGGCCAGCCGCCCGGACTGTCGGAGTAAAACAGGGCCGACTGCTCACCGGTCAGGCGCATGGAAAAATAAAGCCGCCCGGTATTGTCCACCTGGGGGCTGGTGATAAGATCAATTCCGAGAAGGAAAGACAGATCGCGGACAGTCGGTTCCCAGAATTCGGAGCTTTCGATCATTTCCGTGGTAACGGCATTAGTGCTGTCTATGAAGGCCATGATTTTAGCCGTGTCGGTCAGGACCCAGGGATCGATTTCTTTGAGGATCTCCTCGACCTTTCCGGCATCCTGCGCGAAAGCGCCGCAGACAAGTACAAACAGCAGGAGAAATACCATGGTCACTCGTGATAACATTATCTCCTCCTTGATAGTTATAAATTAAGATTGTTCGTCAACATAATATGACTGGAGAAAAATATCAAGGTTTCATTATTATTCAATTTTACGTGAATTAACCGTTATTTGGGAAGAAATTCTTAAGAAATAACAGGATGCGCGGATAGATAAGAAAAAAGACATTTATCAGATCTTTGGTTTGAGAATCACCGCGCGGCCGTCATGACCGTCGATAAGCGATTCGACCGGTTTTTTAAGACGAATATGACGGATATGTTCAGTTTCATCGGCCACTTTCTGCGATTTGAGCCATTCCCAGTTGATGAAATTTTCGTCATTGAAGCTGTTGATAGTCAGGTAGCCGATCTGGAAAGCGATCAGGTTCTGGAAAAAGTGGGTTCCGAATGACGGCGTCACTGCGAAATCACCGTAAGCCGCCTCGATAATTATCTGCGCCGATGAGATCTGGTCCCAGGTTGTCGGTATGCCCAGCCACCGGTCGGCAGTACCCCATCGTCCGGGCCCGATCAATAAATAGGGGCGGTTTTCTTCTTTAAAAAGATCGTTGAATCGTCCCACCTCGGCCGCCATCGCGGGCATATCGGCGCGGTCGAAATTGTCGGGATTGACATAGATTATATCTTTGATGGTATTATTTCGTCCGTTGCTTAAAGCCTGGTTGCTTTTGCAGATGATTTCATCGTTGTCGAATTTATCCAGTGTCACTCCTTCGAGCACCATCTCGGTCGCCATCGGACGGATCTGCAGAAATCCGAAATTGTGTGGTTTTTTCGGATCGGCGCTCAACTCGGCGGCAAATTCGATCTCGACCGGAATATTCATTCCCGATGAGCCCAGTTGAAGCAGAAACCTGATGATTTCGTCGAGCGGGAAAATTCTTGACTTTAAAATGGGCGCGAAGGTGACCAGTTTGATTCCGGGACGATTGACGCCTTCAGTGACACGATCATTATCGGGTGAATATGTCGAGCCGACATACTGAAGACTGCCGTGATCCATCGCCTGATCTATCCGCAGTTTAACCAGTCCGGCTTCGGCGCCGGGCTCCGGCTGAACACAGGTGTCGGACATGTCGATGGCAAAGAAATTGTGCTGTGAATTATTGAGAAAATCTTTGGCCGAGGAAAACTGCGGCAGATGCTGGGGATTGCTGGGAGAAAAGTAGAGACAATTGCCTCCCTCGACAATCGTCTTTCCCAGACCCAGGGCGGCATAAACGACACCTTCCTGCGGTTTGATATTGCCGATCGGGTAGAAATTGCAGGATCGCGCGATTCCGGACAAGACCGGGTAAAAAGTGTCTTTTCTTCTTCGGCCGACGACCCTCTGGAGAATGACCGCCATTTTTTCCTCTTCGACCCGATTGCCGGTGGCCTCGATATATTTTTTCGATTTTCTGGAGAAGATGGAAGCATAGATAAGTTTAACGGCGGTTTCCAGTCGCTTCAGCCGTTCCTTTTTGTTGGGGTGGACGTTGGGAAGCATATGGGTGTCGAAGATACCGGCGAACGGCTGATAATGAGAATCCTCCAATAAAGATGACGATCTCACTGCCAGCGGATATTTGATAATATCCAGGAAATAATTTAAATCGGCCCTTGTATCTTTAGGGAGCCGCGCCTTTAAAAAGGCGCGGTATATTTCCTCATCAGTATGCTCGCCCAGCGCGTACTCCAGGAGATTATTATCCTCGAGAAATTTATCGAAAATCGATGTTCCCAGAATGGCCGCCGGCGGGACGTTGATATTGACTCCATCAAAGCAATCGTACACATTGTACCGTCGAAGAAGCCTGCTGATAAAGGCCAGGCCGCGCCCTTTACCGCCGAGCGACCCTTCACCGATACGGACAAAATCGCTTTGCAAATCGAACTGCCGGCGCGAAAAATCACTGACAATGCCGAGCTGCTTTTCGTGACGAAATCCCCGGAAGGTGCTGATCAGGTAACTCCTGACAGCTTCAGCATCTTTAAATTCCGAGACTTTTCTCGGGCGCAGGCGATTGGCCAGATCAAACTCGGTCCGGGCCATCAGCCAGTTCGAAAAATGGTTGCGATTGGCGTGGAAGATAAGCGATTCTTCAGGTACTTTCGCGAGACATTTTTCCATGGAATGAAAATCGCCGGCCCTGGCCGCCACACTTCCATCGGGAAGCCTGAATACGAAATCACCGAAGCCGAAATTCCGCCTGATAAAAGTTTTCAGTTCAGCCAGCAGGGCCGGGGTTTTTTTATGTAGAAAGGCAACATTACATTTTTCCGCCTCTTCAGCATGTTCGAAATTGGATGATTGAAGCAGGATCGGCAGGTCGGGCACATGGTTTTTTATTTTACGAGCCAGTTTCAATCCGGCGAGATCATCTATTTTTCCGCCTTTGCTGAATTTGATGTCGGATATTATGCCAAGAAGATATTTTTTGTATTTTTCATAAAGCTCCAGACCCTCTTCGTACGTTTTAGCCATGATAATTTTAGGCCGGGCACGCATTCTGAGGAGACGGTGCGAGAGATTAAGCCCGTCGGTCATCAATTCCTGGGTCTGCCGCATTATCACCGAATACAAAAGCGGCAGATAAGCCGAATAAAATTTGATTGAGTCTTCGATTAAAATTATGACCCTTACACCGACAAGGCGTGTATCGAAATCGACATTGAGCCTGTCCTCGATATATTTTGTTATAGCCAGCAGAATATTTCCCTCGCCGTTCCAGAGAAAGGCATTATCAAAAGCCGCGGGGAAATTGGGATGATCCATGACGCTCAATTCCCGGGGGTGAAAGGCCAGCAGGACGATCGGAATATTCGGGATTATTTCCTTTGCCTGTTTTCCAAAGGCAATGACATCTGTATCTCCGAGTTTGCGGAAGACCATGACCAGATCGAACTTGTGCTGTTTCAGCAGTCTCAGCGCCTCTTCGCCGCTGGAGACACGTTTAATCTGTGGTGCGAAAGAGAGATTCAGTTCCACGTACTCGTTGAAGATCATCTGGGCAATATGCCCATCCTCTTCGAGTATAAAGGAATCGTAGAGGCTTGATACCAGCAGGATATCCTTGACCTTGTATGGCATCAAGGAATCGAAACGGGCAAAGCCGGATTCATAGTCTTTAAGATCGATATTTGGTTTGGCCATATCAGGAAATACCCTTATAACCCCGTCATTAAATATACGATTTTCGGGGGACAAGTCAAACGGATGAGGTAATTAAAAACGAGATGGCGGACACGGTAACAGTCCAGCCATCTCAGTATATTTAAAAACCAGAAGCCGCTTAAACGACGCCCTGATCAAGCATCGAGTCAGCCACTTTGATGAAGCCGGCGATATTGGCGCCCATAACATAGTTGCCCGGATCACCATATGCTTCGGAGGTCTCTTTGCAAGCCTTATGAATCGAGATCATAATATTGTGAAGCCGCTCGTCAACTTCTTCACGCGTCCACGAGAGACGAAGGCTGTTCTGCGACATCTCGAGTCCTGAAACCGCCACGCCGCCGGCGTTGGCCGCTTTGCCCGGGCCGTAGAGAATCTTCTTCTCGACAAAAATATCGACCGCTTCCGGTGTGCTGGGCATATTGGCGCCCTCAGCGACACAGATGCAACCGTTTTTCAGAAGAGTCCGGGCGTCTTCGCCGTTCAACTCGTTCTGTGTAGCGCAGGGGAGAGCGACATCGACCGGGACACTCCAGACACCGATACCTTCGTGGTATTTGGCTGACGGGAATTTTTCGGCATATTCTTTAATCCGGCCGCGTCTGACATTTTTGAGATCGAAGACGAAAGCCAGCTTTTCGCTGTCGATACCGTCTTCATCGACAATGTAACCGCTCGAGTCGGACAGGGTGACAACCTTGCCGCCAAGCTCGATCACTTTTTCGGTGGCATACTGGGCCACATTTCCGGAACCGGAAATGGAGACTTTTTTGCCTGCGAAAGATTCGCCTCTGGTCTTGAGCGCTTCTTCGGCAAAATAAACCGTGCCGTAACCGGTCGCTTCCGGACGAATCAGGGAGCCGCCCCAGTTGATACCTTTACCGGTCAGGACGCCTTCGAAAGCATCACGGATACGTTTGTACTGCCCAAACAGGAATCCGATTTCGCGCCCGCCGACTCCGATATCGCCGGCCGGAACGTCGGTATTCGGGCCGATATGACGATACAGTTCGGTCATGAAGCTCTGGCAGAAACGCATCACTTCATTGTCCGATTTTCCCTTGGGATCAAAATCGGAACCTCCCTTGCCGCCGCCCATCGGAAGTGTGGTCAATGAATTTTTAAAGACCTGTTCGAATCCGAGGAACTTCAAAATACCCAGGTTTACACTGGGATGAAAACGCAGACCGCCTTTATACGGTCCAATGGCGCTGTTAAACTCCACGCGGAACCCGCGGTTTACCTGCACCTTTCCTGAATCGTCAACCCAGGGAACACGGAACACAATAACACGCTCCGGCTCAACAATACGCTCGACAATCTTTGCTTCCACATATTCGGGGTGCTTATCCAGGACCGGTCCCAGGGATTCCAGGACCTCATGAACTGCCTGGTGGAATTCCGGTTCTGCCGCGTTTTTGGCCTTGACCATGGCCATCACGGACTCAAGATACTGGTTCATTTCAACTCCTTGCTAAAAAATATGAATTAACCAGTTTGTGAAAATATTAACAAACTTTGAGAAAGTATTATAAATAATTTGCAATGTCAATAGTTTTGGGCAAGAATCGGCCAAAAAAAGTGCGTTTAAATTGCATTTTTTTATGCCGCCGTAGTATTTGAAAAAAAACTTATTTTGTGATTGACTTTTGTTCAGCTATTTTTATTATAGCGGTTTCCAAGTAATAAATTAAAGAAGGCCGCCTTTGATTTTCAGATCAACAGGACTCTTTATTTTCCAAAAAATCACCATTATTTCAAGGAGGGATCCATGCGGAGAAAACCGTTTGAATCAAAATTTTCCCAAAATAATCCGATTGTCCTGATAATCGGGTTATTACTTCTTGGTTGCGCGATTGCGCAGGGCGACTCGTCGATAAGAATCGCCGTCATCGGTGACAGGACGGCCGGCGAAGTCCCCGGTATATTCGGTCCTGTGGTCGAGCAGGCATCCCGGCTCAGGCCTGATTTTGTCCTTCATGTCGGCGATATAATCGATGAAACAATCGATGACAGCGTGGCGATTATGGGCCACTGGCAGGAGCTGGATTCGCTTTTTTCTCCGATAACAGCTCCCGTTTATGGCCCTGCCGGCAACAATGATATCTGGAACGACTACTCGGAGCAAATGTATCGACATCGCTACGGAAATCCGTACCGTTCTGTCGATCAGATGGGAATTCATATTATCCTGCTGGACAACAGCCGCTGGGAATTCGATGATTTCCTCAGCGAACAGGCCGAGCAGGTAAACTGGCTGATCGACGATCTGGAAAAAAATCAATCAGCCCGATATACTCTGGTGTTGATGCACAAGCCTTTCTGGTATGACGGTATCGCCGAGAATAAACCGGATTCGCTTCACAGCCTGTTTGTCAAATATGGTGTCGATGCAGTTTTTACCGGGCATTATCACGAATATTTTTCAGGCGAGTATGACGGTATCAAATACACCGGCGTCGGAAGCTCGGGCGGCGGGACGCAGATGTCACCGACCGGCCTGATGTATCATTTTGTATGGGTGACAATCGACGACGAAGGAATTCATATTGTCCCGATCAAAAAGGACGCCATCCTGACCTGGGATAATATCACCGCCGAAGAGCGCAAGATATTCAGGCCGCTTCGAAACAGGGGACTGGCTTTCGCCAATCAGCCTATGGTCGGCGAGAATATGACAGTCGCCGGTTCCAGGGTGGGGGCGATAATCGACAACTCTCTCAGCCCGGTCACTTTTGATGACACCGTCCGATGGGAGATTCCCGATGGCTGGAGTGTGGAGCCTGCTGAAATGCCGGTGATGGTGGCGGGCAGGGCGACTGATACGGTTTTTTTCGAAGTCGCCTGTGACGGCCATCTGTTCCCGGCGCCAAGTGCTGAGGCGAATTTCAACTACGCCGAAAATAAAACTGTCACCGCTGAAAGGCAGCTCTACCCGGCCCGGCTGGCGGTTTGTAATCCGGCTGAGAAGAAAATAAAAATCGACGGCGAATTGAAAGAAAAATGCTGGCAAAACGGGGAGACCGGTCTTTTCGGACGGGGCGGCAACGCGTCAGACGCCGAACCGGCTGAATTTTATTTCGCCTATGATAAGGACAATCTTTATCTGGCCGCCAAATGCACCGATAATATGATCGATTCGATGTCGTCGGTTGCGGACAAACGTGACGGCCCGGTGTACCGCGATGATTGTGTGGGGTATTTTATCGCCCCCGATTTTGTGCTCGATACTTTTTATCAGATTTATTTCAATCCCTCCGGGATTGCCTATGATGTTCAGTACTGGCTTGATGAAAACGGTTTCCTTGAGGGATCGCTCGAATGGAACGGCGAATATGAAATAAAATCCAAAAGGCATGATGATTTCTGGGTCATCGAGATCAAGATACCTCTTAAGCAGTTCGGGCTGACAATGGAGCAGGGCCGGAAGATGCGTCTCAATTTCCGCCGCAAACAGCCGCGTCTGGGCAATGCTGATTGGCAGACACCGATCGAGTATGATCCGCATACCTACGGTCATCTGATAATGCGATAGGCAGGATTCGATGACCGCCGATTGCAGATCGCCAAATTTTTTCTGATGGGCAAGGGCAGGCACACGGGTTTGCCGGCCCTTGAATTATTCAAGCATCTTAACGTTAATAATATCACCCTCTTGCCACGTCTCGTTTTTCCCATATATTACTTACTATGGGTCTGTTCGATTTCATACAGTTTCTCCGACTTCCTGTTTTTCGCTGGATACAGGTGGAGGTAAGCTCGTTTTGCAACGCCGACTGCATCTACTGCCCGCACAGTATCTATAAAGACAATTGGGTGGAACGCCTGATGTCGCTGGAAACTTACCGGAAGCTGATCCCGGCTTTTCAAAAAACAAAACTTGTTTATCTTCAGGGGTGGGGCGAGCCGTTTCTGAACCCGCACTTTTTCGAGATGGCATCGATTGCCAAAAAGGCGGGGTGCCGGGTCGGCACATCGACCAATGGTATGCTTCTGGACTCCGAAAAAATAAAGCAACTGCTCGACAGCGGAATCAATTTAATCGCTTTCTCGCTGGCCGGAACCGGTCCACAAAACGATCTTACTCGCCGGGGTACCCGGCTCGATACAGTCCTCGACAATATTAACGAAATCAACGATCTAAAAAAGAGGTATGGCCGCGCCGTCCCGGCGGTGCATATTGCTTACCTGCTTTTAAAATCGGGTCTCGATGAGATCAAAAAACTTCCTGATCTGGTCAGGGGACAGGGAATCGACCAGGTGGTTATCAGTACACTCGATTTTGTGCCATCCGATGACCTCGCAAACGAGGCGATAATCCCGCGTGATAAGGCCGAGTATGATGAAATAACCGGTCATCTGGATAACATTGTCAGGCGGGCCGCGAAATATAATGTCGAAGTCCATTACGGGCTGGTCAGGCCGGGTCATCGACGGTTTATCTGCACCGAGAGTGTCGATCACTCGCTATTTGTATCTTCCGACGGTGAGATTTCACCATGTGTTTTTACCAATATTCCGGTCGATACTAAACAGGGCATCATAGCCGGGGGAAATATGTCATATAAGAAGACGACCTTCGGCAATATCCGCAACAGATCGCTGTCAGCTATATGGCGAAGTAGTGAATACAGGGATTTCCGTGATTCTTTTGCGTCGATGAAGGCGAAGCAATGCTGCAGTAACTGTGCCAAGCTGATGATAGGATGATTGCAATAATTTTATTACCGGGTCTTGATATTTCCCCCCTTATTGTTGTATCTTCAATTCATTAATATCATCCGACAAACCGGGGGAGAGCAATTTATACTTTAAAAAACATCGACAGGATCGCCAAAAAGTATCTGGCCTCGGTCAGCCATTTCAGGGATCATCACAACCTGACAATAAAGGCGAAAAGCGCCGCCCTGATGGTCATCGATATGCAGAAATACTTTCT
>Ga0190359_1002445_pt1 | contig 11045 bp, 11 predicted proteins | sample 48721823_MG_FD_161269 | JGI IMG/M metagenome (GOLD analysis project Ga0190359, IMG submission 161269) | Hydrothermal vent microbial mat bacterial communities from Southern Trench, Guaymas Basin, Mexico - 4872-18-2-3_MG | ecosystem: Environmental > Aquatic > Marine > Hydrothermal vents >...
TTACTGGTGGCGGTGGTCATTGTTATGGTTATTTTAAACCATGTGCCGGATAAACCAGCCGGCAATTCCGTACAATCTGTGCATTCGCAAGCTTCCGGTTCGGGAAATCAATTTACCAAGGAGGGTGAGCTGGTCTTTTACCAGTCTGATTCTTCTAAAATCGTCAGGATTGATATTGAAATTGCAGATGATGATGCACAACGTGAAAAGGGTTTGATGTTCAGAAGACATTTGGATGAAAACCACGGAATGCTCTTTATCTTTGCCGGTGAAGAGCCACGTTCTTTCTGGATGAAAAATACATGGATTCCCCTGGATATTATTTATTTGAATGGCAATAAAAGGGTTGTTAAAATTTGGGAAAACACCACTCCGTTATCTGAGATTTCGATTCCTTCTGAAAAACCGGCACAGTATGTACTTGAGGTGAATGCCGGATTTTGTGCCCGTTATGGAATTACAAAATCTGCATGGATGGTTTTTAGTCGCGAATGGGGTGAATAATATCAATGACGGCATAAAAGATCATCAATGCTCCGCTGAGCGGGATAGCCAGGTAAACAACCCCGAGTGGTACACCCAGGGCTGCAGAAACCTGCTTTAGTGTCAATGTGATCCAGACCAGGCGGCTTCCCCCGATGACCATGACAAAAACCGCAAATCCAAGGATCAGAATATTAATTAACCGGTTTAAATTGATACGCGACTTACCCTTTAAACGGGTAATCAATAAATCAATAGCCAGGTGTCGCTTTTTACCCAACGCATATGCTGCTCCGAACAGACCCACCCAGATCAGTAAATACCGGGCCAATTCATCTGTGAAAGATGTGGGGGCCTGTGCTACATATCGGGCCAGCACCTGCCAGACGACGTCAATGACCAAAACAATCATCAGGACAATCAATAAGATGCCCAGTACACTATCAATTATTTTCTTGGCTAGCAACATGACTAATCTTTGTTTGCTCAATCTCGGTAATCAACCGGCCTACTTCCGGTAGTTTACGATATTTTTCTTTCAGGGGTTTTAACGCTTCAATAAATGGTTTTTTATCCGGATAAAAAACTTTGACACCTGCTTTTTCAACTGCTGCCAGAGCTTCTTTCTCGGATTCAATCCATAGTTTTCGCTGGTAAATCACCGATTCGCGGGCAGCCTGGTTGATCCATTCTTTTTCCTGACTGCTTAAATGATTCCAGGTATGTGTGCTGATCAAAACAACATCCGGTATAGAGGTATGTTCGTTCAGAGAGTAATATTTACAAACTTCATAATGATGTGACAGATAAAAACTGGGCGGATTGTTTTCTGCTCCGTCTACAACTCCCCCCTGCAAAGCAGTATAGAGCTCCCCCCAGGAGATGGGTGTGGCAGCTCCTCCAAGTGCTTTAACCATTTCGATGGAAGTTGGACTTGACATGACCCTGATTTTGAGCCCGGCCAGATCTGAAGGTTTTTCAATAGGACGGTCTTTGGTGTAAAAACTCCGGCTGCCACTATCATAAAAACAGAGTCCGTGCAACATGAAACGATCACCTGCTGCAAGCAATTCTTTGCCAACCGGTCCGTCAAGAACTTTAAATTCCTGTTTGCGGCTGGTAAAAATATAGGGGATGCTCAGTACTTTATAAACCGGAGCGAATCCTTCCATTACTGCTGCTGATACTTTGGTCATATCTACCGAGCCAATCTGCAGTAGTTCAATACATTGTCTTTCAGCACCCAGTTGCTGGTTCGGATAGATGGCGATCTCCAGGCGGTTGTGTGATAATTCAGCCACACGTTTGGCGAGCAGTACCATTGCTTTATGTACTGAATGTTTCGTATCAAGGCCATGAGCCAGGATCAGGGTCTTATGACTGTGATCCTGGCAAGCCGTAAACAGGATCATGCTGGTGATTAGTAAGATCAGACGGATTATCTTTGACATTCTTTTAATTATAAAATGGTTCTCCATATGGCCAGCCAGAATGGAACGGTCAGCAAGCAAACAAGGTATGAAATTAATAAAACACCTCCGACGGTGTGTTCATCACCTCCGTATCTTCTTATCTGGATAATTAATGCGGTGGCGGCTGGTGCGGATGCTTCAAGGATCAGGAGGTCATTCAGCAAAGGATAATTCCGGTATAGCGGAAAAATCAGCAGAAGGGTTACCATAATAGCCGGGACCAGAAACAGTTTGATCAGTATTACCCGGATCACATCCCAGGGTGGAATATGCAGGTGAAAACTTAACTTTCCAAATGTGGCTCCGAGTATCAGCGTAGCAATTGCTACAGTGGCTTTCCCCAGCATATCCACCGCATCCATCACTGCTGTGGGGATCATCCGGTTAAGATTGGTAAGTACCATGAAGATACCCAGTAGGTTGGCAATAAGCGGAGGAGTAATCATTTGTTTCCAGTTTCCGGTCTCCCGGGGATTGCCGGTCATAAAATATTTGCCTACACTCCAGATTAACGGACTGACACCCAGGATATATAATGAAACAAAAAGAGCGAATCTTTCAAATTGACCGGTAAATACCACCTGTCCGATAGGCAGAATAAAATAACCAGCATTCATCATGGCTGAAAGTGGGATCAGGTTGCGCTTGGAGGGCAGATCACGCATAAAAAAAAGAAAACCTAGTCCAAACCCTATTGCAGTTGTTCCGCTTGATATCAACGGGATAATCCACCATACAGGCAGATCTTTTACATCAAGATGACCGGCAATGGATGAGAATATCAAAGAGGGGAGCAGGATCTGAACGGTCACCTGTGAAAGGCTCCTGACCACGTGATCATTCAAAACTCCTTTATGCACAAGTATGCCGGCAATCAGCGCGATGATAAAGATTACCAATACCGACTGAAACAAGCTGAAAAAGGTGGCGAAAAAAAGACTCATTATTATTTTTTCTTATTATCTGGCCGGTATCACGCGAATGCCTTTTTGTGCGCTTTCTGTTGCAGTTGTGATGATCCGAATCACATCTAATCCCTCTTCCCCACTGATATAATCATTTGATTGATTGCGAATGGCGTGAAATACCTGGTCATAATATTGCAGGTAATTTCCTTTTTGCAGAGGTATTTCAGAAGTTTCGCGACTTTGTATTCGGCGGCATTTTTGAAAAACCGATCGTGGATCTGAGGGTTCTATACCATAACCATCATTGCGGGGAAGCATTCCGCGGCTAAGCTGTTCTTCCTGCGGGTCATTGCCGAATTTATATAAAGAGCCGGTTTCACCATGTATAATATATTTCGGACCTGGCGAACAAACCAGGTAACTGGATTTAAGAATTACCCGGGTTTCAGGATAGTACAAGTGGATCGTAAAGTAATCATTGACCTTTCCGTTTCGCCGGATCTGATCCATATCGGCATAGACTGCTTCGGGCCACCCGAAAAGAACCAGAGCCTGATCGATCAGATGAGCGCCCAGATTATATAATACACCGGTTCCGGTACCCTCCTGTTCTTTCCAGGTGCCGGATGCCGGCTCAGGACGGTACCGGTCAAAATGGGCCTCAAATTCAACGATCCTACCCAATACTTTGTCAGACAGCGCTTTACGGATTGCCAGAAAATCACTGTCCCACCGCCGGTTTTGAAATACAGACAGCACCCTTTTTTTTTCTTTCGCCAGGCGGATTAACTCTTTCCCTTCATCTACCGAAACTGTGAATGGCTTTTCAACAACCGTATGTTTGCCGGCAAGTATTGCCCGGCGGGCAAAATCATAATGAAGATGATCGGGTACATTCACCACTATCAGTTCTATTCCGGGATCGTTAATTAACTCTTCGTATGTTTTGCAGACAGAAATACCGGGACTAAGTTTTTCAGGTTGTTTTCCCGATCTGGAGAGTACTTTTTTCAGAGTGAAACCGGGATGGCATCGCAACAGGGGTTCATGAAAAATTCTTCCCGACATACCAAAAGATGCAATACCCGTTGCAATATTTGCTCGCACTTGTGAAATTTTTATTAATTTTCACAGAATATCTTAAAGGGCATGAAATTAATGGTTTTTTTCTTCCTTATCAATACATAATCCGATGGAATCCACTCCTGATCAGAATGCTTACAATCAAAAAATTCTGCGGTACGAATGGGATCAACTTGTTTTTCTCATTGCCGAAGACATTGAGATGAATTATCTGTTCCTGGCTGAAGCTCTGAAAAAAACAAAGGTTCAATTACTTTGGGCAGTGAATGGCCAGGATGCTGTTGATATCTGTTTGTCTGATAATCATATTGACTTGGTGGTTACAGATATTCAGATGCCGGTAAAAAACGGCTTTGAAGCCACGCGCGAGATTCGTGCCCATTTTCCTTCTCTTCCAATTATTGCTTATACAGCTTATTCTTATGAGGGGGTTAAAGAAAAAATACTGCTGGCCGGAGCCCAGGAATGTCTGATCAAACCGTTTGATTCTAAAGATATGCTTACTACCATCCGGAAGTATTTGTTTAAAACATGATGCGGATTGAGCCAGCACCTTCATCTGCATGAAATGGTCTTTCTTACATACCAGATTGATTCTGTTTGCAGTTATCTTAATGGGGATAGGTTTGACCATACGGATCTTTTTTCCTCCCTATTATAATCTTCGCTATCTTACTGCTGCTACTGATATGACCCCTTATGAGTTGTTTAACACGTATACTGAAAATCCGCCTTATGCCCATTCTTTATATACCGATAAAGTGATTCTGCTTGAAGGAACAGTTGCCGGGCGCAATGATGCATTTATTACAATGGGTTCAGACATGCGGATTGTGAAATGCGTGTTCAGAAAATCAATATACGACCACCCAAATAAACTTAAAATCGGAGATAAGGTAATTATTAAAGGAGTATGCAGGGGAATTACTTTAACTGAGATTCTCCTGACTCATTGTATCGTAATAAGCAATCAGCGGGGAGGATAACCATGCCGGGAGATGTTATTTCAGTACCAGACCTGCGCGCCGGGATAAGCAAATGGTATCAGATGAATAAACGAACTCTTCCCTGGCGGGGCAGTCACGATCCCTATCTGATCTGGATATCTGAGATAATTTTTCAACAAACCCGTATTAAACAGGGAATCAGTTATTACCGGAGGTTTATTACCCGTTTCCCGGATTTGTCTTCATTAGCCCGGGCTGACGAACGGGAGGTGTTAAAATTATGGGAAGGTTTGGGCTATTATGCCCGTGCCCGTAACCTGCATGAAACTGCGCGCTACCTGTGGGTTCAGCGACGCGGAAAATTCCCGGAAACATTTGCAGGAATCCGGGCTCTGAAAGGGATAGGGGATTATACAGCAGCCTGCATTGCTTCAATTTGTTACGGACTTCCTTATGCTGCCGTGGATGGCAATGTGTACCGGGTTGTCAGTCGGCTTTACGCTGATTCAACACCCATTGATACCGGTGCAGGGAAACGCCATTACCGGCAACTGGCACAGGCTCTTCTTGATCCGGTAAACCCGGGGGATTTTAATGAAGCGATGATGGACCTGGGGGCTACCTGCTGTACCCGGGCCAATCCTGCTTGCCCGCTCTGTCCGTTGCAACGGTTTTGTCTGGCCCATCGTAACCGCTCCGAAATCAACTTTCCGGTAAAATCCAGAAAGCTCAATCGTAAAAAGAGATTCTTTCACTACTTTTTTATCCTGACAGATGATCAGATTTGGTTGCACAAGAGAACCGGTAATGACATCTGGAGGGGATTATATGAGTTGCCGCTCCTGGAGAGTGCAGGGCCGGAATTTTTCTCGCCTGCAATCCGGGACCCAAAGCTGGTTTACACACAGATACACCGGTTGACGCATCAGGATATCCGGATCAGGTATTACCGGCCGATAGAATGGACGGCAGATCCGGATTTTTTCGACGACGAAATCATCCGGGTCCCGGTTGCACGCCTTCCGGAGTTTCCACTTCCGAAACCCTTGAAACAGTTTATATCAGGCCGGTTAGCGGAGTTTAACCGGTTAATTGTTTTTCAACCACCGGTCAAGCCAGTTGAAAAATACCCGCTGCCATAAGATGCCGTCCTGGGGAGAGAGCACCCAGTGGTTTTCTTCCGGGAAATAGAGAAATCTGGCCGGTACTCCAAGTAATTTTGCCGCATTAAAGGCCTGCATTCCCTGTTCTACCGGAATCCGGTAGTCTTTCTGGCCGTGGATCACCAGAATGGGTGTATCCCATAACTGAACAAAACGATGGGGGGAGTTGGCATAGCTTCTCATAGCTGTCTGGTTATTAAAATCCCAGAATGGTCCGCCGAGGTCCCAGTTAGGGAACCACATTTCATCCGTACCTAAGTATTCGCCTTCAAAATTAAACATACCGTCATGGGCGATGAATGCCTTGAACCGGCCATTATGATGTCCGGCAATCCAGTACACACTGAAGCCTCCGTATGAAGCGCCCACGGCTCCAAGACGATTTTCATCCACGAAAGGTTCTTTTGCCATTGAGTCAATGGCGGAGAAATAATCTCTCATATTTTGCCCTCCATAATCTCCTGAAATCTCTTCAAGCCATTCCTGCCCAAATCCTGGTAAACCACGCCGGTTGGGAGCCATAATGATATAATCGTTGGCAGCCATCATCTGAAAATTCCAGCGATATGACCAAAACTGACTGACCGTTCCCTGAGGACCGCCCTGGCAATAGAGCAGGGTGGGATATTTTTTTGAGGGATCAAAGTGGGGTGGGTAAATAATCCAGACTTTCATCTTTTTCTGGTCGGTTGTAGTTATCCACCGGGATTCAACCCGTCCCATCTGCAACTGGTCAAGAAGGTTTTTATTGACAAAACTGAGTTCAACAGCTTCACCTGTGGAGGGATCTACTTTATAGATTTCATCCGGTTTTGACATAGAATGTTTCACGGCGAATAGTCCGCTGTCAGCCGGGATAACCAGCGAGTAGTCATGAACTCCCGAAGTGATTTTGGTAATGATGTCCGGTTTCAGATCATACCGGTAAATTTCTTCAGTGGCATGCCAGTCTGAAATAAAATAGATGGATTGACTGTTCCCGCTCCATGCCAGTCCGGCTACGTTCTGGTCGAAATTCTTAGTTACATACCGTTTGTCACCGGTGATTAAGTTTTTCAGAAACAACCGGTTCTTATCCGATTCATAACCTTCACGCTCCATACTTTCCCAGGCAAGCCAACGACCATCCGGACTAAAAACCGGGTTAATATCGTATCCCATCATTCCTTCAGTGAGATTAACGGTTTTACCCGTTGAAAGATCATATTGATACAGATCGGAATTGGTAGAGAGGGTATAATCAACTCCTTTTTTTTTGCGGCAGGTATAAACCAGTTTTGAGCCATCGGGCGACCAGGTGATTTGTTCCATTCCACCGAAAGGCCGCATGGGTGATTCCCAGGGCTCTCCTTCCATAATGTCTTTTACATGAGTGAGTTTCCCGTTTTGGTAATCCGCAATAAAAATATGCGAATAGGTATCAATCCATCTGTCCCAGTGACGGTACATCAAATCATCAATCAAACGGGCGTTACTTTTCGGAAGATCGGGATAGAGGTCATGTACATCAGGTTCTACTTTAACCTCTTTGATAAAAGCAATGTGCTTCATATCAGGGGCATAAATAAACCCGTTGATTCCCCCGTCAATGTCCGAAATTTTTCGGTTACCGGTTCCGTCCGGGTGAATTTCCCATATTTGTGAAGTGCCGGAACGACTGCTTAAATACCCGATTTTTTCTCCGTCGGGTCTCCATGTTTCATTAAACTCACGTACACCGGTATGTGTTAATTCACGGAAGTTGCCACTGTCGGCAGGCAGTAAATACAAATCACGGTAGCTGCGATTTTCTTTAATGTTGTAATAAGAAATTCCAAAAAGGATGTTCTGTTGGTCGGGCGATAACGATACGCCACCGATACGACCGAATGACCAAAGTACTTCCGGAGTCATCCGGTCGCTGGCCAGTCGGGGTGTTTCAGGCCGGTAGGCCGGCGTGGAATTCTGGTTACACCCCATGAAAGTAATCAGGATCAGGAGTGCAGGCACCAGGCGATTGACTGATTTCATTATTTTTTAATTTTTATAGGTTTTCCGTCATCAATCCGGTTTAATCCTTTAATAGCAAGCGGGTAATTGGGAGCCAGTTTTAAACAGGCATTATAATCCTCTTTGGCTCTTTTATATTTGCCGCTGATCTCATAACAAAATCCCCTGTTATAATAGGCTTCTGTGTAATCAGGTTTGTAGCTCAGGGCGCGGGTAAACCATTGAATGGCCTGATCGAAATCCTTTTTATAAATCATATCAATATACCCTTTGTTAAAATAGGGGAAAGCAACTGTACTGTCAATGCGGTGGATGATATAATCATATTGTGACAGTGCTTCATCCAGGTGGCTGTGTTCCTGACTGTAAAGCGCGAGATGATACCTTGCTTCGTAGCTTTCAGGTGTCAGATCAATAGCTGATTGGTAATACTGCATCGCCATATCATTATTCTGGGCAGCCATCAATCTGCCGGTTTGCATATAAGCTGCGTAAAAGTCGGGGTCCTTTTCAATGGCGGTTTTGAAATAACGGATGGCTCCGCTTGTGTCTTTATTTTCAGCAGAGATCAAGCCATTTAGAAAATATAACTGCGGATTATCATCGTCAATGGACATGACGTTATTCAGGATTATTTTAGCCCGACCATACTCTTTAAGATAAAAGTGTATTTCAGCCAGTTTTAGCATCAAATCAACATTATCAGGAAATAGTTTTAATCCCCTGTTAAGTGAATTTTTAGCGCTGTTCGGCCGGCCGGCTACCACATAATATTCTGATTGTTGAATATAATAACCGGGAACCAAAGAGTCAAGGCGGAGGGCAATGGAAATATCATTGATCGCTTCGTCATTTTTCTTCAGTGTACTCTGCATTTTAGCCCGGCGGGCAAATAGAGAAGCATTGGTCGGGTCACGCCTGATCAACATGTTCAGGGTTGAAATATCAACCGTATCCTGCTTCACGTTCAATGAATCGGTAACAGTTTCTCCCGCTTTTTTATTTTTATGACCGGTACACGATGAAAGCCAAAACGTGTTAAGAATGATCAGGAGTCCGGCAGAGAGTTTTATTGCCAAGGAAAGTTTACTGATTTTCATGGGAATCGGTCTTCTTAATTTTCTGAATTAATTCCTCTAAAAGTTCAGGATTATCAGCAAGCAGGTTTTTAACCGCATCTCGTCCCTGCCCAAGTTTCGTATCCCCGTATGAAAACCACGACCCGCTTTTTTTGATCACGTCGGTATCTACGGCCATATCCAATACCTCACCGATTCGTGAGATACCCGAACCGTAAACCAGGTCAAATTCTGCTTTTTTAAACGGAGGAGCTACTTTGTTTTTAACCACTTTAACGCGGGTACGGTTACCGGTGGCTTGTTCTCCATCTTTGATCTGCCCTATACGTCTGACATCCAATCTGACAGTGGCGTAAAACTTGAGCGCATTCCCCCCCGTGGTGGTTTCGGGATTGCCGAACATGACACCGATTTTTTCACGAAGCTGATTGATAAAGATGACGCAGGTTCTGGTTTTGCTGATGCTACTGGTTAATTTTCGTAATGCCTGTGACATCAGCCTGGCCTGAAGACCCATCTTTGATTCACCCATCTCACCTTCGATTTCTGCTTTCGGAGTTAAAGCAGCCACACTGTCGATTACAATGATATCTATAGCTCCTGAACGGATTAAATGATCCGTGATCTCAAGTGCCTGTTCTCCATTGTCCGGTTGCGAAACCAAAAGATTCTCCACATCTACTCCGAGTTTTTCAGCATAAAACCGGTCAAAAGCATGCTCGGCGTCGATAAATGCTGCAATTCCCCCCTCCTTTTGTGCTTCGGCAATGGCATGAATGGCCAGCGTTGTTTTACCCGAAGATTCAGGGCCGTAAATTTCAATGACACGGCCTTTGGGATAACCTCCGACTCCTAAGGCAAGATCCAGTCCGATCGATCCTGAAGAGATAGTCGGAATATCTTCAATTGCCTCATCTCCCATACGCATGATGGTGCCTTTTCCATAGCTTTTTTCGATTTTATCGAGGGTCAGCTGCAGAGCTTTTTGTTTCTCCTTCTGTTGAGAATTTTCTTTTTCCATGTTTGAATTATTTGTCTAATAATTATGGATGCAATAAAACCGGTGAAATGGAAAAAACCGGACCGTTGTTACTGCATTTGACTAAAGTACAAATATATCAACTATAGATGGTTTTTTAATCGTCCAGATTCTGGAACTTTATTAACAAAGATGAGCTGCAATGTCAATAAAAATGTTTATTTTGGTCTCCCTAAATAAAATGATGACAAAAAAGATCAAATATCGACCTGATTCAATTGATTCTGCTGCCGGACAAAACGACCGGGTCAGGTATCTGGTGCTGCATAATGATGAGATTCATACCATCAAATATGTGATCGGTTGTTTGGTGGAGGTGTGTGCCCATGATCCGGTACAAGCAGAGCAATGTGCGTATATTACACATTACAAAGGCAAATGTGAAGTCAAAAGCGGAGGACATGATGATTTGGAACCCATGCGGGAGGCCTTGATAAACAGGGGGCTACAGGTAACTATCGAATAATCAGAGAATGACCATCATTGGTATTATACTTATGATCCTGGCAGGAATCGTTCTGCTGCTGCTTGAATTTCTTGTTGTTCCCGGGGTGACTATCGCCGGAATTGGTGGAGTGGCTTTACTGGCCGGAGCAGTGTACCTTGCATTTACTTTTTTTGATACAACTGCAGGGTTGATTGTATTGGTGGGTGTACTTGTGGTTTTGTTGCTGACTTTTTTTTTGGTGCTTCGCTCAAAAACCTGGAAAAAGCTCTCTCTCTCCACAGATATCGATTCTCATGTTAAAAGTACAGAGGATACGGGGGTTATACCCGGGCAGAAAGGATATACACTGACCCGCCTGGCTCCGATTGGAACGGTTGTAATCAATGACCGGAAAATCGAAGGGCATTCCGAGGGACATTATATTGATCAACAAA
>Ga0190359_1002448_pt1 | contig 11034 bp, 6 predicted proteins | sample 48721823_MG_FD_161269 | JGI IMG/M metagenome (GOLD analysis project Ga0190359, IMG submission 161269) | Hydrothermal vent microbial mat bacterial communities from Southern Trench, Guaymas Basin, Mexico - 4872-18-2-3_MG | ecosystem: Environmental > Aquatic > Marine > Hydrothermal vents > Microbial...
CGATCCCAACATGGACATCATCGCCTTCCACGACTACTGGAGCGTTTTCGATTTCGACCAGAACAACCCCCACCAGGACAACCAGGGCACCCTGCGCGCCCGCTTCCTGGAGCGGTTGGTGCGCCGCACCCTGGAGCAGATCCGCCAGTACGACGTCGACGGTCAAATCGAACCGGTGTTCATCGGCGAGCTGGGCTCCAAGCCCTACAAGGAAAACCCGGGCAGCTTCCAGCAGTCGCTGTACATAATGGAAGGAGCCCTGCGGGCCCTGCAGATAGACGGTCTCAAGGCGGTCAACAAGTGGTCTTTCAACACCCACTACGAGTGGACCATGATCTCCTACCCGGGCTTCGACTGGGAGATGCCTCCCCTCGGCAGCGTGCACCCGGTGGCCGCCAGCTACTATCCCTTCAAGCTGGTGGCCGGCAACCTGCCGCGCCATTCCGACGTGGTGCGCACCACGGTGCTGGGCGGCAGCGATGCCAGCTCCGCCGGCCAGGGTTGGACCATCGTCGAGACCCAGCGCCTGTGGGCCACGGCGGTGCTCACCCCCGCCAGCGACCTGGTGCTGTTCGTGGTCAACGATTCCTACGAACCCGAGCCGGTACACCTGCTGCTGGGTCCGGGCATCTCCCCCGCCCTGGAAAAGCAGTTCGTCACCTCGACCTCCTACCAGCAGATCGCCAGCACCGAGCTGGACCGGCAAGCGGGCGGGGAGTTCGTCGACGAGGTCCCCGCCCGCAGCATCGTGGTCTACCGGGGCAGCTACAGCGGTACCAGTCCACACTGCCGCGACGAGGTGACCGTGGAACTGCCGGACGGCAGCACCAGCGACTGCACCCCCTACCGCTGCCGCCAGGGCGCCTGCCTGGACTCCTGCGCCGGCGACGAAGACTGCGCCCCCGCCTATTACTGCTCGGGCGGAAGCTGCCGGGGGCCCGACGACGGGGAGCCCGACGCGGACGGCGGCCTCCCGACGGACGGCGACGCCCGGCCGGATGACGGCGGCAACGGCGACGACGGGCCGGCGGCGGGCGATGACGGAGATCCCGGCGGGGAGCAGGCGGTCGACGGCGACGATGGCTACGACGACGGCGGCAGCGGCGACGACGGCGGCAGCGGCGACGACGAAGCCGACGCGGCCGGCCCGGCGGACGAGGGCCCGGCGGCCGGCGGCTGCGGCTGCACGGCCGGCGGCACTTCCGGCCGGTGGCAACCGTGGCCGTGGCTGCTGCTGTCCCTTTCCTGGTGGTACCGCCGGCGCCGGCGCGGCTGACCGCGGATCACCCAACCCGGTGGAGGAGCGACGTCATGAGCAGAGCGGAGACGACGATAGTGGCAACCACCCTGCTGCTGTTGCCGGTGCTGGGCGCCGGGCAACGGGCCCGGGCACAACCCTACCCGCCCAGCCCCGTCATCACCGGGGTGCAGTTCTATCCCGCCACCTTCGAGCACGACAAGGCCCCGGGCAGCGACAACTGGCCCATCACCTGGGCCGACGATGACAACCAGTACACCTCCTGGGGAGACGGCGGCGGCTTCGGGGGAACCAACCAGGTCGGCCGGGTCAGCCTGGGAGTGGCCCGGGTCTCCGGACCCCACTCCGGCTACAGCGGCCACAACATCTGGGGCGGCTACAACTCCGACGTCCCGGCCACCTTCGGGGGCAAGAGCTACGGCATCATCTCCATCGCCGGCATCCTCTACATGTGGGTGGCACCGGGCTCGGGCAAGGACAACTTCATCTCGCAGACGCTGTATCACTCCAGCGATCACGCCCGTAGCTGGACCTCGGCCGGCTGGTCCTTCACCCAGGCCCAGGGGGTGGTGCTGCCCACCTTCCTGCAGTTCGGCAAGGACTACGCCGGTGCCCGCGACGAGTACGTCTACATCTACGCCATCCGGCTCAAGGACGCCAGCGACCTGGTCGTGCAGAAGCCGGGCCAGATCGACCTCTTCCGGGTGCCCAAGAGCCAGTTGCTGCAGCGCAACGCCTACCAGTTCTTCGCCGGGCTGGACGCGGGCGGCCAGCCCACCTGGACGTCCGACCTGTCCGCGCGCCGGCCGGTCTTCGAAGATGCCCGGGGCGTGGGCTGGAACGTGTCGGTGAGCTACAACGCCGGCATCGGCCGCTACCTGCTGTGCACCGAGCACGACAGCAGCCCCCACGGCAACCTGGGCATGTTCGACGCCCCCGAGCCCTGGGGCCCCTGGACCACGGTCGGCTACTGGTCCAACTGGCAGGGCTACAGCTCCACCTTCTTCTGGAACTTCTCTCCCAAGTGGCGCAGCGCCGACGGCACCGACTTCGTGCTGGTCTTCACCGGGGTGGGCGCCTTCGACGACTGGAACATCATCAGCGGTACCTTCACCGTCACGCCCCTGCTGGAGGCGCCCGGCAACCTGACAGCCAGCGCCGTCTCCGCCGGCCAGATAGACCTGGCCTGGACTGACAACTCCACCGACGAGGAGGGCTTCGCCATCGCGCGCCGCCGGGAAGACAACCCCGCCGGCCCCCCCACGGTCACCCTTACCGCCTATGCCGGCAGCAACACCCCCCCCACCATCGAGGCGGCGGGCAGCGCCAACTCCTTTCGCACCGGGGCCCTGGTGGTGAACGACCGCGCCGACACCTGGACCAGGGTGCCGGCGGAACTGGCGGACAGCACGCGCCTGCTGGCGGCCCGCGACGACCGCCAGTCGCAACCCCTGTCGGCCATGTACACGGTGGAACTGTCCGGGCCGGCCACCGTCTACCTGCCGCTCGATCCCCGTTACGGCGGCGGCAAGCTCTCCTGGATGGACGCCGGCTGGAGCGACTCGGGGCTCACCTGCGACTCCTCGGCCCAGGCGGGCTGGAAGATATGGAAGAAGGAGATCGCCGCCGCCGGCACCATCACCCTGGGCGTGGACGAACAGCAGTACGACGGAATGTGCTACGTGTTCACCGCCCCCGGCGCCGGTCCCTGGCAACAGGTAACCAGCGTGGCCGCGGACACCACCGCATACAGCGACAGCGGCCTCGAACCCGCCACCACCTACTCCTACCGGGTACGGGCCTACCGGGGCGGTGTCACCTCCGCCTGGTGCCAGCCGGCCACGGCGACGACGCTGCCGGCCGGAGAGCCCCAGGCGGACGGCGGTGGTGACGACGGCGGCGGTAACGGCGACAGCGTCGATGCCGGGGCGGATACCGGGGCGGACGAGGGCGCCGGCGACACCGGCGCCGACAGCGGTCCGGCGGCCGACGACGGGCAGGCCGGCGGGGACGAAGGCGGCGGCGACGCAGGAACGGCCGACTCCGGCAGCGACACCGGCGACGAGGCGTCCGCGGGAGGTTGCGGTTGCGCGGCCTCCGGCCCGCGGCACGGATTGTGGCTGCTGCTGGTTGTCTGCGGCCTGCTCCTGGCCGGCGGACGCCGGCGAACCAACGGGCAGAGATAATCATGGCCGGCAGGCGAGCCTACCGGCGAACAATCCTGTGGCTGGCTTGCTGTTGCCTGGCCGGGGCCTGCGGCGGTGAAGCAACCACCATACCCCAGGCCCGGCTGTGGCCGCGGCCCGAGTACCAGCAGCCGGCGGGTCCCCTGCTGGCCGAGATCCCCGCCCTGGCCGACGTCAGCAGCTGGGTGGCCGAGGGTTGCGGCCGGGGGCAGCCCAGCGATCCCTCGCACCTGGGCGACTTCGGTATCGGCAACGGCCGGGTGTTCGCCCTGGCCGGTTACGCCTGTCCGCTCAACACCCTGCACACCATGGCCGGGCCCGATTACCAGCAGGAATCCGACTTCTACCAGGACACCTGGTTCGAACTGGAGGCGGGCGGGCAGGTGCTCGAGGTCTCCCGGGCCCTGGCCTTCCGGCCCCGGCGCAGCGCCACCCTGCTGGTGGTGGAGCAGGCCGGAGACCTGGAGTGGTACTCGCTGAGCTTCGCCCCCCTCACCGGCGCCGCCGGGGCCGTCGTGGAACGGGCCCTGGTACGCATCATCGAGGTTCACAACCGCGCCGCCACCTCCAGCCCGGAACTGGCGGTGGTCACCCGCGAGGCCGAGTCCAGTCGCCAGGGCCGGCGCCGCACCCTGGTCTGCCTGCAGCCGGAGTCCGCCGGCGACCCGGCCCGGGTGGAGCTGGGCGCCCTGGCCGGGGGCGAGTGGCGGCGGCTGGTGCTGGCCTACGTGACCGGTCGCGACGACGGCGAGATCGCGCAGACCACGGCCGCCCTGCAGGGCAGCGACGTGCCCGCCCTGCTGGGCACCACCCTGGAGCAATGGCGGGACTTTCACGACCAGGCGGCCTCGCTGGAATCCCCCGACGTGCGCGTCGACGACCTGCTCGAGGGGGTACTCACCACGGTACACGCCCAGACCACCTACCTGGGCGGGGTATCGCCCATGAGCCGCTACAGCCTGATGTGGATCCGCGACACCGCCGGCACGGTGCGCTTCCTGGTGCGCCTGGGCCTGTACGAACAGGCACGCCGCCTGCTCGCCTACTACCACCGCGCCGCCAGCGCCCGCGGCGACATCGCCAACGCCGTGGACCTGGACGTCAGCGGCCCCGTCGAGGAACCCGACTGGGACAACCTGGGGCCGTTTTCCGGACGCCAGGCCGCCGAGGGGCCTTCCTACATCCCGCTGATGACCCACTGGTACACCCGGGCCTCGGGAGACACCAGCCTCCTCGAGGAGACCTATCCCATGCTGCGGCGCTGCCTGCTGCGGCAACAGCTGGACGAAAACGACCTGCTCACCTTCTCCGGCGACGAGACCTACCGGGCGGCCCTCAGCCTCAGCCTGGGCCTGGACATCGAGCACGACTACCCGGCCTGTTGCCGCTCGGCCAACTCCTCTTTCCTGTTCGTGGCCGCGGCCCGGGCCCTGGCCGGCCGGGCCGAGGAGCTGGGGCAGCAGGCCGATGCCGACACCCTGCGCGCTCTGGCCGGCCGGGTGCGCCAGGCGGCCGAGGCCACCTACCTGCGCCCGGACGGCAGCTATGCCCCCTTCATCGACCTCGCCCGGCCCGGCTACCTGCCGCCGCCCTTCGAGGACGTGGTCACCAAGCCGCTGTGGACCGGTTACCTGGACGCCGGCGAGCAGCGCGCCCGTGACAACCTGCAAAGCGCCGTCGAGCAACTGGGCCGGAGCGACGGGTTCCTGCAGTCGGACCTGGACGCCCGCTACCACGGCTACATGGGGCTGGACATCGAGCGGGGAGTGCACACCGGCATGGCACCCGGCTACTACCTGTTCAACCTGGCCAGCTGCGATCACCCGCAGCTGGAGCGGGCCTTCGACGCCCTGGGCCTGGCGGCCTCGCCGGCGGGCAACTTCTCCGAGTACCACGTCTACGACGACCACTCCATCCTGCAACCGCTCTACGATTCCTCCGGCTACCTGGGCGATATCACCGCCCGCTATCGCCACTGGGAAGGCGCCGTCAGCCTCGATGCCCTGGTCTACGCGCTGACCGGGCTGGAGTGCGACGCCGCCGCCGGCAGCGTACGCCTGGCCCCGCGCCTGGTCGACGACTGGCCCCGCATGCAGTGGCGCAAGCTGCGCTGCGGTGATGTCCGCCTGGAGCTGCTGGCGGAGGAGCTGGGCGGCCGGCGGCGCGTCACCGTCACCGCCAGCGGCGACATCGTGGTGCACCTGGAACTGCCGCTGGGCGGGCACGCGGCCGGTCGCGTCGAGGTCGACGGCCAGCGTCTCGACGAGGAGCAGTTTACCCGTACCTCCTGGTTCGGCCGGGAGCGGCTGCGGCTGGAACCCTTCACGGCCGGGTCGGGGCGGGAATGGGTGGTGGAGGTCTGGTACCGGTGACCGCGCCGGTCAGGTGCCGAAGGGAGTGAACCAGTGCAGGTGGGTCTCCACCTCCTTGACGCCCGGCACCTGGCGGACCAGCTCCTTGATCTTCTCGGCCAGGTGCAGCTCCTCGGCCTCGGTGGCCTTGGCGGTGACGTGGACCACGCCGTCCTGGGCGCTGACTTCCGCCTCGGGGTGATCCTTCACCAGTACCGCCTTGACGTGGGCGGCCAGGGCGTCATCCTCCAGCATGCGCCGTGATTCCTCGCTGGCCTGGAAGCGTTCCAGCCGGGCGGTGTGGCAGATGATGTCCACGGCACACTCCACCTGGATCTTTTTGATGTGGATGACCAGGTCGTAGAGCTTGGGATCGGCGCTGTCGATGCCGTAGAGCTGCTGGCTCCACTTGCTTCTTTCCCTGTCGATGCGCTCGATGAAACGCTGGGCCGCCTTGCGGGAGATGCCGTCGCGTTTCATCACCAGTTGCACGCGGTCTTCCATGTCGGCGATGATGCGCACCTTCAGGGCATGGGCCACGTCGCGAACGAAAAAATGCCCGGCCATGCCGTGGTAGACGATGTTGTCCTTCTTCAGGTGGTCGAGCAGGGCGGCACGAATGAAGGCGATGTAGCGCTCCTTGGCGTATGACAGGCGGCTGAACAGGGAGGGCGCGTTGCTGACCGCCCGCACCAGCTTCACCTCGTCGACGTTGAACTCCTGGGAAGCCTCGATGAGTACCTCGCGGGCCACCAGTTCGTAGCCCAGCTGCCGGGCCACCTGCTCGGCCACTTCCTTGCCCCGGCTGTAGGAACCTCGAGAAATGGTGATGATGGTCATCGTCCGCTCCCTCGCAAAAGGCAGGCAATAGTCAAACCCTGGTCCGTCGAAAATAGGTACTGCCGGGAATTTTTGTCAAGGGAGTTCACCGTCACCTCCCCGGCGATATTGCCTTTTACAGTGTGGAGCGCTATACATCCGGCATGAGCACGCACTTTCCCCGCGAGTTTCTGGAGCGCATTCCCAAGACCGATCTGCACGTGCACCTGGACGGCTCCCTGCGCATCCCCACCCTGATCGAGCTGGCCCGTGAGAGCGGGGTCGAGCTGCCCTCTTACAGCGAGGAGGGCCTGCTGGAGACGGTGTTCAAGGAATCCTACCAGTCGCTGGACGAGTACCTCACCGGCTTCGGTCTCACCACCGAGGTGATGCGCACCCGGGAGCAACTGGAGCGCATCGCCTACGAGCTGGCCGTAGACAACCAGCAGGAGGGGGTGCGCTACATCGAGGTGCGCTTCGCCCCCCAGCTGCACACCAGCAAGCACCTCGATACCATGGACGTGCTGCGCGCGGTCTGCGCCGGGCTGGAACGGGCCAAGCGGGAGTTCAACTCCCGCCCCCAGGTGAGCGGCGGCCGGGAACCTCCCTTCGAGTACGGCATCATCGCCTGCGCCCTGCGCTACTTCAACAAGCATTTCTCCACCTTCCACAATTCCTTCCTGGCCCTGCACCGCTACACGCCCCCCGAGCGGGTCTACGCCCTGGCCTCGCTGGAGCTGGCCCAGGCGGCCGCCCACGCCCGGCGCGAGGAAGGCCTGCCGGTGGTGGGCTTCGACCTGGCCGGGCCCGAGGAGGGCTACCCCCCCCACCATCACCGCGAGGCCTACGAGTACGCCCACCGGCACTTCCTGCAGAAGACGGTGCACGCCGGCGAGGCCTACGGCCCGGAGAGCATCTTCAAGGCCATCACCGAGCTGCACGCCGACCGCATCGGTCACGGCACCTCGCTGCTCAACCCCATGGCCATCAGCGACCCGGACATCACCGACAAGGCCCGCTACGTGGCCGATCTCACCCAGTTCATCGCCGACCGGCGCATAACCCTGGAGGTATGCCTGACCTCCAACCAGCAGACCAATCCCGCCTACCGCCGGCTGTCCGGCCACCCCTTCGGGCAGATGATGGAGCGCAAGCTCTCGGTCACCCTGTGCACCGACAACCGCACCGTCTCCCGCACCACCGTCACCGACGAGTTCGCCAAGGCCTGCACCACCTTCGACCTGCAACTGCCGGATCTGAAGAACCTGGTGGTCTACGGCTTCAAGCGCAGCTTCTATCCCCACGATTACGCCGCCAAGCGCCAGTACGTGCGCCGGGCCATGGAGTACTTCGAAAAGGTGGTGGAAGAATTCACCAGGCAGGTCGATCCTCCGGCCCCCTAGCGGCCCGGCCGGAAGTTTGCTCTCATTCTACCAAAGATAACAGCACGAGACATGAATTGGCGGGAACCAGTTCGTTCATTTTTTCACTTGACTTTTTTTGAAAAGTGGACCGAATATTTGGTTGGAGTTGGAGAGGAACTTGCCCGGTTCCTATGAAGGTCTCTTTAGACCAGGCCCAACTCCTTTTCTTGTTTCTACCACTTCTGCCTTCCCTTTACGTCTATCCACGATCAGACGGGGAGGCAACCAGGTCTTTCAGCCCGGCGGCGCGCTCGCCGTCCAGCAAGCGACGGCTCACGGCATCGTCCAGCAGCCGCCGGGGATCGAAATCCGGCTCCCGCTCGCGGCAGGCCCGGGCCGCCTGCTGCACCGTCTCCTCGTCCACGTAGCCGGCTCCCAGGCAGGCCAGCGCCATCTGGAAACCGTCACGCACCTGCAGCAGCGGCACCGGCGACGGGGGCGTGTCGGCCGGCTCGCCGCCGCGGGCCAGGTGGATGAAGATGCGCTCCACCCGGCCGCCCGAGCCGCCCAGCTCGTCGAGCAGCGCCTGCACGCAGCGCCGGTCGTCACGCTTGACGCCGGCCTCCTGCAGGGCCTGCTCGGCGTCGCCGGGGCTCATCTCCCCGGCCAGCAGGCGGGCATACAGGCTGAAGGCCAGGGCGTCGCTCTCGACGTCGTCGCCGAAGAGGACCTCGCGGCTGGCCGGCCGGGAACGGCGGCAGGCCAGCAGGGCGCACAACTTGAAGCCCAGCTGCTCGGTGAGCCGGCCGGGACGAAGCCCGCGCAGCGACGCCAGCCAGTCCTTGAACACCAGGCCGTCGTGCTCCACCCCGTCGAGCAGCATCTTGCGTTCGATCACCCGGCGCATCTGCGGCGGGCTGGCGGAGACGAAGTAGATGGGAGCGGCGGCGAAGCCCTTGCCCACCCCGCGTCGCAGCCCGCGCAGGGTCTCGGGCATGCCGGGGATGGCCCGCTTGTCGACGGCGAACTCGACGGGAATGCGGGCCATGCCCCGGAGCGAGGAAAAGCGCGTGTCCAGGTAGGTCTTGTCGATGTCCCAGACGAACACCCGGCCGGCGTACCCTTCCGGGTAGTCGCGCTGCTCGGCGATCAACAAGGGGTAACCCGGGCTCATGGCACTAGCGGAAGCGCAGGGCCGCCAGCTCGCGGTCCGTGGGCAGGGACATCAGCCGGGTGAGGGCCTCGTTGCAGTTCCAACCCTCGTGCAACAGGCCGTGGACGGCGCGCACGATGGGCAGCTGCAGGCCCAGCCGCTGGGCCTGGCCGTACACCGCCCGGGAGGTGGGTACCCCCTCGGCCACCTCGGTCATGCTGGCCAGGATATCGTCCAGCTTCTCGCCCCCGGCCAGGCGTTCGCCCACCTGGTGGTTGCGCGAGAGCCGGGAAGCGCAGGTGGCCATGAGATCGCCCACCCCGGCCAGGCCCCCGAAGGTGAAGACGTCCGCGCCCAGGGCCACCCCGAAGCGGGCCATCTCGCTGAGACCGCGGGTCACCAGCAGGGCCTTGGTGTTGTCGCCCAGGCCCATGCCGTCGGCCACTCCCGCGGCTATGGCCACGATGTTCTTGAAGGCGCCGGCGATCTCGGTGCCGATGACGTCGCGGCCGCTGTAGACGCGCATGCGCGTGCCCGAAAACAGCGGCTGCAGGGCCTCGGCCACCTCGTCGTAACGCGAGGCCAGCAGGGCTCCCGAGGGATGGCCGGCCATGATCTCCCGGGCCAGGTTGGGCCCGGAGAGCGCGCCGATCTTCAGGGCGCAGGTCTCCTCCCGCAGCACCTGGGACATGCGCTTGAAGGAATCCAGCTCCAGGCCCTTGGTGGCATGCACCAGCACCTGGTCGCCCCGGACGACGTCGCCGACCAGGCGGGCCACCTGGCGAAAGGCCTTGGAGGGAACCACCAGCAGCAGCACCCGGGTGGAGGCCGCCGCCCGGGCCAGGTCGGCCGTGGCCTTCAGGTTGGGCAGCAGCTCGAAGCCCTGCATGTACCTGCTGTTGGTGTGCTGCTGGTTTATCTCCCGGGCCTGCTCCTCCCGGCGGGTCCACATGAGCACGCGGCGCTTGCGCTCGCACAGCACCGTGGCCAGGGCGGTGGCGAAGGAGCCGCCACCGACGATGAGCAGGTCGTGTTTCTCTCTGCGGGCCGCCGTGCTCATGACCGCCCCCCGTCTCCATCCATGACGCTGTGCAGGCGGTTGCCGTAGTAGAGCAGCAGGCTGCGGTTGTGGTGGAAGAGGCGGTCGCCCCGGCGTTCCAGGGCCGGCTTGCTGTGGTAGACGGCCAGGTGGGACAGGGCCGCCGATAGCACCGCCACCACGTCTCCCCGGGCCAGGGTCTCGTCGATCTTGAAGCTACCCTCCCGGGCCCGGCGGCGTACCCGCTGCAGCAGCTGGTCGATTTGCTGGTAGGTGTCCGGCAGGGGCAGGCTCTCGTCGCGGCCCCCCAGTCGCAGCAGGCGGTACAGGTCCATCTCCGGGTTGCGGGCCCGCAGCAGGTCGAACACCGCCGCCGAGACCAGCTGGATGGGCCGCAGCACGGTGTTGCGCCGGAAGGAACGCACTATGGCGCCGGCCAGCTCGCGGGTGTACTCGCGGTCGCGCTGCGGCTGGAACCCCGGCCGGCCGCTGGCGTCGAGGACGTAGCGGGCCCGCTCCACCGGGCGCCCCCGGAAATCGAGCGAGCGGCCGTTTTCGTCCACGCGGTTGCCGAAGACGTCCAGGGGCTGTCCCACCACCAGGTGGATGGTGGAGTGCAGGGAGAAGATCTGCTTGATCCACTCGTAGATGCGCCGCGGCCGGGAAAACTCGTCGTCCTCGATGATGTAGCGGCTCTTGCCGGTCTCCTTGAGATGATCGTCGATGAGGGTCTCGGCCTCCAGCACCAGCTGGTAGTTCAGGGTGCAGGGCACCACGAAGATGTCGGGCTTGTCCCGGCGTGCCTGCAGGTTGCGGATGGTGGCGTCCAGCCCCATGCCCAGCAGGCCCATCTTCAGCTTGTGC
>Ga0190359_1002449_pt1 | contig 11029 bp, 13 predicted proteins | sample 48721823_MG_FD_161269 | JGI IMG/M metagenome (GOLD analysis project Ga0190359, IMG submission 161269) | Hydrothermal vent microbial mat bacterial communities from Southern Trench, Guaymas Basin, Mexico - 4872-18-2-3_MG | ecosystem: Environmental > Aquatic > Marine > Hydrothermal vents >...
GCTTGAGAATCGAAAGGAAGAACCTTGCAAAGCACTACAGAAGGGCCCATCCCGATCTGGACCCGTACGAGCGTATGAAGGAGGCCAGAAAGGAGAGACCCCCGAGGAAGATCAGGGAGATCCCCTCTTCAACCGTGGCAAGGGTGTTCATTATTCTTTTCGTGGCGGCCATCCTGATCGCGGCAGGCCTGCTGGCCCTCTCCGTATTTCAGAGGGGGGGAGAATCCCTCGAGCCTTCAAGGAATATGTTCTACACCGCAAGTGACGGGGCGATAATCAACGGCACGTTCTATCCGTCATCGGAAAAGGGAGCCGAAACGGTGTATCTCATCCATGACATAGGCGAAGACAGGACGGTATGGAACGACTATGCAATGAAGCTCCAGGAAAAAGGATACAATGTCCTTGCCATAGATCTGAGGGGGCACGGAACATCCACGCTCAATATAAAATCCTCCGATATCACCTATGACTGGACGGTCATGGATCATGAGGACATGATGGGAATAATGCTTGACGTCCAGGGAGCATACAAATGGGTGCATGGTGAAGATATTGACGGGAACAGGAACACGGATGCGGGAGAGATGGGAGCCATGATAGGGGTGGGAAGAGGGGGCTTGTTCGCCCTGTCCCAGGTCGCGAGAATGTCACGGGAAAAGATGCTGTCGGCCACCATCATCTCGCCAACCCTCACCTGTTACGATCTCGATGTCCCGCAGATATTCCAGGACTTTGGGGACGTGAGACCCGTTATGCTGGCAGCTTCCGAGGGGGACACCATCGCGGGTAAGGCCATCGACACCGTCATGGCTGCAAAGGAAGCCGACGGGGAGAACAACGGGTTCACCTACTATGTTCAGGGTGACGGCACCGGTATGGCCCTGCTGAAGGATGAAGGACTCCAGGAAAAGATACTGGAGATAATGGAAATGGGCTGGAGCCTCGGCTCCGGTCCCTGAAGGGGTCACTGCTTCCTTCTTCCCGTTATCATCATCAACAACAGCACGGCGAACAGGGAGAGAACCGCCAGTTCGAATCCCATGGGAGAGTCGCTGGAGTCTCCGTCATCGTCCGTATCATCATCATCGGTTGTGCCGTTGTTCCCGGTCCCCGCGGAGCTCTGGTCGAAATACACGGTGATCTCGGCGGACTCTATCTTCTGCTCATCACCGCCTCCGGTGGGAACATAGGTGACCTCGACCGTGAAACCCACGTCAACATAGGGGTCGCCCATATCATCCCTCTCGGGGAACGGGCCTATGGTGGCGGAGAAGGTGCCGTTCCCGGTATCAGTCATCACCGTCCTGGTGGGGATCTCGCACTTGTTATCGGTGCAGAGCTTCCATTCGAGGACCACCCCGTCCGTGACCGGCTCGGCATCAACGAAGACCACAGGTGCGGTCACCGTCAACGTATCGGAATATGCCAACTTCTCCTTATCACGGGAGATATTCTGTTCGTCTATCACGGCGGTCTGGGCGGAAACATTCAGCATAAGGAGAACGAGAAACATGAATGCAGCCAGGGGGAATAGGAACGATATCTTGCTCCTCAATCGAACACCTCACCACCAGTTTATGGCTGGAAACTTATTAACCTTTCCTCCCCCACATGCCGTGCGCATTGGAAAGGGTTTTTAACGGATATTGTTGATTAGCCGGATGAGATGTTCATTCGGGGGACCCGCATATGATGGACCAGAACGATATCATCAAACAGAAGCTCATGGAGCGTTCTGCCGATCTTGACGTTGCAAAACAGAGATGGATCTTTGCATTCATCGCCTCGGCTCTCTTTTTCGGAACGGTTCTCCTGCTCTTCATCCTGCCCGTCTCCGAGATAACCTCGGAGAGGTCGAACAGGTATTCCATCGGAAAGGACTCCTTCGAGGTCTCGGGCGGTGTGACGGCCGTTGCCATACCCAGCACTTACTGGATGTATTTCGAGTTCAAGATGGACCTGTCAACTGCGAACGAGCACAACAAGGTCTATGTCTATCTCTACAAGGATGAGCTTCCGGACCTTTCGGTGGACGTTACCGGCACCCAGCCTGAGGAGTTGAGGGCATACTTCAGATCCACATCGTTCCGGAACGGTTCAATGACCTACTCAAGACCCGAACTTGAATGGGAGCTCGCATTCCGGGATGCGGATACAACGACCTATCATATCGTGTTCTACAACCCCGATGATCCGGACGACCCGTATGACAACCTTGCCTCCGAGGTGGTAATGAAAACATATTACGAACCCCTTCTTCCCCTCATACCCGTCTTCTTCATCGTCGCCTTCATCATAATGCTCCCCCTGATGATCATCAGGGTCTACGTCATTACCCAGAAGAAGAAGGAGCTGAGAGTGATGCTGTCCCTTGACCTTGAGAACCTCTCCGATGAGGACAAGGTAAGGCTCGGCATCCCCATCTCCCCTCGTCCAGAGGAACCGCAGCCTCCCCGATGAGGCGGGACCCGACAAGCATTGGACCCCTTTCAGGGTTTCGGGAGCGGACAGGGGTCCTTTTCCTCTGGATAACAAATCTTTTTATCATAGACCGAGATGGTCCCGGGACCCTCTAGGGTGAGGAGGTGCTCACATGTCAGAAGAGATCGCGCCTGTTATCGATGAGATCAAGGAGGCGCTTCCGGAAGTGGAAGAGGCTCGGATAAGAGAAGAACTGGAACGCTACATGAAATACGGGATAGTACTCAGAGAGGCAAAGAAGGCAATAATAAAGAAGTTCGGGGGGACCCAGCAGAACTTCGAATCATCGGGGGAAAAGAAGCTGGTCGAACTCAAGGGGAACGAGATGAACGTGGACCTGACCGTCAGATGTCTATCGTCCACGGAAAGGATGCAGCACACATCCAACGGAGAAAAGACCCTGATAACCGGATTGGTTGCCGATACCACGATGATAAGGAAATATGTCTCCTGGGAGGGGCATTTTCTAGAAAAGGGAAAGGATTACCGGATCAAGGGAGCCCAGGCCAGAACATACAGGGGCGAGGTGGAGATCAATCTAGGTGCGTTCACGAACGTCGAGGAGGCCGAGGAAGACGCACTGAAGGACCTCGATGTTTCCAAACTTCCCCGATTCGGCAACCTCCTGGAGCTGACCCTGAAGGATGTTAAGGCCGGGCTGTCCAACATCCATGTCAGGGGAAAGATAATGAACATAGAGAAACGCGTCATAGAGACCGAAAGGGGGTCCCGGACCATCTTCGACGGAATGCTAGCGGATGACACCAAGAGGATCAGGTTCACGTCATGGGGGGATTTCCCGATGGAGATAGGACAGGTCGTTTCCATAAAAGGTGCCTACGTGAAGGAATGGAGGGGGATCCCGCAGATAAACTTCGACGAGAGGGCCGAGATCGAGGTTCTGGAGGATGTCGATTTTGATATCATGAAGACCCCGAGACTTCTGGCGGAAGAGCTCATGGAGGCGGGTGCCTCCGATGTGGAGGTGGTTGGAACGGTGATAGAGGTGAGGGAGGGCTCCGGCCTCATATTCAGATGCCCCGAATGCAACAGATCCCTTATCAACGGGAACTGCTCCGTTCACGGACAGCAGGAGGGGACGCCCGACCTCAGAACCAAGATCATCCTCGATGACGGGACAGGCGCTCTCTTCGCCATACTGAACACCGAGATCACGGAGAATATCCTGGGAATGAGTGTCAAGGAATGCGAGTCCCGGTTCTGCGAGGATGAGTCCAGGGTCGTGGACCATCTGAACCAGAAGCTGCTGGGCAGGGAGTTCGAGATGCGGGGAAACGTCATACGTGATGATTTCGGACCGACGGTACTCCCGAACACCGTGAACCCCCATGAGGAGGAATACATGGAGGAGGCACGTGAACTCATTGAACAGCTGGAGGTGCTGTAGATGGCAAGGACGAGGGAGGCGGCAAGAAGGGTGTTCGCCGTGGAATACAACAGCAGCCAGCATGAGGACAGGGGTCTAGAGGAGAACGCTCCCAATTACGTTATCACCCCCCTGGGAGAGTCCGTGAACAGGATGTATCTCATCGGCGTACTGATGTCCAAGACAAATAACGGCACCGACGACTCTCCGATGTACAGGGCGGAAATAAGGGATCCGACCGGCACATTCTATCTTTACGCCGGGCAGTATCAACCCCAGGCCCTGACCGCACTGGCCCAGCTCGAGCCGCCTGCACTGCTGGGTGTTGTCGGAAAGATAAGGACATTCGTGAGGGATGACGGGAGCTTCTATGCTTCCGTGAAGCCCGAGGTCATATTCCCGGTGGATATACCCCAGAGGGACAGATGGATCATCTCCACTGCAAGGTTCACGATGGACAGGATAAGGGCTCTCAAGGATGCCTACGGGATGGATGACCCGAACGAAAAGGACCTCGTGGAAATGGGCCATTCGGGAAGGACCGCGGCTTCGGCCGTGAGGTCCATCGGCATCTACGGACAGGTGGACCTGGAACCCATAAAGAAGGGGATCAGGGATGCGCTCGATCTGGTCCTTGAGGGAGGGGGCGAATCCCTCGGGGAGCTCCCCAAGATGGAGAGCGGTCCGTCCCCCAAGGAGGCCGAGAAGGAGAAGCCGGGCGCCGAGGTCAAGGACACGGTATTCGCCATAATCAAGGCCACCATGGGCAACAAGGGGGCACTTTACCGCGACATCATCGAGGAATGTGCAAAGAAGGGCATCGACAAGATACAGCTCGAGGAGACGATACAGGAACTCCTTGACGAGGGACTCGTGTACGAACCTACGATCGGCATAATAAAACCGGTATAGAAGGGTCCGAATTGACCAGGGAATGGATCCGGCAGAGGAAGAGGGACCCCTATTACAGGAAGGCTAAGGCCGAGGGATACAGGTCCAGGGCCACATACAAGCTGAAGCAGATAGACTCACGTGTAAGGCTCCTGAAAAAGGGCGGTCGTGTCCTTGACCTGGGAGCCTCGCCCGGAGGCTGGAGCCAGTACGCAGCCGAGCGGGTCGGGCCCGGAGGCCTGGTGGTCGCCGTGGATCTCATCCCCATGGACAGGATAGAGGGTGTCACATTCATCCAGGGCGATATCTCGGAGAAAGATACAAGGGAGAGGGTGAAGGAGATATCAAAGGAGTTCGACCTTATCATATCGGACATATCACCATCCCTTTCCGGCAACAGGACCCTTGACAGGGGCAGGTCCCTTGCTCTTGCCTGGGAGGTGATGTCGTTCTCCGGAGAGGTTCTCAGGAAGGGCGGCAATGTTGTGGTCAAGATGTTCCAGGGAAACGAGGTCGATGAACTGAAGGAGGGGTTCGCCTCCGGATTCCGGAGGGTCGATAACATCAAACCGAAGAGCTCTCTCAAGAGATCCATCGAGATGTACCTGGTGTTCAGGGGGTTCGAACCATCGACGGAAGGCTGACCATAGGCCTGTACAATTCACTTGACAGGGTGAGGTTCGCCGAGGCGCACAGAAGGGCGCTTGCAAGGGCCGCTCCCGTTGCGGCGGCCTTCGACTGCAATCTTGCGGTCTTCGGTTTCCCTCTTGACAGGGAGCTGAGAACGCCGGTGGAGGTTGCCGAATGGCTCCTCGGCACAACATCCATCGGTCAGGGGGGAGACTGGATAATGAAGCTGGCCGAGGGGGGACGATTCCAGGTATTCCCCTTTCCCGGAGGGGGATTTCCACCGCAGTTCGGGAATGTCGTGATCGCCACGAGACGCCCGGATGTGAAAAAGCGAATGTCCCCGAAGGATGCGGCGAGGATGCTTCTCAACGGGTCAAGCATGCTGCTCGTTTTCGGCCTGGGCCCCAGGGGGCTGCCCGGAAGGATAATGGACATGGGCAAACACCACGTGGACCTCACGGAGAGGGGGATCTCGATGGAAACATGCACCGCCATGGGAGCGGCCCCGGCAGTGATAATGACATGGAAGGAAGCCATGCGGAAGGGAGCTGACGAGTAGTCAGCGGGATCAGATTTCCGGGAGGAAGCAGAGGTTCAGGCATCTGCCGTCGGGACCCAGGGGACCGGAGCAGATGGGACAGACCCCCGTTTCTCCCGTCTCCGCTCCGGGAGGCATCTCGTCAAGCACAGACCGGAACTTCTCCATCAGCATTCCACCCCTCAGGGGTTCCTCCATCCCGGTCTCGCTCCCCATGAAGTAGGATGCGATCTCGGAGAATACGGGAACGCCGTCTATCATGGGCTCCTCGTAATAGGCCGAGAACCTTGCCCTGCAGTTGTTGCAGAAATACACAACATGACCCTCGGGACTGTAAAAGGGAACAAGTACGCCATCGTTGCAGGCACGACATTCAGGGAAACCTTCCATTCCGGTCACCTCGGGGTATAGGAGCATGATGGATATTAACACTAACGGATGTCCACCTGCGTGACGGAAAGTGCCACCCTCTTCGCCACACCATCCAGATCCGCCTTGCTGGCCTCCACACCCACCCGCTCCGGAAGGGCATGGGTGATGGGATGCTTGGGTGCCGCGGTGCATCCGGAGGTGCTTATGATGGAGAGCTCAAACGTACCTATTCTCTTTGCAACGGCCTCGATATCCAGCTTGTCAAAACCGATGAGAGGTCTGAGGATCGGGTGCTCCACTCCCGCCGATACCGCGGCCATGTTCGGAAGGGTCTGGGAGGCCACCTGCCCCATTGAATCGCCCATTATGATGCCGTCATAACCGTTCATTGTGCACAACATGTCCGCAACCTTCAGCATTGCTCTCTTGCACAGGATGCACATGTACTTCGGATTCGAGTGCATGTGAAACGATTGAAGGCTCATCCCGTGCTTTCCCCTCAGAAGCGTTACCCGGCCCGGGTGAAGCTCCGCAAGATGCTCCGCTATCATCTCCACCTTCCTGAGTTCGTCATCACCGCCAAAGGGTCTGTTGTCCATGTTCAGAAGGGCCACTTCGAAGCCCCTGTCCAGCACGAGGTGGCTGGCCACCGGTGAATCTATCCCCCCTGACATCAGGGAAATGAACCTCATATCAACCCTCCATTTCATCAATGAGATCGCTCAACTCCCGTATGTCGTCCGGATCCACCGCGAAAAGGTGCCTGTAAGGACAGTCCTCATCAAGAACTGGTCTCCTTTCCGGCATGGACATTACCAGGGGGTAGAGCGTGCACCCCTTGGGTCGATGCTCGTATATGGTGCAGTCGTTCCCGTCGAGGAAGATGCAGTGTCCATCGATATTCCTCAATATCCTCGATCCATTCTTCTCCACCATGAAATCTCTCCTTCCAAGGGCCGATATCCGGTCGATATCCTCCAGGGTCAGTTCCATTTCCGTTTCATGACAGCACACGGAGCAGCTGTTCATTCTGCATACGTCACCCTTCAAACCTTCTTCCCCCCGTCCAGGGTGACCCCGCTCTGTCCCTGATATGTACCCGACCTCTCCTCGTAGAGCTTCTGAGGGGTGGATTCGAGCTTCTGATAGCAGATCTGGCATATCCGTTCACCGACAGGTAGAGCGACACGAACGGGGCCCGGATTGGATACGGAGAACGTCAATGTGCCCTTGAATCCCGCATCCACGAGACCGAAACCCGCAATGAGTCCCATCCTCACAAATGAGGATCTCATCCAGAGGGTGGCGCACAGATCATGGGGGACCTCCAGGTATTCCTCGGTCGAAACAAGACACCATTCACCCGGTTCCAGGTATGCCGAGCCGATGGTGACCTTGCCCTCCGGGGCCCTGAAATATACCTCCTTGACTGTCAGGTCATATCCGTTGGGGGTGAGATTCCTCTCCCTGAAGGGATCTATCTTCATGGTTCCCTTCTCGAGCCTGTGAACGATATCCTGATCCGTGAGAATGGACATGTAGTTCAGTACCTGTCGTTCTGGTTAATGTTTTTTTTCGGCCCGGGAGCATTTTATCCCCTTCCATTCACTCCTCCTCTCTTCATCGTATCGGAAATTCGATCGACCCTGTCGTTTCGCTTCTCGAATGGTGGAATCACGCTTGAAATAACAGATCCCGGGGGGCGGGGTGTTTGTACGTTCGAATGGAGCATGCTTCATTCGATCTTTCATTCCTCTTTCAAGTCCCGGGAAGCTCCCTTTCTCTTTCCCCGTTTTGCAATTCCGAGGATTACGAGAATCCCCCCCAGGAGGAATACCGTTCCGGAGAGACAGCAGCAGCATACGTTCGGTCCTATCGTGATCGGCATGCTTTGTGCGCTCTTCACTTCGGGGATGCCGAACGAATCCTTCTCGATCTTAACGATGATGATCTGGCCCTTATCACCTACGTCATCCTTAGACATGAACCCGTTATCACAGCCCTTGAACCTGTATCCGTGAAGCTCCATTCCGAATAGGTACTGGCTTTCTTCCTCATCGATCCTTCCAGAGACAGTGATTGAATCACCGGCGGACGAGGAGTTGACCCAATCATCGTATTCCTTGTCCGCGGACCTTGCTCCCATCCAGAACCCGAACGGGAGGAGAAGGGACATCAAGAGGACCGCTATGAGGAAAAATACCGCAAGGACCGCAAGGATCCCGCCAATTATCGCCATCTTCGACATGTTCACACCGATATGCGGAATGTGTTCATCTCTTAGAAACCTAACTGATGATGGGTGCCGGGGTCATCTCCGAATTCCGCATAACGGAGGCGTAAGAACACAGCTCCCGATACGGAAAAATATCAATACAACCGAGCATGGACCATCGATACGCCATATCAGCTCCAGGAATGAAACGGAAAAGGAAACCCGGTCGGTATCGACCCCATGCTGAATGATGCTGATGATGGGATGATGAAGATCGGGTGCCAGTTCACTGAAGCTCCCCTGCAAAAGGGAAATATCGACGGTACGCCCTTTCCCCCCTCATGTGGAACCTCATCAGACTGTTCCTTCTGGAGGAGCTGAGGCTCAGAAGGTCCTTTTCCTCGGCGCTCTCCCTCCTTGTCTTCCCCGAGGTCATACTTCTGGGTTCCATGTGCGGGTACCTCTTCCTTCCTCAGATGGGGAATTCCCTGACAACGTCCCAGATACACATGGGTGTTCTTGGTTCACTTTTCATGTTCGGCGTGTCCATGGGGGGGATCGCATTCCTCGGAAAGGAGTTCATCGAGAGGTCGCTCGGCCCGGTGACGATGCTGGCAGCCTCCGTATCCTACCAGCCCGTTCACGAGAAGAGAATGTATCTGGCATACTTTCTCCATGATCTCCTCTTCTACATGTTCCTGGTCCTCGGACCCATGACAGGAGGACTGCTGTTGGGACAGATCGTGAGGCCGATGGAAGCTGGAAGGTTCCTTCTCATCACGGCGGCCCAGTGGTCGACGTTCCTTCTGGGGCTCTCGCTCTCGATGCTCGTCAGCTCGATGATAAACAGGAGAGGGAGGTGGATACTGCTTCTCGCACCCTTTTCCATGGCACCCCTCGTGACCGTGCAGATCCTCACGGGGGAGGTGAAAGGGTTCCTCCCCGCAGTGCTCTCGATCGAGACGGGGTCATGGGCTTTCATAATCCTGACATCTCTCCTGGCGGTCGTATACACCGCTTTCGGGGTCCTCCTCTTCGAGGGAGGCGCGAAGGGGAACCGCACATCATCGCCCGGAAGCTTCCGCAGGATGATGGCATTCTCGAGGATCCTCTACCCTTCGGACCATGTGTCAAGGGCCTTGCTTGCAAGGGAGATGCTTTCCCTGGTCAGGGGGAAGGCCTATCTCAGGATCTCATTCTCCCTGCTGTTCCCCCTTCTTGTCATATCTGGGATGATAGGCCTAATTTCCGGAATGGAGGAGGTGCCCGTGAGATTCAACGTCACCTTCTTTGCGGTCATGATCTCGTTCTTCACGATTTCCATATACACGCATCTGACGAACATGGACTTCCTGGACTTCGACCAGACCCTGCCGGTGGACACGCCCCGCCTGATAAGGGTCAAGGTCAGGCTCTATCTGATGCTCTCCCTTCCCATCGCCTTCATGTTCCTAATAACGATGTCCATCGCGACCGGGGACATGAAAGGCCTTCTTTTCGGCCTGCCCCTTGTTCTGGTGGCCGTTCCCTACATGGGATTCGTCACCGCATACCTTACGGGGCTCTGGACCAATTCACTGCTCTTCGACTCGTCCGTTTTCATGAAATACATGATATTCACGGTGCTCCCGCTCATGTTCTCCACAATACTTTCATTCCTCATGACGGAGGTCCTCCTTCCGTCCATCATCGGAATAGCGGCAATCATCTTGATGGGGGTGGCCGCGGTCTTCATCATCTCAAGAGGTCTGGACAGCAGATGGAAGGATGTTCCTCTCTCCTCATCCGGATCCGGTTTCAGGAATTGAACGTGATGAAGCCGTCGAAAGGGGCTTCGGCCGAACCATCGAACCTCCCCCCTCCCTTATTGCTGGCGGTTCCGCTCATAACAATCGTGAAATGGAGAAAAGAACGAAGGAATGCTCCGCATCCGTCCGGTATCAGTGGGATTTGGCCCAGGAATATGACCTGAGCTTGGAGGTCTTTCCGAATCCGCAGGATGCACAGGTCTTCTTCCTGATGTGATAGGAATGCCTGCCGCACCTTCTGCACCTGATGTGCAGGGTCTTCTGCCTCTTTCCCTGAGATGGGGTTCCTTTTGACATCTTGTCCGCCTCCCTATGGTGAGATGTAGATCACATTATCCCCTCGAACGATGGTGGTCTCCACCTTCCCCACGACCTCGCCGTTTTGAAGCTCCTCGGCCTCCTTCAGGACAAGGTTCATGTGGATATCGTAACCATCCAGGGTTCCCCGGAATTCCCTTCCTCCCTTGAGTTCGACTATCACCCTGTTGGAGATGGCTTCCTTCAATGCGTTAAGGGGTTTTGGGGACATGCGAGCTCCTCGAATGCGTCACTACAAGCAGGTTTGCTATTTAAGGATTGCCTGTCATGGCTCCGTGGAAAAACTCTCTTCCAGGTACAGAAAGTACTACCGCATTGCCCCCAATCTCAGCTGCAAGTCCTGCATAACTCAATAAAAATGAGAGCTGGCTTTGAATTTGACCCGT
>Ga0190359_1002450_pt1 | contig 11025 bp, 7 predicted proteins | sample 48721823_MG_FD_161269 | JGI IMG/M metagenome (GOLD analysis project Ga0190359, IMG submission 161269) | Hydrothermal vent microbial mat bacterial communities from Southern Trench, Guaymas Basin, Mexico - 4872-18-2-3_MG | ecosystem: Environmental > Aquatic > Marine > Hydrothermal vents > Microbial...
CTTTAAGCAATTTATTATCTGTTTAACAAGTTTAATATACTTCTTTTCTTTTTTCTTCATTAGTGGACACCTCCGCTGTCCACCCCCAGTTAGTCTTATGACTAACTAGGTTATAAATTTAACTGAGGATTTCTACTAAGCCACAAAAACAAAAATTTTAAAAATAAAAACCCTTTACTGTTTATATGATTTTAATAATAAACTTTGGTGGGCAGTATTGCCATCTGATTTCTAAAAGGATTAGAAAACTCAATGTCTATTCTGAGATTTTGCCCTATAATGCCTCTTTGGAAGAGATTGATAGGTTAAAGCCAAAAGGGATTATACTCTCTGGGGGGCCTAGCTCTGTTTATATCAGAGATGCTCCTATGCCTAAAAAAGAAATTTTTGGCTTGGGCATTCCTATATTGGGCATATGCTATGGACAACAATTAATAGCTAAACAATTAGGTGGAAAGGTAGTGCCTAATAAGATAAAGGAGTATGGGAAAAAACTCTTGAGAATAAAAAATAGAAAAAGATTGCTTAGGGGTTTAAAGAATAGGGAGATAGTGTGGATGAGCCATGGCGATGCTGTTGAAAAATTACCAAAAGGATTTGTTACTTTAGCTTCAACAGATAGCTGTAAAAATGCTGCTATAGGTGATTTTAGGAGGGATATATATGGGGTACAATTTCATCCCGAAGTTACCCACACAAGGAATGGCATGAGGATTTTTAGGAATTTTGTTTTTGATGTATGTAAAAGCAAGAGAGATTTTAGGATAAAAGATCTAGCACAACAATTAATATATGATATTAAGAATAAGGTCGGGAAGGAGCATGTTATTATGGGTGTATCTGGTGGGGTTGATTCAACCGTAGCCGCAACTTTGATAAATAAGGCTATTGGAAACAGATTGCATTGTATCTTTATTGACCATGGTTTAACCAGAAAGAATGAGGTTGAAGTTGTTAGGAGAAGGTATAATAAATTGGGTTTGAATGTTAGGTATGTTGATGCATCAGAGTTGTTTATTAAAAAACTGAGAGGTGTGATAGACCCAGAAAAAAAGAGAAGTATTATTGCCAAGACATTTATAGATGTTTTTGAGAGAGAAGCTAAATTGTTAGAAAAAAAATATGGGAGAATAAAGTTTCTAGCCCAAGGGACCATTTATCCAGACAGGATTGAGTCTGCACAACCCTCTAAGGAAGCAGATAGAATAAAAAGCCATCACAATGTCATATTGCCGGAAAGAATGAAGTTGAAGGTAATAGAACCAATAAAGGATCTGTATAAAGATGATGTTAGGGAGTTGGGGAGGGAATTAAAAATTCCCTCCGAATTACTTAATAGACATCCGTTTCCAGGTCCTGGCTTGGCTGTAAGAATACTTGGAGAAGTAACAAAAGAAAGAATTAAAATCTTACAAGAGGCGGACCATATTTTTATATTGGAGTTAAAAAGGAATAATCTTTACGATAAGGTTTGGCAAGCTTTTGCTGTTTTATTGCCTGTTAAGTCTGTTGGGGTAATGGGAGATACAAGAACATATGAGAACATAGTTTCATTGAGGGCTGTGACTTCAAAGGATGCTATGACTGCAGATTGGGCTAAGTTGCCAAATTCTTTTTTGGAGATGGTATCAAATAAAATAATAAATGAGGTTAGAGGGGTTAATAGGGTGGTTTATGACATAACTCAGAAACCACCCGGAACAATTGAATATGAATAGCTAGGTAATGCTAGGTAATAAAAATATAAGAAATATATAATTAAAATATTATATCCTAAAATACAAATCTTTTTAAATTATGATAAATCTGTTGTTTTTTTAATATGAATCTAGAATTTAGAAAACTATTTTCTTTTTTGTTGAGGGGGTATTATTTATGTATGCAGTCTTGGCTTTAAAGGATGGAACTATTTTTGAAGGTAAGGGCTTTGGAGCAGAGGCAGAGGTAAGTGGGGAGGTTGTTTTTAATACATCTTTGGTAGGTTATGAAGAAAGCTTAACTGATCCTTCATATAAGGGGCAAATACTAACTCTGACTTATCCCCTTATAGGAAACTATGGCGTAAGAAAGGAAAACTTTGAATCAGATAGAATCCAAGTGGAGGGATTTGTGGTTAGGGAATATCAGGAATTTTATTCTCACAGAAGTGCTATAAGGAGTATTAGCCAGTTCTTGAAGGAGTATAATATTCCTGGAATTTCCGGAATTGATACGAGAATGCTAACAAAGAGGATTAGGGAGTATGGTGTTATTAATGGAACTTTGGTTACATCAAATGAGCCAATAGATAAAGAAGAGATTTTAGAAAAGGCAAAGAAGATTCCTGATTATTCAACACTTAATCTATTGCCGAAGGTTTCTGTAGAAAAACCAGAGCTTATTGATGCCAAAGGCAAAAGGACAATTGCTTTAATTGATACAGGTGTGAAGCTAAGTATTATAAGGAATTTTATAAAAAGAGGAGTGAATGTTTATAGACTCCCGTATAACACAAAACCAGATGAGATTATTGACTTGAAGGTTAGTGGTTTGTTTGTGGCTAATGGTCCTGGTGACCCTGAAAGAGCAGTTGATGCTATTAGGCTTGTGAGGGAGTTGCAATCTGAGTTACCGATAACCGGTATTTGTTTGGGTAATCAGATTGTTGCCTTGGCTCTTGGTGGGAAAACCTACAAATTAAAGTTTGGGCATAGGGGTACTAACCAACCAGTTAAGGATCTAGAGGAGGATAAGGTGTATATCACTTCTCAGAATCATGGATTTGCTGTTGATCCTGGGAGTCTTGATGGTACTGGGTTAAGTGTGAGCCACATAAATCTCAATGATGGTAGTGTGGAAGGCATGAGGCATAAAAGATTACCAATTCAGACAGTTCAAATGCATCCAGAAGCAAATCCTGGTCCTTGGGATATTGAGGATATTTTTGATAGGTTCATAAGGGATTTGAAAAATGCCTAAGAGGAAGGACTTAAGGAAAATCCTGGTAATTGGTTCTGGACCAATCATAATAGGACAGGCTGCGGAGTTTGATTATTCAGGAACACAGGCATGTAAGTCTTTAAGGGAGGAGGGATATACTGTAGTATTGGTTAATTCGAATCCAGCAACAATAATGACCGATTTAGATATGGCAGATATCATCTATATAGAACCACTCACTGCTGAGGTTCTTGCTAGGATTATTGAGAAAGAAAAACCTGATGCTTTATTGGCTACTATGGGAGGTCAGACAGGACTTAATCTTGCTGAAGAATTACATAAAGGAGGAGTACTTGAAAAATTCAATGTTGAGGTATTGGGAACATCAATAGAAGCTATAGAAAATGGAGAAGACAGGGAGAAATTTAGGGATTTAATGGAGAATATTAAGGAGCCAATACCAAAAAGCACAACAGTAAATAATCTGGAGGAGGCAAAAATCTTTGTTAGGCAAATAGGTTATCCAGTAATCATAAGACCCGCATATACTTTGGGTGGCACAGGGGGAGGTATTGCAAGGAACGATGCAGAGCTTGAATATTTTGTTAGTAGTGGCTTGCAGCAGAGCTTGATAGATCAGGTTCTTGTTGAGGAAGCAATTCTAGGTGTTGATGGTTGGGGAGAGTTTGAAATGGAGGTTATGAGGGATAAGAAAGATAATTGTATTATTATATGTCCTATGGAAAATTTTGATCCTATGGGGATTCATACTGGTGAGAGTATCGTTGTTGCACCGACACAGACATTGAATGATAAGGACTTCCAGAGATTAAGGAGTGCAGCAATTAAGATTATACGGGCTTTGAAGGTGGAGGGTGGTTGTAATATACAGTTTGCTCTAAATTATAATACTGGGGAATATAGAGTTATTGAGGTTAATCCAAGAGTTTCTCGTTCCTCAGCTTTGGCTTCAAAGGCTACAGGCTATCCAATTGCAAGGATTGCTGCAAAAATTGCTGTTGGTATGACTCTTGATGAGATACCTAATGATGTAACAAAGAAAACAAAGGCTTGTTTTGAACCTACTATTGATTATGTTGTTGTTAAGATTCCAAGATGGCCGTTTGATAAGTTTGAAACAGCTGATAGGAGAATAGGTACACAAATGAAATCTACAGGGGAAACGATGGCTATTGGAAGAACCTTTGAAGAAGCATTGCAGAAAGCAATACGCTCTTTGGATGTGGGAAGGCTTGGTTTGGGTTATGATTACAAGAATAAGGTTTGTAAAGATAAGGATGAGATAGTAAAGAATCTTAAGGTACCTACACATAAAAGGCTTCTTTATATTAGGGATGCTATAGCCCTAGGTATGAGCATAGATGAAATTCATAAGCTTACTGGTATAAATAAGTGGTTTTTGGACAAAATAAGAAATATTTATGAGAATGGTAAAAGAATAAAACTTACTAAAGAGTCTATTCTTGAAGCTAAGAAAAAGGGATTTTCAGATATTCAGATTGCTAAGATAACCAACAAAACTGAAGAAGAAATAAGAACATTTAGAAAGGAACATGGTATAGTACCAACCTACAAGATGGTTGATACCTGTGCAGCAGAGTTTAAAGCATATACTCCTTATTTTTATTCTACTTATGAGACTGAAGATGAGTCAGATCCCTCAAGCAATAAGAAGAAAGTGATTATTTTAGGGAGCGGTCCAATACGAATTGGACAAGGGATTGAATTTGACTATGCCTGTGTTCATTCTGTTTTTGCATTGAGGGAGATGGGTTATGAGGCAATAATAATAAATAACAATCCAGAAACTGTTTCTACCGATTTTGATACATCTGATAAGCTTTATTTTGAGCCATTAACATACGAGGATACCCTTAATGTTATTGAGAAAGAAAAACCGATGGGTGTTATATTACAATTTGGTGGACAGACGCCTTTGAATATAGCAGTTAGATTGAAAAAAGCAGGTGTGAGAATACTTGGTACCCAACCAGAGAGTATAGATATTGCTGAAAATAGAGAAAAATTTGGAGCAATACTAAATAAATTGAATATTCCTTCTGCAGAGTGGGGTACGGCAACCTCTTTTGATGAGGCAATAGAGGTTGCAAATAAAATAGGTTATCCTGTTTTGGTTAGGCCTTCTTATGTCTTAGGCGGGAGGGCAATGCAGATAGTTGATAGTGATGAGGAGTTGAGGAGTTATATGAAGGAGGCAATAAATGTAAGTCCGGAACATCCAATCTTAATTGACAAGTACCTTTCAAATGCGATAGAACTAGATGTTGATGCTCTTTGTGATGGAGAGGATGTTTTTGTGGCTGCGATTATGGAGCATATTGAAGAAGCAGGTGTTCATAGTGGGGATTCTGCCTGTGTAATTCCTCCCCAAAATATTTCTAATGAAATAAAGAAAAGAGTTATTGATTATACTAAAAAATTAGCATTAGCTTTGAAGACCGTTGGCTTGATTAATATCCAGATGGCTGTTAAAGATAATGTTGTTTATATATTGGAGGCTAATCCTAGGGCATCGAGGACTGTTCCTTATGTAAGTAAGAGTATTGGTATTCCATTAGCTAAGATTGCAACAAAGATTATGCTTGGAAAGAAATTAAAAGAACTATTGGTTACTAGTTATAAAGAACCGAAATTCTGCTCTGTAAAAGAGGTTGTTTTTCCTTTCATAAAGCTTCCAGGTGTTAATCCAGAACTCGGTCCAGAGATGCAATCTACAGGTGAGGTTATGGGGATTGATGAAAATTTTGGTAAGGCTTTCTTTAAAGCACAGATATCTGCAGGGAGCAGGTTACCTTCCACTGGTAATATACTAGTAGCCATCGGTAAAGATAAGCACAAGATAGAGGCTCTTCCTATCATTAGGGAGTTGATTGATATGGGTTTCAGGCTCTATTGTACCAGGGGCACGGCCCTTGTCTTTAAACAGCATGGCATAAACTCAACTGTTGTTCCTAAGATAAGGGATGATCCGCTAATATTGGACTTAATGAAGAGTGGAGAGATTCAGTTAGTAGTCAATATACATAGAGGAAGCCACCCAAAGAGTGATTCAGCTATTATAAGAAGAACATGTATTGACTTAGGTATTCCGTGTATTACAAGAATGTCTTCCACAAAGGCTGCTTTAAAAGCAATCAAATCTTTGATTAACCAGAGGCTTTCTGTTATTTCTCTGGAGGACTATTACAAGAAGTTTGTTTAATTTTTAGTATCCTTTGAATATAATCTTTTTTTTGTTCTTTATTAGGATTGTTCTGTTTTTTCCTTTTTTGACATAACCAACAATCTTTGCTTCTTCTTTGAATTTCTCTGCAATAGATATTGCTTTATCTGCTTCTCTATTATCTGTAATTAAGAAGAAGCCCATTCCCATGTTGAATGTCTCATACATCTGTTTATCCGAAAACTTTGATTCTTTTTGCATTAGCTTAAATATTGGTTGTGGTTCTATTGGGTTGTTGATAATAAAATCAAAATTTCCTTTGATTCTATTAAAGTTCTTTAGACCATAGCCTGTATTGTTTATTCCAATTATTCTACATCTTGAGGATATAGCTGCTATTGTTTTTGAGTAAATCCTCGTTGGTTCTAATAGAATCTCTCCTATCGTGGAATTGTCAAATCTATCGTCAAGCCTAAATTTTCCTTTATACCTTTTCTTAAACTCTTTTCTCTTTTCAAATTCTCCCTTCAGTAGATTTAATCTTAAGTCAGTATAGCCATTTGAGTGTGGACCGGAGCTTTTTAGTGCTATTATCCTGTCTCCTGGTTTTACTTTTGTGTTTAAATCATCTTTTCTTATAAAGCCTATCATTCCTCCTGCTATATCAAACCCAAACCCCGGGTTTATACCAGTTACTAGTTCATCAACTGATGCTGTTTCTCCCTTTCCTAAATTTATGTGTATGGAACTCCTTAGTATATCACCCACATCACATAAGTTCAATCCTTTAACTATGCCTTTTATTATCTCTCCTGTGATTTCTTTTTCTTCTATTTTTGATTGAACTGCAAAATAATCTATGAACAGAAATGGAGAAACCTTACCTAGGGTAGCTAAATCATTAGCCGACATTGCTACAAGGTCTATTCCTATTGTGTCGTATTTTTCCATAGCTTGTGCTAGCAATATCTTAGTACCCACACCATCAATAGCACATGCCATAAAATGTTTCGGGAAAAGATTGTTCTCGTATAATTCAGCAAACATTCCTCTTGATAGCGGGTGCATGTTCTTCTTTAGTTCTTTAGGTATGCTCTTCTTAATAGCAGAAACAGCTTTTGCTTCTCTTTTCTGGTAGCCTTTTCTTTTCATCTTTCTTTTTAGTTTATTAATTCATTTATTAAACTTTTCTTTTTAGGGTTCTGTAAACATATTATTGGTGAGTTCATAAAAATCAATCCTAATAAGAAATCAAAGAAGAAGTTTTAATCTTCTCAGATAAATTCTTGACAATTCAATTAAAAATATATAGGTAAAAGGAGGGAAAAGAAAATTAAAAATTGGAAAAGATTTAATATCTCAAAGCAACTTAGCCAGCTTTTTTATATCCTTGTTTGCAATATGAGTATAAATCTGTGTTGTCTGCAGGTTTTTATGCCCAAGAAGTTTTTGTATATGCCTTATATCACAACCAGCTTCAAGTAAATGTGTTGCAAAACTATGCCTTAATGTATGGGGAGTTGTTTTCTTTTTTATTCCTGCCCTTTTGCTTGCATTTTTAACTATTTTTTGAATTGTTTCTTCTGAATATTTTCTGCCTCTGTTTGATTCAAAAACAAGACCTTCTCTGTGAACTTTAAATTCATTTAACTTATTTTTCAGTTTTTGATGCAAAAATACAATTCTTTCATTTTCTCCTTTTGTTGTTTTAAGATGAATAATTTCTCTGTCAAAATCTATATCTTGCCATTTTAGGTTGCGAACTTCACTCAAACGCAAGCCAGCATAGTAAAGGAACATTAAAATCAACTTATGTTGTAAGTTTCCTGTCTTATTAATCATTTCTTCTACCTCAGTTTTACTTAAAACAACCGGAAGTTTTAACTTCTTTTTAACTAAAGGGATTTCTTCACTGAAGTTTTTGTTTAAAATATTTTCATAGAAAAATTTCAAGGCAAAATAAATACTTCTTATTGTGTTTCTGCTTTTATTTTTATATCTTCTTAAAAATTCTTTGGGTGATTTGCCTGATGAAAGGAACAATTCAGTATAGTAGAGATATTTTTCAATTGTTCTATTCGAGTATTTTTTAAGTTCTAATTCCTCTTTTAACTTACTCAGACCCCTATCTCCCTTATCTTTATTGTCTTTACTATTTTTTTGACTCCCAACACATTCCATAAATTACTACGGGAAATCTTAATATTTAAGTTTTTTTATTAGAAAGTAAGGGTAATAGTTGTTCTACGGCTATCGCCCAAATTTTCGCTCGCTTAATTTTATAACCCCAGATAAAAACCTCTAAAACCCCTCAACACCCTTTAAGATTGTGCTCGCAAAAACTTCGTAGAACAAGAGATTAAGAGGTTCGCTTCGCTATTTTTCTCACGAAAAATTTTCAAAGAAATCGCTCGCTCACCCAAATTTTTGGCTTCGCCAAAAACTTCTCTTAATCCTATAAGTTATGCTCAATTGCGAGTCCGCCTCTTACAAGGTTGCCACCGAAAATTTTAATGTTGTTGCCTTCGTTTAACTTCATAAAACAGGAAAGAAATCACGAAATTGCTTTGCAAATCATCTAACAAAATTTTAACGAAATTTTTTCTTATCTTTAAAAGGGGTTGCCGCCTTAGTCCCTTCGGACAGAAATAATTAATCTATTAACTGGTATTGTTCATACGTTATTGGGTCAATAGCGATTTTCTCTCCTGTAATTTGAGTATCATATCCAACATAACCAAATTCGCCTAAAGATGGGTCTAAAATAACACATTTTTCTCCATTTATCTCATAATAATTTATTTGAATTTTTTCTAAATCAGTGAGTGCATATTCTTCATAGGTAGTAATATCTAACTTTATTGTTGATGAACCATATCCATCATTATAAATAACAATCCCTCCTGTATTCTCGAAAACACAGAATGATTCGGTCTGTGTTATACTTTGTTTATAACAATCTTCGTAATAAGTGAATTCTTCATCATCCATGAATAAATCATAATCATTGGCTGTGGGAACAGTAAACATTGTAACTGGTTTGCTCGCATCTAGAGAGATATTGACATACCATAAATTTCCACTATATGACTCATCCCCTCCAAAATACCAGGTTTCACCGCTACTTAATGTAATGGTTTCTCTATTCCTAGATAATTCTTCTGTTGTGATAAAAGTTGCAATTGTATAATTTTGCAATAAATCCATATCGAAATCACATGCTAGAGAATATGCATGATCTTCGGTGAGAACCAGATACGTTTTTATTCCGATATTCTCTAAAAGACTATTTAGGAGTACAGTTAAATCTTCACAATCACCTCCACCAATTTCTAATGTTTGATAAGGTGTTTGAATATATTCATCATCTCTTGGGTCAGAATAATATTTTATATTTTGTATAACATATTCATATATTGATATCAATTGACATTCTTTATCCCCCGACCAACAATCTTTAGATACTTCAATAGCTTTCTGTCTTAAGGATTGATCATTTTTCACAATAGCATCTACATATGGTTTGACATCATCAGTTAAATCCTCTTCTGTATATTCAGGGACATAATTATAATTTTCATAAACATTAGTTGTTGGAGTGGATGCAAATATTCCCCACATTATTAATCCTGCAATTACCAACCATGCAGGTAAACAATATAAAGCACCATTTGTCCCAGAATTTTTCAAAACCTCTTCATAAGTTGTGTTTTTGGGTAATCTTTTGAAATGTTTCAAAACATCTAATTTATGTTTTTTATCCACAAAACTAGAATATTTCCCGCACTCATGACAAATAAATATTAGGTCTTTCCCCATTGGTATCAGTGGAATATACCAAACATGACCTATTTTATTGGATATCCTCACATCCGCAATAACTTCTTTATTACAATTGGGGCAAAGTGTATGTATTTGTCCTAATTTTTCTCCATGAATATAATATGAACCAAATATTATCATAATAATACCTTAAATTCAGATATTTATTAAATCTTTCTTTTTTTTAAAAAAATCGGCGGCAACCCCTAAAGAAAAAACTACGGCAACAACAAATTTTCGGCGGACTCGCAACTCGGAATTTTTGCTTCGGCATCGTTGCACTAAAATTCCGTCTTCCCTTCGGTCAGAGAGCATAACATATGCGATTTAACGGTTTCGCTCGGTTGCACCTCGCTCCACCCAAACTCCTCGCTAACGCTCGGAGCTTCGTTAAATCGCATATGTTCTACGGCTATCGCCCAAATTTTCGCTCGCTTAATTTTATAACCCCAGATAAAAACCTCTAAAACCCCTCAACACCCTTTAAGATTGTGCTCGCAAAAACTTCGTAGAACAAGAGATTAAGAGGTTCGCTTCGCTATTTTTCTCACGAAAAATTTTCAAAGAAATCGCTCGCTCACCCAAATTTTTGGCTTCGCCAAAAACTTCTCTTAATCCTATAAGTTATACGCAATAATACACAAAACCCTTACAAAACATTTAAATAGTTAATATCAACAATAAATTATATGGTAGATTCAAAGTATAAATGTCCAAAATGTGGAAACACAGAATATGATTCTGGCGAAATAAGAGTAACCGGAGGTTTCTGGACTAAGATATTTAATATCCAAAACAGAAAATTTATTACATTATCATGTAAAAAATGTGGATATACTGAACTTTATAGTAAGACTGGAGAAAAAACTGCCGAGAATATTCTTGATTTCTTTACCAATTAATTTTTATATAAACAGGGTTTTATGTATTACTGTTACTCCGTGATTTTTTCTTGCAGAAAAAACGTATAACAGCGATTAAGAGACTCCGCCTTGCAGGCTCCGTCCAAATTGAATTTTTGTGGGATGCCTCAAAAATTCAACTTCTCTTAATCCTATAAGTTAGCCAAAATTTTGTTA
>Ga0190359_1002451_pt1 | contig 11019 bp, 7 predicted proteins | sample 48721823_MG_FD_161269 | JGI IMG/M metagenome (GOLD analysis project Ga0190359, IMG submission 161269) | Hydrothermal vent microbial mat bacterial communities from Southern Trench, Guaymas Basin, Mexico - 4872-18-2-3_MG | ecosystem: Environmental > Aquatic > Marine > Hydrothermal vents > Microbial...
CTCGGCATCAGATGACATTTTACTTAGAAACCTGACCCTCTACATCTGGAACTCATCCGGGAACCTTTATATGTGGGATAATGTAACTGTTGTGAGCTCGGCTAACAATATCAGCTGGAACATATCTCTTGTAAACGGCTTTTATAGCTGGAACTGCCTTGCATACGATGGCTCATATCAAAGCGCTTGGGCGGCCAGCAACTATACTGTTACAATAAACTACTCGGAGTCTAATATTACACTCCCCAATATTACGGTAACAGCCTGCTGGTATAATATGTCCTCGGTCCTGCAGGGGGTTGGTGTCCAGGTATCTGAGAACATATCATTAGGGCTTAATCCACTAAGCAACTGCTGGTTTGACGTAAACGGCTCAATATACAACTACACGAACAACAACTCAATTACCTACTGGTTTAATCTGGACACATCCTTTATGTACGGTAATTATACGCTAACATGCTATGCAAACGACAGCGGATACGGGCTTGATTCATTACTCGACCAGGAGCTTGAGGTAATAACCACCACAACCACGACAACAACAACTTCCACTACCAAAACGACAGATGGCGGAGGCGGGGGTGGAGGTGGAGGTGGGGGCTCGGCTCCGCCGACCACCGATGAGGGCAGCTGTTTTGACGGCCTTTTTAACTGCCATGATGGCTCATGTGAGGAAGAAACAGACTGTGGCGGACCCTGTGCGCCGTGTGTGTCCTGTAGTGACGGCATCCAGAATCAGGGCGAGGAGGGTGTTGACTGCGGCGGACCCTGTTCAGCTTGCCCGAGCTGTTCAGATGGTATCCGAAACCAGGGCGAGGAGGGTGTTGACTGTGGCGGACCCTGTGCGCCGTGTGTGTCCTGTAGTGACGGCATCCAGAATCAGGGCGAGGAGGGTGTTGACTGCGGCGGACCCTGCAGGGAATGCACGGCGGAAGAGAAAAAGAAGGCCAGGGAAATCGAGGAAAGACAAGGGTCAGGGGGTTCAACAGTCTATGGGAATATCTCGGAATCATGCTATGATGGGCTGCGAAACCAGGGCGAGGAGGGTGTGGACTGCGGGGGGCCATGTATGCCCTGTGCAGTAAACCACACAATAACCTTCAATGCATCATTACCAGACAGCATTAATGCAGGTGATTTGTTTGTTCTGTACGTTAACGCGCGAGCCGGGGGTTCAGAGCTCACCAATGTCAGTGCCAGATTAACATTACCGGATGATTTTGATGTGGTAAACGGGTCCACATACGCGAAGCGAATAGGGGTGAACAAAACGCATCTTTTCAGCTGGAGCATTAAATCCAACCGTTCATTGCCTGAAGGAAACTATACTGCTGTTGTTGAATTCAAATCCAATGAGATACAACAAAACCTAACTAGTTCCCTGAGGGTGAAGCACATAGATGAGGCCCCCCTGACCCGGGTGGTTAATGAGGTTCAAAGCACCGTGTACGGGTTTGTTGAGAGAGTCTATGAAACCGTTGTATCAGAGCCCTCGATGTGGATTTTATTGTCATTCTCTCTTCTGCTGATTATCTACGCCTACCACAGAATCAGAACCCGCAGAATCTAGTTTCTCTTTTTCTTTTCTTATCTCAGATAAGCGGGCTTCTATCTCGATTAAATCCTTTTGTTTGTCTCTTACGATTTCGCGAAAGCTTTCATCGTCTATCTGTCTTTTATGGAATTTCAGTTGAGCCATTTTTATCATAAGCTCTATTCTATCTCTTTTTTTCTCGAGGGTTGATACCTCATCAAGTTCCACGGTGGATTCAATCTTGTTTTTCAGCCTCTCTTTATCTGTTTCGAGGGCGGATATCTTACGGCGTCTGATGTATAACTCATCGAATAATATAACCCCGATGACCAAAACCGCTATAGCGACGAATATCAGGAAATAGGGTTGTTCTATGATATCCATCTCGCTTATTGTTTCCATGGATACCATAAACTTGACCTCCTGGATTGCTCCGCTTGTAACGTACACGCTTTGCTTGGGGTTTTTTTCTCCCAATCGCACGTATATCTCATAGTTTTTATTTCCCGCAACCGTTGAGTTAAAAAAACCCTTATCGTTGGTGTAATCTGATACTACCGGGTGCGCGGGGTCTTCTGAGGCGAATATCTCAACTAATACGTTATTCAGGGGGGCGCCTGTTTTCTCATCTAGCACATGACCGTAGATTATTGCGTTCTCTTGTGCCGTGACCTGGGTCAGCAGCAGGAAGCCCAACAATAGCAGACAAAAAATTTTCCTCATCTTATTATATTAAACTATTGATTGATGTTATTTATACATTCCTATATACTATAAGTCGGTTAAGATGGTTTTAAACTACGCTCAGCTTCAAAGCATTTATCGCTCCGAGAAAAACACCCCCTCATTGGTTCATGTAGAAGGTGATTTTTACGGGGGGGTTTTGGCTCTAGTATCCCAGCTAGAAGGCGAGCATCGGGATTCTGTTGAGAGGATGTTTAAGGATATCATTTTACGCCGTAGAAACAAGGTTTTGATGCAGGTTATGCGCTCCCTTGACACGGAGCCGTTGAATGCGCTTGCCTCCGAGAAGAAACTGTATTGGGCTCTGGTTGACGTGGTGAGGGAATACCATAATCTGCCCTCAGAAGAGAAGCCCGAAACCCAAAATATAAACAAACAAGATAAAGAAACCGTGGATAGGAAACCTAAGATGAAGGGTATGCTTTTTTTGAGGTTGAATAAAGCTCTGCCCTCGATTGCCGGGTCTGACGGGGAAAATTACGGCCCCTTCGATGAGAATCAGGAGGTTATTCTACCTGAGAAGACAGCGAGGGTTTTGATTGAGAGGGGTGTGGCAGAGGAAATATGATTTTATTTTATTACTTCCTCCATCTCTTCCTTACGTTTGCGTATGATGTTTCTGGATGCTCCGGGGATGCTTTTTATTTTTTTGGGTATTTTAGGGTCGTTGGTTTTCTCTCCTGCGATGTAGAGGGCTGCTGCTGCGACGCTGATGGGGACTCTGCCGGTGGCCAGTCCCTTATCTTCCACGTCTTTTATTATCTGGTAGGATTCGGCTATGGTCTTTCCTGAGACATCAAGCTTGGAGGCGAGTCTTGAGACATAGTCTGCGGGCTTGTTTATCGGGACCTCTACCTCGATGTTTTGCCTTATTTTCTTATAGCATTTGCCGATTTTTTTCTTGCTTACCCCGGAAACCTCTTCAAGCTCTTCGAGTATTATGGGGGATTGATGCTGTCTTGATATTATGTATATGACTGCCGCTACCATGCCCTCTATTGAGCGCCCCTTGACCACGCCTTTTTTCGCGCATTTACGGTATAGTCGTGCTATCTCCTCTTTCATGTTCTTGGGGAGATTAAGATAAGAGCACATCCTGTCTATTTCCGGCAGAGCCACCGAGAGGTTTCTCTGCAGCGAAGTAGCCATCCTGCTTCTTTTCTGCCATTTTCTCATCCTATAAAGGCTTGCTTTGCGCTCAACGGGCACGACCCTGCCTTTGATGTCCCTATCGTATCGGTCTATCTCTGTTGTCAGTCCCTTGCTCAGCTTCCAGTCCCTAAGAAGGCTGCCTGTTCGGCTTCTCTTGTAGGAGTCTTCGGTGTCGAAGGCCCTCCACTCGGGGCCGAAGTCAAAGACTGTATTCTCCAGTATAAGGCCGCATTTAGCGCAGTACACCTCACCTCTCCTGTAGTCTTTTATCTTCTTGGAGTGCTCGCATGTTTTTCGCGCTTCATCCTCTCTGGTTTTTGTTGCTGTGTTCATGTGATGGTGGTTTCTTTAATTTGGTTTTATAAACGCTTAGAAGCGAATAATCTATTCCCGGCTTACTGGGTAGGTAAACATATTGTTCATCATATATAATAAGTTTTTCTTTTCCTACCAGCAAATAATTATCGTGTTGATTATATATATTATATTATATCGATTAATCAAATAAAAAACAAATCATGAAATAACCTCCTTCCTTTTCAGCGCAGCCCTAACCAATCCAACAAAAAGAGGAGCAGGCCGCTCAAGCCTGGACTTGAACTCGGGATGAAACTGTGACGCGATAAAAAACGGGTGATCAGGCAACTCAATAATCTCCACAAGATTCCTCTCAGGGTAAACACCAGAGAAAACCAGGCCGTTCTCCTCAAGCATCCTAATATAGTTGGGGTTAACCTCCCAGCGGTGGCGGTGGCGCTCTTTCACCCTATCGTTTTCATAAAGCCTGTATGCTAACGTACCCTTCTCTATCTTGCAGGGATAAGCCCCTAAACGCATGGTACCCCCCATCTCGTCGATGTTTTTCTGGTCGGGAATCAAATCCACAACAGGGTGCTGTGTTTTAGGGTCAACTTCGGTGCTGTTTGCCTTATCCAACCCGCAGACGTTTCTCGCGTACTCAACAACAGCGCACTGCAGACCATAGCATATGCCCAGAAAGGGTATTTTACCCTCTCTCGCGTATCTTATTGAGTTAATCTTGCCCTCAAACCCCCTGGAGCCAAATCCTCCGGGAACAAGTATGCCATCGAATGCGTATAGGTCTTCCGGGCTTAAATCATCTGATTCAACCCACTTAATGTTCACCTTACATGAGTTTATCATACCAGCATGCTTGAAGGCCTCCTTTATGCTGAGGTAGGCGTCAACCAATCCCGTGTATTTCCCGACTATGGCTATGGAAACCTCATGCTTGTATTCATGCATCTTTTTAACGATGCTCTCATATTTGAACGTATAGGTGGGTTTCCGATCTAAATTCAGTTTCTTGATTATTTTATTGCTTAAATCCTGCTTCTCCAGTATCATCGGCAGACCATATATGTCATCGATATCCGGGTTGCTTAAAACATCATCGGGTTGCACGCCGCAGAAGAGAGCTATTTTCTTTTTGGTGCTTTCGGTTAGCTCATTCTCACATCTGCCGATTATTATCCTGGGCTGCACCCCCAACCTAAGAAGCTCTTTAATTGAGTGCTGTGTGGGCTTGGTTTTCTGCTCCCCTGATAATATGACCGGGATATAAGATAAGTGTATGAACAGGAAATCACCTGTCTGCTGGGCCAGCTGTCTTAGGCCCTCGATAAAAACAGCGTTCTCCATGTCCCCTATTGTCCCGCCCACCTCGATTAAAACAACATCGTTTTTGAACGTGCGAATCCTTTTTTTTATTTCATCTGTTATGTGAGGTATTATTTGCACGGTTTTGCCGAGGTACTCTCCTTTTCTTTCTTTTTCTATTACTCTACGGTAGACCATCCCGGTGGTCATATTTGATTTCCCGCTTAGGTCGGTGTTCAAAAAACGCTCATAGTGCCCGAGGTCAAGGTCTGTTTCGCTGCCGTCGTCGAGAACGTATACTTCACCATGCTCGTAGGGGTTCATGGTGCCTGGGTCTACGTTAACGTATCCGTCTATCTTTAGGGGGGCTATATCATAGCCTTTGTCTTTGAGTATGCGCCCTATGGAAGCGGCCGTAACTCCCTTACCAAGCCCGGATAATACCCCACCTGTTACTACAATATACTTCATCTTTTCAATACTTGATATATAAGATAGCGTTGTTTAAAAGTCATCTGAAACCATAGAATCTATAACGGATTTATAATCCAAAGACGGAATTCATAACAATGAAATCCAAAACAATCATACTATTATTCATCCTCGTGTATGCATCTGCTTTTGTTATTGCACCATATGATACATACGAGTGCTGGTGTTATGATAATGGATTGTCCGGCATCGGCTCGACTCTGGAAATCAGGATGGAAAACTGCGGACGCGCCTGCGGGGGATTGACCTACTGCCCCACGCTTGAGTATATGGACTGCGTTACCTGCTGTGACGTCTACTGTAGTTTCTCAGGTCTTGAGGAGGGAATACCATTAGATTCGTGCATAGATTCATGCCATAAAACATGTTACTCCAAGAACATGCTTGTTGAAATATATGAGGCAATCAAGTACATCATCATATTCATCGCCGCCATGATGTTTGCGGTCTGTGCCATCTGGTTCATCCTATCGGATAAACCCGAGTCCCGGGATAAGGCTAAAGGCTGCATGATTTATGCAATTATTGGATTGATTGTGGTGGGTTTGGCGATTCCGCTCGTTCAATTAATCTATGAGATAACCCTCCCCACCGACGTGGGGCCAGGGTACTCGTGTGCCTCACTCATAGGGGATGCGATAATAAGCTGCTATGATGCTGGGATGAATGGTGTGAGTGTTTTCATCTACCCCTGCCGGAATGTTGACGTATCAAACTGTGTGGGCTCGGCTACAAGAGATGATGTGATAGACTACATCGATTCAAAAGGCAGAAAAGACATAACCGGCACGCTTACGGCCAGCGCCAGCAAAATAATCTGGTCTGCGGGAACGATAACCTCGGACATGGGTTCTGTCTGCCTGAAAGACCATGGCACCTTCGAGGGGGATCCCATGGCCACGAATTACGGGGTTGAGGTTGAAGTGCTTCCAACCTCAAGCGATAAGGACTGCCGCTCAAAGCAGCAGATTGACATGCTGGGATACAGGGTCAAGGATTGCTGGCAAATCGGTGAGAGCATGGGCGGAGCTGATGATGTATTCTGCCCGCCTCTGATAGCTGAATCCGAGTTAAGCAGCTGGCCCGCTGATGTGGGCGTTACCGTGACCAGCGTATACAATTATCTGCGTTTCAACGGCGAAGAGGATGTTTCAGTTGACTTCAAAAGCGGGGAGGTGGGAAGCGGATTCGGCGACAGCGCATGCATATACTATGATACGTCGTTTGTTAATGAGGTTTTTGTCTTGAAATCCAGCGAGGAACCAATCTGCAGCGCCCAGGGACTGGGTCCCGAGGTCGAGCTTATCGCAAAAGCGGCAAGGGACTGCTGGGACAGTCAGTATGGAGCGGATACCGTATGCCCGAAGATAGATATCAGCGGCTGGGACGCTTCTGTTAGCGTAACCCAGCAAAACGTTGAGGATTATCTTGAGCAGATACTGGGTAGGGATGATGTAGCGGATAAGCTGGATTTCAAATCCGGTTCGCTTTCAAGTTCCTGGGGTAGTGACCTGGTGTGCATCAAGTATGATACAACGATGGTGGATGAGGTTTTTGTTTCCAAAACCAGCGACGACGGCTTATGCAGCACAGCGGATATCGGGGGGAAAATACTTACGGTGGCTCAGAATGAGCTGCACATGGACGGAAGCGACCTTGGTTACATCAAGCTTAATGTGTTGTTCGAAAACGACGACACCATCGACGGCGAATACCGGCTTTATCTCTACAGCAAGGAAGGGGTTGAACTCGACGAGGAACCTGATTTCAGCTGGAGTAATTTATTCGCCGGCGCACAGGATACCATAGAGTTAACCGGGGTTTTCTCAGCCAATACAGGGGGTTACTACATACGCCTGAAGGAAGAAAACGGTGAAGTAATCAAGGACACATACACCCATGACTTCACCGGAGCGAGCTCACAGGTTGTTATAGACATGGCATACCAGATTATGAACTGCTGGGATACCAGCTACACGAGCACTGTGGATGTTCCATGTGCTGAGGTGGATACCGCATCCTGGGAGGAGGGTTTGATGTTTGATGAAGTAGACCTAAAAAAGTATTTCATAGCTTGCACCACCTGCGGGGACCCAGCCGGGCCACAAGACGACTGGAATAATATATTCGAGGTTATACCTGTAGGGGACTACTTAAAGAAGGACTATAGTAAAATAGAAATCGTCTATGACTCCACGCTCAAGGAGGTGCATGTGTTTGGTTCATGAAGCGGTGATATATAATCGCTGTTAACGTAATACTCTAATGAGGATGGGGTGGATGATTAAAAAAAAGAGGATTTTGTTGGTTTTACTGCTGCTGGCTTCTCTCGCAGGCTCACAGCAGTTCCTGGACATATTCGATATGGGGGAACCCCAGATAGCCGCACCCATCCATTGCAGCACCGAATGCAGCAATTACCCCACAGAAGACCACATGATATATCATGCCGGGAACACCCTTGAAGAATGCCTGTACACGATATCCAGGGCATGCGGGACCTATGCGACATGCGGGATGGATGGGGAAGAATGCACCTCCTGCTGCAGCGAATACTGTGATGGAGCAGGCATAAACGGGTATCTAAGCGGATTACCCTCTCCTTTGCCCGCCGAGATGAGCAAGATTATGAGTAAATGTCGGGAATCCTGCACCCGCACATGCGAGAAAAACCTGGTGGTATACGAGCTGCGCAGTTTCTTCATCAACACGGTCATAATTATTGCAGCGATTTTTTTCGTTTTATGCGGCATCAGGTTTATTCTATCAAACGACCCCTCAACCAGGAACTCATCTAAAAACTGCATGATTATGGTCTTAGCTGGGTTGATTATTATGGGGCTGGCGATTGCCTCAGTTGACTTATTTTATCAGCCCACCGAGGAGACGGTTAAGGTCGTGCCATATATTGATTTGCTTGAGGCAAGCATAGATGATGGCGTACTGGCTTTCACATACCGGGACGACTGGCTTCCAACACATGACGTCAAATTATACATTAAACATGAAGCCCCTTTCCCCCTGGAATCCTGCAAGACAGAGGATACAGTTGATGTAGGTGACATGCAGATAGGGCAGCAGGGGAAATACTCTGTTGGGGGGTGGTGTTTTGAGTGCCAGGATTTTATAATCGATTTCACGGCAAGCGAGGGCTCATGGGTTTATAGCATAACATGCAGCGGGGCTAAAAGCAAGTGCCGAATAACCAAAATGCAGGTTACATTAAGCTCAGCATTCAAGGACGACCTTTACATTGATTTCACTGATTTCAAGTGGGACCCCACTTATGTGTCAATAGATATCATTGTCACAGGAGTCGGCGGGTGCACGGATGACGTGAAATGGAGCTACCAGGATAACTGCGTTGGGGATTTCACCCCCGTAAGCTGCGGTGAAGGCCAGAGCGTGTCATTGACGGCCCCGGGTTTTCTGGATGATAAAAAATGCACTTCAAGTGATTTCCCGAAAACACCCGGGACACACTGCGTCAGGGTTGAATGGTGCGATCATGTTGAGATTTTCCGCTACACCCCCGAGGTAGACTGCTCGGCTTACGGGACGTATGAGGAATGCGAGCAGGATTATGGAGTATGCTATTGGGTGGGGGATCCCACCACAACCGAAGGGCCATGCCTGCCCTGCTCTGAAATAGATGACTGCGAGGATTACCCTACCTCCTATCCCGAGGATGAATGGAAATATGATGGAAGAATATGCCCCTTATGCAACAGAAACCCCTGCCTTTTCAAGGGCGGATGCGTTATCACCATAGATTACTCGGTCATAAACGCAGACTACCAGTACTGTATTGAGCACGGTTATGCTTATCTAAAAAACTTCAACCTGGTGTATTCATGCTCTAACTGCGGCGAGGCGATATCGTGTCTTTATCCTTTCCTGGACTCCAAGGGCATAGACGAGTGCGATGATTATGAGGTTCCATCCTCCTGTGAATGTAATCCGTGTCTCTGGGTTGAATGCTGGACCGGGGATTACGTGGATATAATCGTGGATTCGAGAAACGGGGTGCCCTCTGCTTCCGGCAGCACGCTTAGGCTGACATGCGCTGGAGTAACCGTAAACGGCCAGGTGATGGGTGTAGCATCAAACCGCATAACATTTAGGATAACCAGCGCGGATTTACATACACTTCAGGATGCGGGCTGTAAAATAAAGATACTCGAATAATCACCTATCTGCGCTTTATATGTGAGCTCATCCAAATAAATATTTATGAGGAACTCCGTTAAAGCATTAGCTTTATCATTTATATTATTATTCATAACATACTCTGTTTCAGCTGCAACCTGCGCTGAATTATGTGATGAGGAACTAGACTACATTTATTTTGAAAGTGCATGTCTGGCGACCCTGATGAAGTCCACATACTGCAAGGATATTGGTGGAACCATTGTGTGTTTTTTTCAGCCAAAAAATCCCTCAACCGACCCCGATGATTGTGAGCGCACAAATTGCTGGTGCTGGAAGGGAGAACCCTGCGAGGAGAGCGTGGAAAAATGCGAGTTCCATTGTCTGGGTCTCGGGTGCGCTATCAGCAAAACAGTCCAATGCACCTGTACCTGCAACACACCTGGTGGTGTGGTTGAGATAACGGAATACAGCTACAACATAGATGAGTGTCTGGCTAAATGCGGTGGGGTCTGCGGGGGATATGCCAATTGCGGTATGCTTTTTGAGGACTGCCCGGCATGCTGTGCGGACTACTGCGAGAACGGAGGGCATGATTTCCATGGAAGCGAGCTTGCGCCTAAAAGATGCAAGCAGGTGTGTGAGGGCAAATGCGGGTTTAATCTTGGTATAATGGGCTTATATGAGGCTCTGCTTTATGCTTCCATCACATTCGCTGCGTTGATTTTCACGGTATGCGCCATCAGGTTTATCACAGCAGAGTATGTGGATTCAAAGGAGAAATCGAAAAGATGCATGATTTACGTGATAATGGGTTTAATCATCATCGGAGCGGCTAGTGAGTTGGTTAAAATAATCTGGAACCCACCTGTATCACAGTGCATTGAGGAAGGCGGCAAATGCATGCCAAATCCCTGCAGCGAATATATCGACTGCACATCATTGCCTTATGATTGTGGTGAAGGCTACTACTGCTGTGAGGGAGAATGCACTACCGAAATCGAAATATGCGGGGTGTATCTTGAGCCAATAACAGAGGGGGTTACCGTGGAGGAGGTGTAAGCTTATGAAAAAAATAATGTATTTTATGGCTTTACTGGTGATTGTGTGTACGGTATATGCTGACACAAAGATTACTGTCCCCGTGCCTGCAGAAAAAAACTACAACTACAACTACCAGGCTTACGCCAAATGGAACATTGAGGGGTTAGGGGACATAAGCTGCGCTGAAGATGAGGGCTCTGCCTTACAGAAAGAATACACTCTCACCAAGGGATCTGCGGTTACCTTCATATGCACCACCCCCGTAACATTTACCGAAGTAT
>Ga0190359_1002453_pt1 | contig 11009 bp, 13 predicted proteins | sample 48721823_MG_FD_161269 | JGI IMG/M metagenome (GOLD analysis project Ga0190359, IMG submission 161269) | Hydrothermal vent microbial mat bacterial communities from Southern Trench, Guaymas Basin, Mexico - 4872-18-2-3_MG | ecosystem: Environmental > Aquatic > Marine > Hydrothermal vents >...
TAGAGGTAAAGGAGGTCATAATGGACCTGTTAATCCTGGACCTGGTGCTCAAGCTGCAGTGAGAGTTATTGCTAGAGCCGGGTTAAAAATAGGAAATATTGAAGACGTTACTCCAATTCCGCACGACGGTTGTAGAAAGAAAGGCGGAAAGAGAGGTAGGCGGGTTTAAAATGCAGATTGAAAATTTTGGTGAAAGGTTCGATACAAAAGTATACCTTATTAAAGGTGTTAATGCCGCTTTTGTCAACTCTCTCAGGAGAGCGATTTTAGCTTACGTACCAACATTAGCAATAGAAGAGGTTGACTTTTACAAGAACTCTTCGCCAATGTACAACGAGGTTTTGGCACACAGGTTAGGTTTATTGCCATTGATTACTGATTTAGAAACCTATGAGATGCCGCCTGAAGACGTGGACCCTAGAGATTTTGCTAAGTATCACGTCAGCTTTAAAATCCAGAAGAAAGGTCCTGGTGTAGTGAGAGGAGAAGATGTTAAGTTTAATGATCCTAAAGTCAAGGTTGCTCAACCAAATACGCCTATAGTCACTCTTTTGGAAGGTCAAGAATTAGAAGCTACAGGTATTGCAGTTTTGGGCATAGGCAAAGTTCACTCAAAATGGAGCCCTGCTCATGTTTATTACAAGAATTATCCACAGATTACAATTAAAGACCCAAAGACAACTAAGGCTGAAGCGATTTGCGAAGTTTGCCCTAAGAATTTGTTTTTTGTTGACAAATCACAATTGAAAGTTAAAGAAGACGAGATTCATAAATGTAATTTGTGTAGGGCTTGCGTTGAAAACTTTCCTAATGAGGTTTCATTAGAACCTAAAGAAGATGAGTTTTTATTTTCAGTTGAAAGCTTTGGTCAACTACCCCACAAGGTGATTTTAGAAAAAGCAGCTGAGGTTTTGAGCGATCAGCTAACAAAGATTTCAAAGTTGTTATGATTTTGGGTGCGGGAGTGCCCGAGCGGTCAAAGGGGCTACCTTGAGGGGGTAGTGGCGAAGTGCCTACGCGGGTTCGAATCCCGTCTCCCGCATTTATGCGTACATAATTTATGATTTTGCCAAAAAAGGTAAGGAAAAGCAATTGAAAAACATTTAAAAGGTGTGAGTTATGAGGACTGGACCGACTAATCCAATATTACGGGAATTGATCTCAGATTTGAAGAGAGTCGCTAATGAGAGGCAGGAGGCTGTCTGGAGAAAGGTTGCAGAAGATTTAAGCAGGCCTACCAGAATTAGAAGAGAAGTTAATATCTCAAGACTAAATAGGTATACCAAAGAAGGAGATGTAGTAGTAGTACCTGGTAAAGTCTTATCTCTAGGCGAACTTGATCATAAAGTTACAATTATTGCTTGGGCTTTTTCAAGCAAGGCTCTTGAGAAAATTAAGAACTCAGGTTCAAAAGCATATCTGTTGGTAGATTATGTTAAGAACATTGGCAAAGCCAAGAAAGTGGCAAATATTAAAGTGATTGGGTGATTGTGATGATTATAATTGATGCAAAAGGGTTAATTGTAGGAAGATTGGCATCTTTTGTTGCTAAAAATGCTCTTTTAGGAGAAGATGTTGTTGTAGTTAATAGCGAGCAAGCAGTTTTCTCAGGTTCTCCAGAAGATGTCTTAAAAAAGTATAAGCATTTGTATGAGATGGGTGCACCAAGGTATGGTCCTTTCTTGTTCAGAAGACCTGATTTGTTTTTGAGGAGAATCTTTAGAGGCATGTTGCCTATGAAAAAGGCAAGAGGAAGAGAAGCGTATAAAAGAATAAAATGTTATGTTGGTGTTCCTGAACAGTTTAAAGATGCAAAATTTGCTCAGATTGAGGCAAAGAAGTATACTGAGCTTCCTATTTCCAAAAGGATTACTGTTGGAGAAATCTGTGAAGTATTGAGAAGCTGGAGGTCCTAAAATGAAGAAGGTTGTTCATACCTCAGGTACTAGAAAGCGAGCTGTTGCAAGAGCAACAGTAAAAGAGGGTAAGGGTGTTGTTAGGGTTAATCGCTTTTTATTGTCAAATTATTTTAAAGGTCTGTATCTTGATAAAGTTATGGAACCTATTTTGCTAATTGGCGATTTGATAAACAAAATTAATGTTTATGTTAACGTTAAAGGTGGCGGTGTTAATGCTCAGGCTGAGGCTGTTAGGTTAGCAATAGCTAGAGCTTTCGTCGAATACTTTAAAGGAGATGTTAAAGAGAAGTTCTTAGGTTATGACAGAATGTTGCTTGTTGCAGATACGAGGTATACAGAGAAGTCTAAGCCTAATAGAAGTAAGCCAAGAGCTAGGAGACAGACCTCTTACAGGTGAAAAAATGAGTTCATTCCCAATAAGATGTTTCAGTTGTGGAAAACCTATTGCTCATTTATACGAGCAATACTTGGAGTTGACTTCCTCAGGAAAATCTCCGAAAGAGGCTCTTGATGAGCTGGGTGTAGAAAGATACTGTTGTAGGTCTGCTTTTTTAACCCACGTGGAACTAACAGATATTACTGGCAGGTTTAGGAAATCTTAAACTTGTTTTTGATTTCTTATTAATTTCTTTTCTGATTTTATTCTAGTAATGTTCTCTGTTCTTTCGCTTCTATTAAATCTCTTTTAAGCAAGGTTTTCCTTTTTTCCTGTTTGCAGTTCGCAACGCTTAAAGAGATTGTTCTTTCGATCTTGTTTTTTAAATACTCTTCTAATTCGGACAGATACCGTTTACTTATTTTTAGTCCATAATTCTCTTTGATATACTTTATAATGCGCGTTTTCACAAAGAATTTAGTCTTCATAATGTTAATTTCTAGTTTTTAAGTAATAAATTCTTTTCGGTTAATTTGTATCAAATATGGTAATATTTTTAAAGATTAACGTCTATATGTAAACCGATTGTTTTAAAGCCAAAAAAGGTACTGATAAAAAATGTTCGATGTAACGCGTATCATATTATATGTAATCTTTTTCATTTTTATGTATTATACAAATTTCTGGTTAATTACTTACGTGGAGGAAAGCAATACTAAAAAAAGCACCAAACGAAAAGAAATTGCTGAATGGCCAGGCATTTCTATAGTTATCCCAATGTATAATGAAGAAGAGAATATTGGCCCAACTATCGATAATATCTGTGATGTAGATTATCCTAAGGATAAACTTAAGATCATTGTTGTTGATGATGGTTCAAAAGATAACAGCTTTAAATTTGCTCAGGAAGCAATTGAGAGAAATAAAATCAAGTTCCCTGATTTGAAACTTATTCTCCTTAGACAAAAAAATCAAGGCAAGTATGCCGCAGTTAATCACGGGCTTAAGTATGCAGATACACCTTTTTTTGCAACACTTGACGCTGATTCTTATCCTGAAAAAGATGCGCTTAAGAAATTAATCTCTGAGTTTATAGATGAGTCAGATGATCTTGCTTCAGTTACACCGATATTAAAAGTTTATGAGCCAAAAACTTTAGTTCAAAAAATTCAATGGTTAGAATATGCGATTACACACTTCTACAAAGCGATTTTATCTTTAAGGAATGCAATTCATGTTACTCCAGGACCTTTGGCTATGTATCGAACAGAAATTATTAAAAAATTAGGTGGCTTCAGACATGGACATAAAACTGAAGATATGGAATTGGCTATTCGATTGCAAAAGTATCATTATAGAATAAAACAATGTGATAATGCTCACGTTTTTACAAAGGTTCCTCGCACATGGAGAGCTTTGTTAAAACAGAGAATTCGATGGTATCTAGGTAACCTCAGAAATGTTTTTGATTATAAAGAGATGTTATTTAATAAAGAATATCAGGACTTTGGATTGTTTCAATTTGTTATGATTCCTTTATCTGGAATTTTAGCTATCGCCTTAATTATACTTTTACCCTTTTCTATGAGGGAATCAATTAAGGCGAGGTACCTTTGGTTAAAGGCTTATAATTTCAATGTGATTGAGTTTATAATGGATTCCTTTAAAAATTTTAATTTGGATTTTTGGTTCTTGAACTTAAATTTAACAACTGTTGTTATAACATCCCTTTCATTAATTATCATGTTCTATGCTCTTCATAAAGGGTTGAAAATTTTCAATCAAAAGTTAAATTTAAAAAAAGGAGACTTTTTAGTTCTTTTAGTTTACATTTTTGCATATTTTTATTTTATAGAACTTGTTTGGTTAATAGTTTTTAAGGATTTTATCTTTAAGAAAGAAATTGTTTGGAAATGAGTAATATGGGACGAGAAAAAATTGTTAAAAGGAGATATTTTATCGCTTTTTTAATAACTCTTTCAGTTTTTATTCTAGGTATTTTCTTTGGTTTTATAATGGATAATATACGGGTAGATTTTTTTTCACAATTGGCTCAAAGACAAGAACTTGATTATAGAAGTCTCCAATTACAATATCAATTAATGGATAGTGAATTGTTAGGCGATCAGTGCCAAGGACTAAAACAGTTGTTTGATAATTATATTAAAGAATTGGAATATAATCGAGAACAATTAGAAAATTATATCGAAAATGCTGAAATTAACAAAGAGGAGTATCTTATGCTAAAACGAAGATATACCCTTTCGCAAATCAATTTTTGGTATATCTCAGAATTATTAAAAACAAGCTGTCCTGAATCTTCGGATTATGTGACTATTATATACTTATATGGTACCGATGAGGATTGTCCGAAATGTGATGAATTGGCAAGTTATTTAGGTTATTTCAAGAAAAAACTTGGAACTAAACTTCTAGTATTCGCAATAGATTCTAATTTTAAAGAAGAACCAATAATAGATGTTCTAAAGAACAGTTTTGATGTGACTGAGTTGCCCGGAGTAATAATTGATGGGAAGAACTATGGTTTCTTGGACAAGGAACAACTAAAACAAAAGATTTGCGAGCTTTTGAAATATCCTGATCAGACAGAAATCTGTAATAATTAAAAAAATTAAATTTACTCAGTCTCAACTCTTGGCGCTAGAATAAAGATTAATTGTAGTTTATCCTGGTCAACAAAGTCTAATCTTAATGGATAATCTGTGCTAAACTGTAATTCAACGTCTTCGCTAAGCTTTGCTGCTTTGAGTATCTTTTTTAAGTATTCTATAGAATATTTTGCTCTTATTGGGCTTTCTGAAGCGTTTATTGAAGTATCCTCATCATTAGGAACCTCAACCCTTACCTTTGAGGAATCTCCCTTTGACTCAATGACAAATTTGTTCTCTTCAATTATGAAGCTTACTGAATCAGAGATAACATCAGCATCTTCTACGGCATCAGATATAACCTCAGATTTTGTCTTAACTTTGGCTTTAAATTCAAGTTGAGGTATCTGTTGTTCACCTTCTTGAATGTCAATTAGAGGAACATAGAACGTTCTTGAAATTTTGCCTTTCAATAAAATCTTTAATCTTTTGTCTTCAGATAATTCTAATGTTAAGATATCTGATTTCTTTGCTCTCCTGAGAATTTGTTTGAGGTTTAACAGGTTTAAGCCAAGCTCTGTTTCGCCGTCAACTTTATATTCGGCAAAAGCACTAGAAAACATCTTAAATATTATCATAGAAACATTGGCAGCGTCCATAGCAATCATTTCCATTGCCGTAGCATTTACTTTAAACCTGACTTCACTAACCAGCTCAGAAACAATAGAAATACTCTCTTTTAACAAGTCCGGCTCGGTAAGAGTAACTTTCATGATATCACTATTGTTTGTATTATTTGTTTTGTTTTTAAATTTAACTGTTTTCGAACATAACATTTAAGCATAACATTTATAAAAGCAATACATCTTCCCAAAAGATATCTAAGAGTTTTCAATAAGAACTTCAAGTGATATGCATGGCTAAGGAAAAAAAGAAAAAATGGTTAAAGGTTTATGCTCCAAAGGTTTTGAATGAAGTAGAATTGCCATCAATTTTAGCAGATGAACCTAAAGCCACTTTAGGTAGGACAATATCATTGAATTTGATGTTTGTTACAAATAGTGTTCGAGATAGGGACTATAACGTTAAATTAGAGATAGTTGATTTTAGTGAAGATAAATGCAAAACCCAGATAATCAGGTTAAATCTTCTACCTTCAGCAGTTAAGAAGAGGGTTAGAAAAAGGAGAGACAAAATTGATGATTCTTTCATAGTTTCTACAAAAGATAACAAGTTAATTAGAATTAAGCCTTTGCTTTTGACAGCCCGAAATTCTTCAAGGGAAAAACGAAAGTTCCTTAGGAAAGCAGCAAAGTATCTCTTATGGAAGGAAATCGAAAGCAAGACTTACGATGAAGTGTTGAAAGGGCTGCTATCAAAGAGTTTAATTAAGAAGATTTATGAAACTCTAAGTTCATTGCATCCGATAAATTCTTTTGATATAAGAGTGTTTGAGCTTGTTAAGAAGAGCAGAGTTAAAGTAGTGTCAAAGGACGAGTTTAATAACTTTGAACTAACTACTCCAAAAAAAGAAGAGAAAGCTAAGGAAAAAGCGGAAGCTAGTGCTTAAGTTTTTTCTTTTTGTTGTTTAAGCTTCTCTATCGCTATATTTTTATTGTTTTTTTATAAGAATTCTAGCGACTTAAAAAATAAAATTTTCTTTAAGAAAAATAGAATTATTTATTCAATTGTGACTTTCGTGCCTATAGCTTGACCAGGCATTCCAGTCTCAAAGATTACTCTTACAGCGCCTTTATTGCCGTGAGCTGAAGCCACTTTTCCGTTGATTGTTTTGTTTGCAGGGCTTTTCCAAGTTACTTTCTTACCAACCAGCTTTTCAGCGTCCTCTCTAGAGTTAACACCCTCTACAACAACGATCATATGAGTGTGATATGTCCTTTTCAAACTTCGTCGAAAATTCACAATTGTGCCGTTCATGGTTATCCTTTTTTTGAGAGAATTTGTTATATTTAAAAAACTTTTGATTTGCAAATGTTATCTGTATTTTACAATTTATCCTAAGTTTTGAGAAAACTTTTTAAATCCCTTTCTCTTTTAAAGCGGTATGCCAAAGACATCAACGAAATCATCTGCTAAAAAAAGCTCTTCATCTAAAAGAACAAGTACTAAGACAAAATCAAATATTGATAAGAAGAAAGAGGTTAAAATCTCTAAAAAGCATGCTGAAACTTTGAAGGATTCGATAGATAATCTTACTTATGTGATGAAGAACATATATGATATTTTCTCAAAAGCCTCTGACGAAATGTATGAAGAACATGATTTGCATTTTGAGAGGGTAGCTCCTATAGCTTCTAAGTTAGATGAATTAATAAAACAGAATGAGTTCATTTTAACGACTATAAAATCTCTGTTTGAAGAATTAAAAAATTTAAAGCAGAAAGAAATAGAGCTGGAGAGAACCGTTGAGAATGCTTTATTGTTGAATGATTTAAAGGAGTTAAAAGAGGTTGAAGAAGACAAAATTGGAACTCACAACCATCAGTTAAGTTCAGAACCTTTACATGATAAAGATAATTCTTCTAAAGAGGAGTTAGAAAATCAGATTTTAAACTCTATTGGTGATTCTGGTGTTAAGGATAAGGGGAACTCTGAAGTTTTTAAGAATAAGCTACCTGAATAAATGTTAGATTACCTGTGGTAACATTGATTTCAATAATAATCCCTACATTTAATGAAGAGAAATTTTTGCCGAACCTTTTGGAGTCAATTAGAAGGCAGACTTTTAGAAAGTACGAGATTATCATAGCAGATAATTTTTCTAAAGATAAAACTAGAGAGATTGCTAAACGCTTTGGCTGTAAAATTGTTGATGGTGGCTTACCAGCGGTTGGTAGAAATAACGGAGCTAGGGCTGCTAAGTATAACCTTCTTTTGTTTCTTGATGCGGATGTTGAGCTAAGGGATAAGGATTTTCTTAAGAAGCTTGTTAGAAAATATCAGAAAAAGCATTTTGATCTTGCTTCAGGGTTTGCGCTTTCAACATCAGAAAATTTTGTTGCCTTGTTTAGTAATTTATTTCTAGGTATATTCTATTTTATGTTTCAATTTGTGCCTTTTGGTGCATTTGGTGCTTTTTTGTTCACTACAAGAGAGAATCATGATAAAATAGGTGGTTTTGATGAAAAATTAGAATGTTGTGAAGATTTCAAGTATGTATTTGATTCGGTTAGAAAAGGCAGTAGGTTTGCGTTTTTGACTTCTCCAATAGTCTCTGTTTATGATAGAAGGCTTAATACTGAAACAAAGCTAAAGCTTTTACAAAGATTCATTGTTTCTTTAATGTTCTCATTAAGATTTAAAGAAAAGATCTCTTTTAAGTATTTTGGTTAATGTTCTTTTTATTTCAACACAATCTTTTTCATTTCATCTACGAATTTCTCAGCTTTTTCTTTTAATTCGTCAATTTCTGCGCCAGTTACACTTTTTACTTCGTTATGGGCTATCTTCTTTGATAACTCATAAATCTCTTTAGCAAAGTCAGCACATTCTTGGTTGACTAGCCCAGGTTTGACAAGCTTTTCTTCAATTACTTTTGGAATCTCTCTTGGGTTTGCAGGCAGTTCACCAATCCTCATTAACGCAGCGTGCGCTGAATCAATCATTGCCCAATACAAATCCGATACGCTCTTAAGCAGATTAAATTCAACTTGTTTTAGGCTTCTCGGAGCCCTTTCAAAATATGTGTAAATTGCTTCCTCGGAAGGTCTAATCCTACCTTTGTAAAGTAAAATTTGTAAAGGTGTGAAAAATCCTGAGTCAATAACTGCATAACCATCTCTTAAGATGTTTAACACAACAGGATCTCCCACTTTAACATACTCCCAGAAGTGCGTTAGTTTTAAGGTTGTTATGTGAAGCTTTTTTGAGACTTTTTCAACGATTTTTCCAGTGATAACTCTATAACTTTTAGCGATTTCGTCATCTATTTGATAATCAACATCATCTACAATTACAAGAACATCTATGTCTGAATTTGGATCAAGTTCGTCTTTTTTTGAGCTGGAGCCAAAAATAGCTATAACTTTAATCATGTCATTAAACTCTTTGATCATTCTTTTAGAAAAAGCGTAAACAATATCCAAACTTTCTTTATCGAATTTTTCTTTGAGTTTTTCTTTCATTTTAATCAACCTTTTTTATTCGAGAGGCAGTTCGCTCCAGAACTTCCATTCTTGCGATGGAGCATATGCCCCAAATATGTAATTTGGTCCTCCTTTTTTATCAAAATATGAATGATCTATGTTAGTCCAACTTGTTGCGGGTCTGTAGCCTGAACCAAAGATGCTTGCAGGCACATCAAACTTCTCCCAGACTTTAGTTAATTGTCTTCTTGGCCCTTCTGCATAACCTTCGCTTACAATATCAAATGGCACATTATGCTTCTTAAGTATTTCTATAGCTTCTTTTACAGGACTATCACCTTGGCCTGCCGGTAGATGGACATGAGCTCTTCCGAAACCATCTACTAAATGAACATGACCTATGATGCCTTCTTTGGCAAGTTTTTCAATTTGTTGCTTATACCATTCCGCGAAAGCCTTCTTTCTTTCCTCTTCGTTTTTGAACTTCTTGCCTGGCGGATTAAAGTATTTGTACCACATGCTTAAATGTTGTGTATCTAAGGTAGCTTTTATATGCTGCTTAGCAATCTTCTCAGCTTCTTTTTTGTTCATACTGTATTTTTTTGTTAGTTCTTCAGTCATTTTTCGTCTTGCTTCTTTGACTAATTCTGCTAACTCGTCAGGATGACTGCCGTAACCCATCTCAGGAAATATGTTCTCAGGAGCGATATAAATCGGCTTTTTCAGTTTCTTGCTTTGTGTTTCTTGATAAGCATAAACTCCTGCTTCAGCGAGCGTTTGTACAGATTTTTCCTTTGCAAATTCATCTAAGGTTTTTAAATGATTTAATTGTTCATCAATCTCTTTAGCTTGCTGGAAATGACCTGTGGCAACTTCTGTTGAATATTTGTATTGCTTCTCCAAGGCTTGCTTTTGTTTTTCTAACGCCGAGAGTACATTTGTTTTCTCGCTTGGGTTAACCAAATCAGCCAAATCATTGTTCTTGAGGTATTGTGAAAATGCTTGCTCAAACTCTTTTTCGCCCATCTTGTTTTTTAGTTGTTTGAAAAAAGATATCGCATTATTAATTTTGTTTAATTTTCTCTTGATTATGTCTAGATCTTGAATATAATATTGTGCTAAACCTTCGGCTCTTCTTTTTTGTCCTAACAAACTCTCTTTAATGAAGAAGATTTCCCTTGGCTGAGCTTTAAGTTTGCTTTCTGTTTCTTTTAAATGCTGGATCTTGAGTTTTGTCTCTTTGTCAACATCTTTTACATCTTTAGTAAGATTGATAACTTTGTTAAGCCAATTCATAAAATGTTGTTTCTCTTTATCTATATCTCTTAAATCGAAGGATTCTATCTTGAGGTTTGAGTTCTCATCGGTTTCAATAACCCTGTCTTCAGGACTTAGCGCTATTCTTCCATAAGCATCAACGTAATCTCCTGGTTCAATAGTAACCTGTTTGCCTAACCTCTCATCGAAGTAGGTTTTCTTTTCATTGGCTTTTTTCCAGACAGGAGCGGAAATCTTCTGGTTGGCTTTTAATCCGCCAACTATTCTGCCAGTTTTTTCATCAACAACATAAATGGGTAATTCTTTACTTTCGTTTTCGTATCCTTCAAAAGGACCTCTTTTTATCTCAGGCTCTTTTTGGTTCTCATCAAAAAGCAGTTCACCTTTCTCATTTCTTGGCGCTTCAACTGCAGATATTGCTCTAGGGAATTCGCCTGTATGGATAACAACAGGAACTCCGTTGCTAGGAGCGTTTTTATCACTAGATATATCTGCTGCAAAAGAGATGGCTTTTTTTATCTCATTGAGTTCTTCACTCCTAGCTTTCTCAGAGAATTCTTGACCAGTAAAACCAGAAACATTTGGGATTGTTTGGACAGGTGCGTGAACCGTAACTTTGAACTTGTTTAATGAGGTTAATTGTTTTAATTCCTCTCTTGCTTCTTTGCCGTAAGCTTCAGGTCCTGTACCAGGTTCTGTGCCTTCTGGCATTAGGTTTAAT
>Ga0190359_1002454_pt1 | contig 11006 bp, 11 predicted proteins | sample 48721823_MG_FD_161269 | JGI IMG/M metagenome (GOLD analysis project Ga0190359, IMG submission 161269) | Hydrothermal vent microbial mat bacterial communities from Southern Trench, Guaymas Basin, Mexico - 4872-18-2-3_MG | ecosystem: Environmental > Aquatic > Marine > Hydrothermal vents >...
AAAAGCTTTTAGATTTTCGAGGGTGATTCCTGAGACTGAGAAGATGGCAGTAAATACCATTTTTGATCTTGCTTCTACCAAACCCATGGCTATAGCATCTTCTATCATGAAACTTGTGAGTTCCTGTGTGGAATTGTCCATGATCCATTGGCTCGTTTGCTGAAAGGAGTATCTGGTAATGCTGGACTGTTTTCGAATGCAGATGACCTGGCCATTTTTGCTCAGATGATGTTGAATAAAGGTAAATGCGGGGATGTTGTAGTATTTTCACCACTTACAATATCCCAGATGACAAAGGCTTATCCTCTTGTGAAGTTTTCCGGAAGAAGGCTCGGGTGGGACATATTCACTGATTATTCTTCCAATAGAGGAGATCTCTTTTCTGTTGGTTCTTATGGGCATACAGGATTTACGGGGACACCAATGTGGATTGATCCTGAGACGGAGGCCTTTGTTATCATTTTGACAAATCGGGTTCATTTACCCCGTGGCAATGTGGTTCGGTTAAGGGGTGTGGTAGCAAACATTGTTGGAGGAAGCATAGTAGAAGTAAGGTAATTTCTCCCGGGAATCTTGCCTCTAACCTTGGTTGTTATGCTTTTTCAGTAGAGAGATTTTTGTAGATTTTTGCCTCCAGCCACTTCCAGACTTTTTTATAGCATCTGAATTTTATATTTGCAATACCATCAAGGTATGTTTCGTTAAGAATCTGCGCATTGTTTTTCAACAAAGAGATTTCCTTTGTTTTCACCAGAGGAAGATTCAAGCTCAGTTCGATTTCTTCTTTTTTAATTGTTTCCAGAACAGCCTGGCGTATACTGTCCACCTTCAATTTCTGGAGAGCGGAGATAAATATCGCCTGGGGGTACAACTGGCGGGCTTTTTTAAATATTTCTTCGTTCATAGTATCAATTTTGTTGAATACAATGATTGATGGTTTATGGTTAGCTCCAATTTGTTTCAGAACTTCGTCAACACTTTCCAGCTGCTCCAGGCACTGAGATGAGCTGATGTCTGCCACTTTTATTATAAGGTCTGCTTCTTCAACTTCTCTCAGGGTGCTTCTGAAAGAAGCTATAAGATTGTGTGGAAGTTTTCTAATGAAGCCGATGGTGTCACTTAATAGGACTTTGTGATGTCTGTCTATGTTCCAGATTCTTGTTGTTGTGTCTAAGGTTGCGAATAGTTTGTCTTCGGCTTTAACGTTTGCAGGGGTTAGAAGATTCATGATTGTTGACTTTCCTGTGTTTGTGTAGCCCACCAGAGAAATTCTGAACATTGAGTCTCTTCTTTTTCTCTGTACAGCTCTTTCTTTCTCTATTTCTGCGAGTTCTCTTCTTAGTTTTGCGATTCGTTCTCTGACAAGTCTTCTGTCGACTTCGAGCTGAGTTTCCCCTGCACCGCCCCTTACTCCGATTCCTCCAATCTGCCTTTCAAGATGGGTCCACCTCCTGCGGAGTCTTGGAAGCAGATACTCGAGAGAGGCGAGTTCTATCTGAGTTTTAGCTTCTTTTGTACGAGCATGATTTGCGAAAATTTCGAGGATCATACCGGTTCGGTCTGTTATTTCTTTTCCAATGATCTCTTCGAGATTTTTTAGCTGTCGGGGGGACAGGTCATCATCGAAAATAACCTCATCTGCGCCGGTTCTAAGGGCGAGCTCTTTTATTTCCCAGGCTTTTCCCTTCCCTATAAATGTTGAAGGAGAGACATCTCTCAGTTTTACAATAACTCGACCCACGGTTTTGTAGCCAAGAGTAAAGGCTAGCTTTTCGAGCTCATCAAGGTATTCCTGGGAGGTGTTCTCACTTCTCAGGTGGTTTGTTGTGCCTACAAGTAGTACCTTGTTTACTTCTTTGTCCATCATGATATTTTGTTAATTCTACTTAGATACATTTCAATTGCTATCAAGACAAGGCTTATTATGAGAAATAGATGCGAAAGTTCCAGGGAGATTACGCTAAAAAGGTTGGCGTTATTGGTATTTATACCTGATGTTACGTCCAGCCATAGCAGTTTATCTTTTAAATTGGTTTTTTCTATTAGGTCTTCTGGAAGCAGAAATTTGCCATCGGTTTCCTCGGGCTGGATGTTGACAGCTATGTATGAGGTTATTTTTTTGCCCTTCCGAATTGTGTAAAGTCCTGGTTCATCCGTGTTGTAGAACTTCAGCTTTCCGCTACTTCTATCAAAATGGAAGTAGGAAATGTTTCCGTTGGGTTTAGTTATGGTAAATTCTGATGGAATTGCTGCATTTCCCGGATCAATAATTATTGTGTCTCCAACAAAGATATTTGTTCTCGTAAGGTTTTGTCCTGTAAGGTAAGTTACAGCTCTGAGAAGCAGTGCCGGGAAAAGTCCTTTGTATTGAAGATCGCTCCAGCTATCGCTTCCGGATGTAGCGAATAACATCCCTATGGTTTTTCCGTGATCTCTTATTTCGATGAGAAAAGGTTTTCCGTCTGAGAAAGTTATAAGTGGTGGAGTTCTTTCGGTAATGCTAAAGGCTGGTACGGTATGGAATCTTGCACTTGAAAACTCTGATGTAATTTCTTTTCGCCACATGCCCTTAAAAATAGGGTGATTCCTGTCGTATCCCTTTAGAACAAGATATGTTTTAAAGGATGAAAGCGTCTTTTCCCATTTCGGGAAATGGAAACCCTTTGGCCACAGGTTGTTAAACCTCTTTGGGGTGCAGTCAACTCCCGGAAATAGGACAATTTTGCTTCCAGATTTTAGAACTTCTTTTAGTCGGATGACCTGATGGTCTTTCAGGGTATCGATGTTTGAAAAGATTAGAACCTGGAAGTCTGACATTTTATAGTAGTCAAGTTGTTCTATTTCGCATGGCTCTGGTTTTACTACTGTGGTATCCGATGATATCAGGGCGTTGTAGATGAATTTTATATCTTCCGGGTGTCTGCCCGCGATCAGAACTTTTATTTTCTTCCGGGGAGGAATACTAAAAAACCATTTATTGTCAAGAGGGAGATTGTCATTGCTTATTGATATGTATCCAGTGAGGAAGTTGGTTGCCATGGGGGTTATTCTGAATTCGTGTTGTGCTGTTCCTTGTGGGTTGGGTGTTACCATGTTTTGGGCAAGCTTTTCTTCTCCTGTGTACAGTGCAACACTGAGCTTATTCCTCACCGTATCCCAGTTTGCTATTTCCACACGTATCCTGAATTCGGCATTCCTAAGAGTAAGTTCGGTATCGGATAAGTAGCCTCTAAGAGAGCAGTTGTGCTTTGTGAAATTGCCGCAGACTATCACAGGATAGATGTTTTTTTTGTTCAGCTCTTTTATAAGCTTCTGAAGACGGGATAGGCTTCCGATATTTGAGCTTTGCATATCGGATAAGATCCAGACGAGCTTGTTCAATTCCCCGGAATTTTTGAGGTTTTTAAGAATTTTCTCTATCGCTCTTTCAAGGTTTCCTGCCAGGGGTACAGGCGTGATATTTTTTATAGCCATAGAAAACTCTTTGGGACTTTTTATCCTTCCTACAAATGAGATTGTATCTGGCGCTGTGGCGAGGATAAGATTAAGCTCGAAAGGATATTCAAACTCATCTGAGATTGTTAGGATGTAGGTAAGCAATTCTTCCAGAGCATTGGAGTTGTTAATCAGCAGGGAGGTAGAGTTGGAGTTATCTATTACAAGATAAAGGCAGGAGCCTTTTTTTACATTCAATCCAAGATATTTTTTTGAAAGGTAAGGTCTTGCGAAGGTGAGAATGATCAGCAGTATTATAAGTGTTCGCAGGAGCAGAATCAGTATCTGTTGTATTTTTAGCCTTTTGATCACGTCTTTTTCAAGGTTTTTGATGAAACGTATGTCGCTAAAATAAACCTTTTTATATTTTCTCCTGCCCAGAAGGTGAATTATTGTTGGCAGGGAAATTAGTGGCAACAGGTACAGAATTCCAGGGTTTGCAAAAGCCATACGCTACAATCCTAACAGAGATATAACAATGCCTGAAATGATAGGAATTGCTATGTTGTCATCAAAATTTTTGGGGAGTAGTTCTACAGCTGCTGCTGTTATCACACCTACAAGCTTTACATGGAGCGGTATTCCCGGTATCCAGATCGTGGCTATGAAGCTTGAGATCACAAAAGCTAAGGTTCCTTCAAGTGTTTTGTTGAAGATTTTTATTTTCCCGAATGACATCCCGAAGAGACATGCTGTTGGGTCTCCTATGGTCAGAAAGAGGAGAACTGTGGTAGCGATGTCCTTGGGGAAGAAAAATATGGTAAGGAAGCTGCCTATGAAGACGAAGGTGGCTCCGGTAAGGCTGTTTTTTGTTTCATGTTCCCTGATCATCCATCCGAATATCTTGAGGTAGAGACTGAACAGGGGAGGAACAAGCATTCTGGATACCTCGGCAACAAGCATTATCACAGAGATTATTCCAAGAATAATAAGAGCTGTCCTTCTTTCAACGAAAAAATAGTATATCAAAGGGATTAGTGAGGCCGTGTAGTGTATGGCTTTTCTGGCTAATTCACCTTTTGTTAATGTTCTCATCTATAACTCTTTCAAGTATTTTGAAGTTATCATATGGGGAACGTTTCCCAAAAATTGCGCTTCCTGCTACGATCAAATCCGTACCAACTTTTACTACGTCACCTATTGTTTTTTCGTTTACCCCGCCGTCTACCTCTATCATGAGTTCATATTTTCTGGAGTTTCTGATTTTGTTTAGCATTTCCACTTTCTCCAGGCATTCTTTTATCATTTTCTGCCCACCGAAGCCGGGATAGACAGTCATAATGAGTACCTGGTCTATTGCTGGTAGAAAGGTGAGAATTTTGTCTACTGGTGTATCTGGATTAAGTACGATACCCGGCCTGATACCCTTTTGCCTGAGAAGCTCGATAATTGACTCGGGTCTTTTATCTGCTTCGATATGAAAAAGGATGGTGTCACTTCCAGCTGCTATAAATGCATCAAGGTACTTTGCAGGGTTTTCTATCATCAGGTGGGTTTCCAGGTGCAGCTTTGTAAGTTTTCGAATGGCATTGATGATGATGGGGCCGAAGGTAATGTTTGGTACAAAATGCCCGTCCATCACATCCAGGTGTAATCTCTTTGCCCCTGCTTTCTCCACAGCTTTAATTTCAGCTTCGATTTTTGAGAAGTCCGAAGAGAGAAGAGACGGTACTAATTCTATCTTTTTTCTCATTGCGTTTTTATTGTGCTTACCTCCAATTCGATGCTTACAGGGTTTTCGAATACTTTTTTAGGAGCTGGATTTTGATCCAGCACGGTAAAGGGAGCAAATTCTTCGGTGGGAATATATCTTATATTGCCTATCGTTAGTCCCTCTTTTTTTATTTCTTCCTTTGCTCTGTTCAGGTTCATCCCTATGAGATCCGGTATGCGATAGAGTTTTGCTGGGGGACCAAGGCTTACCCAGAGTTTTACTTTGCTCCCTTCAGCGATCATGTATCCAGGCTTTGTGCTTTGGTCAGTGACCACTCCCTCAGGCATTATGGAAGAATAAATTTTGTAAACTGTATCGATAGCTATGTGATATTTTTCCAGTTCCAGCCTAGCAGCATCGACGGGTTTTCCGACGACTCTGGGCATAGGGTGATATACCTTCCCACCGGCTATAACCAGCTTTACAACGCGCCCTCTTTTCACTTTTTTACCTGGATTCGGGATTTGGTCGATAACTGTTCCTGGTGACTTATCAGTATTTTTTAAAGTGTCTATTACGGTTACTTCAAATCCGTTAGCAGTCAGTATTGCCTCTGCTTCAGGGAATTCCTTTCCTGTAACATTTAGCATTTCTACTTCTTTTCCGTGTTTTACATACCAGGGCATAATAATTTTATTCATTACTATAACAAAAACTATGGTGAAAATTATAAAAGCTGTTGCTATCCTGAAAAAATTTCTTAGGCCTATTGACATTTCAAAGCTCGTTTATTTTTGACCATTATACTTTATTAATCTTACGGCAAAACTTCCAGTCATTTTGTGTCTGTGAGGGATAATGAAAATGGCTCCTCGTTCATCGCAGTATTTTTTATCTATAAGGTTCCAAGCGGGTTCCACCTTGAACTCTTTGTGTTTTTGTAAAAATCTGTCGACTACAGCCCAGTTTTCTTCGTGTTCAAGGGAACAGGTACAGTAAACAATGATTCCGCTATTTTTGAGGTGCTGTGCCATATTCTCCAGTATACTGATTTGCAGTTCGGGCAGATTTTTAAGATCGACAGGGGTGCGATTCCAGCGTATATCCACATTTTTCACTATAGTGCCTGTAGCGGTGCAAGGGGCATCAATTAGCACTTTGTCTATTCTTGGGAAGCGGGACTTTGCAGCATCAAGCTTGAGGAGTTCCACGTTTTTAAGTTTCAAAAGCTTTAGCTCGTTTTTTAGAAGAGTTAATCTCCGCAATGAGATATCGTTGGCATAAACTTTTATATTCCGAACCAGTTGTGCTATCAACGTGGTTTTCCCGCCGGGGCCAGCACAGCAGTCAAGGACAGTCTCGTTTTCCGCAGGGTTTAAGAGGAAAACCGGAAGAGCCTGTGAAAGATCCTGAACAGAACAGAATCTGTTTTTAAAAATGTTGCTTTTAAGAAGTCTGGCGGGGTTGTCAGTGTGGAAAAAGTGAAACCCATTTAAGTGGGTTTCTTTAATATTGAGATCTTGCTCAAGTAGCATTTCTTTTAGTTTTTCCCAGGAGATAACAGCTGGGTTGTGCCTGAAAGTTGGATGGTATACTGAATTGTTAAAGCGAAGGAGCTCTATTGCTTCTTCTTTTCCGAATTGCTGAATCCATTTTGTTGTAAGCCATTCCGGATGGGAATATTCTACAGAGAGTCTTTTAATCTCAGGTAGCCGGGATAATTCCCTTTCTATTTGCGTTCTGTCCGGCAGATTTCGCAGTACAGCATTGATTAGTTTCGCTACCTCGAGGTTACAAATTTCCTTCGCTGCTTCAACCGTTTCAAATACGGCTGCGTAGGATGGAATTTTTAAAAGCATCGCTTGGTAAATTCCGACTCTCATGAGATTCAGGACAGCCCTTTCGAGCTTTTTGATATTTTTTTTGTAGGTGAGTGATATTAGGAAGTCAATATACGAGAGATTTTGAATAACACCTTTAATGATGTTATGAAGCAGTTGCCTATCGCTATGAGAGAAGTTTTCTTGTCTGGCTATTCTGTCTATTTCTCTATCACAGTTTTGCAGGTTGTTGTTAAGTCTATTCAGTATGAGAACAGCTGCTGTCCTTGGCTTCACGATATGAATCTGTCTCCGGTGTTCCCCCTGAACCCTTTTATAAATTCAGTTACTGTTAAAGGTTTTTTCCCTTCGGTCTGTAGCATGGAAGGGAGCAATAGCCCCCTGCCGGTCTGGATTTTCATACATTTTTTATCAAGATACACTATTGTACCCGGAGAGTAACTTGTACCAGTATCCTCGATATTGGCTTTTAAAAACCTTACCCGCTTATTCTTAAAGAATGAGAAAGCTCCAGGTACAGGAGATAGCCCATGAATTAGGTTTTTTATGTTTTTTGCTTCTTTTGACCAATCAATTCTCCCCATTTCGGGTTTGATTTTGGGGGCGTAAGTTGCGAGCTTTTCATTTTGAGGGATCGGTTTTACCTCCCCCCTTTCTATCATGTCAAGCACCCTAACCAGAGCTTTAGCACCGATTCTGGAAAGCTTGTCATGCAGGCTTCCAGCAGTATCGTCTTCTTTAATCTCGATCTTTTCCTGGTAGAGAATTTCTCCAGTGTCAACTTCTGGCTTTATCTGAAAAATTGTTATGCCCGTTTCGCGTTCACCATTAATGATTGCCCAATTAATTGGAGCAGCTCCGCGGTAACGGGGCAAGAGAGAAGCATGAAGGTTTATAGCACCTTTTCGGGGTATTTGCAGAAGGGACTCTGGAAGAATTCTGAATGCTACTACAACGAAAATGTCCGGCTCAAGCTTTTCTATTTGTTTACTGAACTCTGGGGAGTCCAGCTTCTCGGGCTGGAGGATAGTTAGATTTAGCTTTTCTGCAGCTTCTTTGACGGGAGTTTTGCTGAGCTTTTGGCCTCTTCCTCGTGGTTTGTCTGGACCTGTGACCACAGAGATTATCTGATGGTTTGATTTTCCTATTTCTCGAAGAGAAGGAACTGCAAAGTCAGGGGTGCCCATAAAAACTACTTTCATGGGGGAGTTTTATATCTCCTTAAGAGCTTGCTCTTTTAGTTTTTTTAGCTTTGGCGATAGAAAGCTTCTTTTTAGAGGACTTATTCTATCGATGAAGTATATTCCGTTCAGATGGTCAGTCTCATGCTGAATTACCCTTGCCATTAAATCTGTAAATCTTTCTTCTTTAAGGTCGCCTTCTGGAGTCATGTATCTCAGAACTATTTTTTCTGGTCTAATCACGGTGGAGCGTATGCCGGGAATACTCAGACACCCTTCTTCCATCTCAGATTCCCCTTCAGCCGCTACAATTTCAGGGTTTATGAATACCCTTCTGGAGAAATGTGGGTCGTGTACCGAGATGTCCGTTATAAAGAAGCTCATATCTAGTCCTACCTGATTTGCAGATAGTCCAATGCCAGAGTTATCGTACATGGTGTTGAACATTTCTCTGATTATTTTCTCAAAGTCCTCTGGCAGATTTTCAACTCTTGCAACTTTTTTCTCCAGTATGGGAGATCCGTAAAGATATATTTTCATCTTACCTACTGATTTTATTTGCTATGGCACTTCGTGAAACCTGTATTTTTACATCTTTTGAAATTTTCAGGATGATGATATTTTCTTTTTCTTTGATTCCCTCAATTTTGCCGATTATTCCGCCTATGGTCATTACTTCATCTCCCGGTTGCAGACTCTGAAGCATCATCTGTTTTTCCTTCTGCTTTTTCGCCTGTGGTCTTATCATGAGAAAGTACATGACCAGGATGATAAGCAGGAAGGGTAAAAATGCGAGAATTGGATTACCTGACCCTGATGCCTGGCCTGCCGATGCATATAATAAACTTTCCACGTTACCTCCAGTTTTTAATTACCATAGTAATATTAATTAATCTACGCGGTAATGGCAACCTCGACTCTTCTTGTTTAACTTCGCTGCATGCAGGACAAGGAGAGCAACTGTGGCAGCGTTCCTCAGGCCTATAAGATTGTCGCTTAGTCTTCCATTTGCGTAGAATGGCTCAATGTCTTGCTTCAATTTCATGATTATTCCATAAGCTCTCTCAAGTTTTTTTCTTGTTCTTACTATTCCAGCGTAGTTCCACATAGTATGCTTAATTGTCAGCCAGTCCTGAAGTAACAACTCAGGGTCAACTTCTTCTGTTTCAGCTTTCCAATCAGGGACGTTGGGAATTATGAATTTTTCTTTTTTTATTCTTCTGGCGCAATCTTTCCCTGCTATATACCCAAAGACAAGGCATTCTAAGAGGCTGCTGCTTGCCAACCTATTCGCCCCATGAACGCCCGTACATGCCACCTCACCGACCGCTTTTAATCTTTTTATTGTGGTGTCTGCTCTTAGGTTTGTTGCTACTCCTCCGCACTCGTAATGAGCTGCTGGAACGACCGGGATTGACTGAGAGGTGATATCTATCCCCTCTTCCAGGCATTTTTTGTATATGTTAGGGAATCTCTGTTTTATCCAGTTAGACTCTTTATGGGTTAGATCAAGATATACAAATTGTCCTCCAGTGGCAGTCAATTCTTTTATTATGCTCCTTGCCACAACGTCTCTCGGTGCCAGAGATCCTTCTGGGTGGTATTTTTTCATGAAATCTTCTCCGTATCGATTGCGAAGGATCCCCCCTTCTCCCCTTACTGCCTCGGTTATCAAAAATCTTCTGTCATCATGTGTGTATAAGGTAGTCGGGTGGAACTGTACATATTCCATGTTCATTATTCTCGCACCGGCACGATAAGCCATTGCGTAGCCATCACCCCGTATGCACTCAGGGTTTGATGTGTGCAGGTATATTCTTCCCAGACCGCCTGTGGCAAGGATTGTAAATTTTGAGAGTACTGGAAAGACTCTGTTTTCTTCCTGGAAGAAAACATATGCTCCACTACAGGTGCTGGGTTCATATATGTGAAGTGGGTTTAAAGAGTGATGTGCCAGCGTTATTAGATCAATGGCTGTAGCTTTGGTATAAATTTTTATGTTTGGCATCTTCTGGAGCTTCCTATAAAAACTCCCCTGGATTGATTCTCCAGTTCTGTCTTCTACATGTAATATTCTTGGTACCGAGTGAGCACCTTCAAGTGTAAGATGTAGCTTTCCCTTCTCATCTTTTGAGAAGGGAATTTTCAAATCTTTTATCAGAATTTCATCGATGAGTCGGGGACCTTCTTCAAATAGCAATTTTACAGCTTTCTCATAGACAAGATCATTTCCGGCTTTTCTGAAGTCAGCAACGAATTTTTCAAGACTATCGTCAATACCCCGGTAAATAATGCCACCCTGAGCGTAATTTGAAGATGATTCGAGGAAATTTTCCTGGGAAGTGATAAGGATTACGTCAAGACCTTCGCGGGCAGCGGCAAGGGCAGAGGCGCATCCTGCGAGACCACTACCTATTATCAAGATGTCCGTTGTTATCGCATTCTCAGCTTTTTTCATTCCTTCGCTTTCTTCTGAGGCTTTTGATGTTGCTTCCGATTAGTGTAAGAGTTTCAAAAATTTAACGGAGTGAATTTATAGCTGATTTTCTCTAAATATCAACATTTAATTGCGCCCTCAGTGCACCACGGGGATTTTCATGATAAATTCGGGCAGCGTCAACTTATATAAGTTATTTCAGACTTTTTTAAGAATGATGAATATGTCGATTGTGCCGGGATATCCCTGTTTAAATCCGGTCTTCGAGATAGGAGGCTAAGGTTTTTGATGTCAATAGGGACCGTGGTGATTATAGGAGGAATTGTTTGTACGGCCTGTGGCAGATAGCTAAGGGTAGAGACTCGTTGCGGGAGTTTAAATTGGGGTGTGGCTTGATG
>Ga0190359_1002459_pt1 | contig 10998 bp, 9 predicted proteins | sample 48721823_MG_FD_161269 | JGI IMG/M metagenome (GOLD analysis project Ga0190359, IMG submission 161269) | Hydrothermal vent microbial mat bacterial communities from Southern Trench, Guaymas Basin, Mexico - 4872-18-2-3_MG | ecosystem: Environmental > Aquatic > Marine > Hydrothermal vents > Microbial...
CAACTTTCTATTCATAATCATACCTCCCTTTTAAGGGTGAAAGGCCTATTCTCAGATGAGCATTTCCAAACAAATGCGAATCCTGAGAAAACCAAATCATAGAAGAGTAAAGCCCCATACACTAGGCAAGCCATCTCTTCCTACGTTTATAATGCTTTACATCCCGAAAGCTCTTACGGCCTCCCTTACTGCTCAATCCCAGGTAGAAATCTTTAATATCTTCATTTTCCATGAGCTTCTCTGAGGTATCATCCATTACTATGCGCCCATTTTCCATTACATAGGCATAGGGAGCAACATTGAGGGCCAGCTTCGCATTCTGCTCAACAAGGAGTATGGAGATCTTCTCCTCCTTGTTGAGGCGCGTAATGATATTAAAGATCTCTGATATCAACTTGGGGGCAAGGCCCATGGAAGGCTCATCCAGCAGCATAAGCTTGGGCTCTGTCATGAGCGCGCGTCCAACTACTGTCATCTGCTGCTCACCACCACTCACAAAGCCCGCGATCTCATTGCGCTTTTCGCGGAGCCTTGGGAAATAATGGTATACCAATTCGAGGCCCTCTTTTACAGAACCTGATTTGCGCAGATGTGCGCCGACCTTAAGGTTTTCTTCCACTGTCAGGTGCTCAAAAACCCTCCGGCCTTCAATAACCTGCACGATGCCCATTCTGGCGATGTTGGCAGCCCTTTCGTGGTGTATCCGTTTTTCCTCAAACTCAATGCTGCCATCGGTGACTTCTCCATCTTCAGTCTTGAGCAGGCCCGAGACGGCCTTCAATGTGGTGCTCTTGCCAGCGCCATTGGCGCCTAGCAGAGCAACAATACCCCCTCGAGGCACCTCTATTGATACCCCTTTGAGCACCAGGATAACCTCATGGTACCTCACCTCTATGTTGTTTATCCTCAAAATGGACTCAGCTGCTTCCAAAAGCCTGACCTCCTCCCTCAGAGCTCGGGATGTTATTTAGGTTCTTACCAACCAAGCCACTCCTTTTCCCACTTCTCAGGCCATCTTGCTTTGAGGTCCACCCTTTCCACTTCCTGGAACTTTCCGTTCTTCCATTCCTGAACCAGACAACCTGTTGCGGGTCTGTGGTCCGTAGAGGTATAGGTGACAGGTGAAGCACCCAGACCTATGTCAAAGTTGCGGAGGGTCTCAAAGCCCTTGGTCATGATTCCATCACCACTGAGGTCTCCGGCCTTGTCAGCCCGCTTGAGCGCCTCCCAAAAGATCAAGGCATCGCCCCATGCCTGGACGGTCCGAATCAGGCGCTTGTTTAGCGGCACGCCAGGATTGTATTTTTTGGCTGACTCCACCACAATATCCATGTTCTTATATGGCTGACCAAAAAAGGCACAAGGAGTTGCGCCCATGACACCCTCTGCGGCTTCCCCTGCAAGCTTTGGCAGATTTTCGTCAAAACCCCAGTTATCGATGATCCAGTCTGCACCAAGGCCAAGAGAGTAAGCATCCCTGATGGTAGCCGACACTGACATGGTGGTATTGCCATGCCAACACACATCTGGCTTAAACTTCTTCAGGGCCATGATCTGGCTCTTGGTATCAAGGGCAAATAGGGACACGTCCTGATCTGGGCCTATTTCAAATCCCAACATCTTAGCATGATCTTTAATGGCCTTAATAGGGGCGCTGCAGTAAGGCGAGGCAAACATATAACAGCATGCAAAACGCGGTTTCCTTTTTCCGTAGTCGGGATTCTTCGGCCACTTCTTGTCGAACCATGCGGTAAGGCAAGCCCTAGCATTGGTGGAATAATCAGAGGAGAAGAAAAGATTATATCTTGACTTTCTAGGGTCAGTCAGATGCGCGGAATAGGAGGCCGATACGTAGGGTATCTTGTCCTTGTTCACCGTGGGTGACAAGGCCTCTGTGTCTCCTGTCCCCCATCCCATTATGGCAATCACCCCTAGTCTCTTCAGAAGTTTGTACTTGGTAATGGCCTCAGGAATACGATAACCATAGTCAAACCAGGTGTACTTAATCTTTTTCCCATTCACCCCGCCATGGGCATTAATGTACTTAAAGGCCTCTTCCATACCCAAGGCATAGTCCTTACCCACATCAGAGGTGGCACCAGTGGTGTCCATGATACCGCCCACTCTTAAGGTCTTGGCTACTGCGAAAGCCGAGAACCCCAATACAAACACTGCGGCCAAAAACAACACCAAGATAGTCTTTAGGTTCTGCTTTTTCATACGCTCCTCCCCCTTTTCTGTAATTGTTATTGGCAAAAGGGACTATCCAAATAGGATACCTATTACAAAGTCTTACTCACCTCCTTTCTAGTAAGAGAATGGCCAGAGGTTAAAGTAGTTCTTTACCTGCCACCACCGATACGCAAGCCCGTTAGGCTCATAAATCAGAAATGCACAGATGGCAAGACCAAAGGCAGCATCCTTTATGCCTGAGTAATAGATCAATACTCTTGGGAAGTGATCCGCCATGGGTATAACCGCCATTTGCAACAATTCCATAATTACCACCATGAAAATAGAGCCGAAAATAGCCCCGTGAATAGAACCGGCCCCTCCAATCAATATCACCCCCACGAGCCACAGTGACCAAAACCAAGGAAAATGCTCCGGACTTAGTGCTGCTGTATTGCTTACCCAAAATGCCCCGGCAACCCCTGCAAAAAAGCCAGCCACAAAAAAGGCCAAGAGTTTGTACCAAATCACATTGATCCCAAGCGTTTCAGCGGCGATGTCATTGTCCCTGATGGCCACCCAGGCGCGCCCTACCTTTGATCGCAAGAGATTGACCAGGACGATTACCATAAGTGTGATCAACACTGCCATGAGATAATAAATCTCCCTCTCGCTCTCTATAACCCATGGACCAAATTTGATGGTACCAGGGGGCAGAGAAAAGGCCTGGCCCCTTCCACCAATCTTGCTCACATATTGGGTTAGGATAAAATCGACCGTAATAAACTGTGCAGCCATTGTGGTGAGGATCAGGTAAAAGCCTTTGACCTTGGCCGATGGCAGCCCAAATAAGACACTCCAGAGCCCCGCGAAAATCCCCCCTATGATTATACTGATAGGATAAGCAAGTCCGTATTCCACAATAAACTTAGGCCATGGGAACTGCAAAACGAGGAGTGTACTGGTATAAGCCCCCACTGCTATAAAGGCAGCATGGCCCAGCGTAATGAGTCCTGCATAGCCAATCAGTAACTGGACCCCAAGGGCACCCATGGCAGTATAACCAACCATGGTGGCGACCCCGATCCAATACTCCGGGGCAAACAGCGGTATTCCTATGAAAATGACCGCCAGCAAAAGGATCATCTTGAATTTGATGAACCTGCTCTGCCACCACCCCTGGTCTTTTTCATAGTTTTCATGATAATCACCACAGGGCAACCATACGCTGGACATAGGCTAATCTCCTCGTTAATTCACAGGAATAGCATGAATTTAGTTTAATGCCAAATCCGCACGCTGCGGATAAATGTCAAATATTCTCTCTCCAGCACTTTCCCCGCCACTGAGTAAGCGCAGACAACTTTCTAACTCCTGACTTCTTTCTTACACTCTTTCAATTCTCTCCCAACCCCACAATCCGTAAGGCTTGAAGAGGAGGAAAAGCGTCATAAAGGCAAAAGGCATAATTTCCTTCACCCCGCCGGGGAAATACTGGTCTAAGTAAGTGCCCGATAGGTTTTGAAGGACCCCTATAATTATACCGCCAACAATCGCCCCTGGTACTGAATTAAGCCCACCCAGCACCACGGCGGGAAGCACCAGAAGCCCCAAGTATCCCACGGATATATTGATGCCATTGATGTTCCCCAGCAGTGCCCCCCCAACACCGGCGCTCATAAAGGCGATTGCCCATGCAGCCGCGTATACAAACCTCGCACTGATTCCCAGGCTGAGGGCAGCAGTCTCATCGTCGGCGGTAGCCTGCATAGAAAGTCCCCAGCGTGTAAATTTGAAAAAAGCGACAAACATAATTAATAGGACAAGGGACAAGATGAAAGACCACAGATAAACTGAAGAAATTGTTATGAAGCCCATTTTGATGGGGTTGAGCGGAAATACGGGTGGTTGAAATACATGGGTATCAGTTCCAAAAATGAACACGATTACTCCCTTGAAGAAAAATGATAGCCCTACTGTTACCATGATAACGGTTAAAATCGGTTCGCCTATTAATTTATCCAAAAATATTCTCTCGGTCAGATAACCAAGGATCACTCCAACCAGGAGGGTACAAACCACAGCCAAAACAAATGGCATACCCATCTCATAGAATGTAAGGGTGACATACGCACCTATCAGGGTAAGCTCTCCCATAGCAAGATTGAGTACACCCGAGCACTTATATATAAGTACCCACCCAAGAGCCACAAGGGCGTAAATGCCGCCGACCATAATGCCCGTGATAAGGGTCATTAAGAAAAGTTCCATCTAGCCCCCCTTTTCTATACGTTTACTTTCTGGACTCGCAAATCTGTCCTGATCCGCTGTTCTCTACCGTCTTCATAGGTAATGGTGGTATCCATATGGACCACATCCACGTCGCTGTAAAGAGCCTCAACTATATCTTTATAACGTTGCGCTACGAAGGCCCTGCGGAGTTTGCTTGTTCGGGTCAGCTCGTCATCATCTGCATCGAATGCCTTATACAGGTTGACGAACTTCCTTATTTTGGCCACATCAGGAAGGTCCCTATTTGCCTCCTCAATCTGCTTTTGAACGAGGTCATAAACACGGGAGTCCTGCGATAGCTCCATGTAGCTTGTATAGTTTATCTTGTGGTCATCGGCCCATTTTCCAACCACCTGATAGTCTATGCACATCACCGCAGTTATATATGGGCGCTTATCGCCTATAACCCATGCTTCTTGAATGTAGGGGCTAAATTTGAGGCGGGTCTCGAGATACTGAGGCGAAAATGGCCTTCCGTCACTCAGGGTCATCACATCCTTTGATCTGTCGAAGACAACCAAATGGCCGTCTTCGTCAATGAATCCCCTGTCGCCCGAATAAAGCCAGCCGTCAACCAGGGTCTTCCTTGTGGCCTCTTCGTTCTTGTAATAACCCTGGAAGACAGAGGGGCTTTTGGATATTATCTCACCTTCTTCCGTTATCCTAACCTCTGTTTGAGGGATTGGTGTGCCAACCGTGTCGAATTTAACATCACCGTCCCGGTGCACAATGGAGATACCCGCGATCTCTGTCTGGCCATAGATTTGTTTCAAATTCACTCCCAGGGCATGGAAAAACCTAAAGTGATCAGGCCCCATGGCCGCTCCACCCGTATAGGCGTGCCTCAGCCTCGACATGCCCAAGTGGTCCTTTAGCTTTTTTTGGACCGTAATATATGCAATCCAATTGAGAAATTTCCAGTACCAAGGAATGGGTTTTTTCTCGAACTTTAGGTTTGCTACAGTGTACCCCACCTTGGTGGCAAACTCATAAAACTTGCGTTTGATCCAGGTTGAGTCAATGTATTTTACTTGAACCCGTCTTGTCATTCCCTCGTAAAGCCTAGGAGGGGCAAACATCACGTGAGGGCCTATTTCCCTGATATTTTCCTGAGCCGTTTCAGGTTCCTCAGGGAAATTGAGCGTATATCCTACCTGAAGGCCGCATGATATGGACATCATTTGCTCACCTATCCAGGCAAAGGGAAGATAAGAGACAAAGTCGTCAGTATCATAGCATGGATCCACAGACATGAGATTGTGGCCCATTGTTAGCATGTTCCAATGGCTCAGCAAAGCACCCTTAGGAAGTGCCGTGGTCCCCGAGGTGTAAAAAAGCAAGCATATATCATCGCCATGACCCTCTTCTATCATCTTCTCAAAAAGGTCAGGCTGTTCCTTTTCCAGTTCTCTTCCTCTTTTCTGTACTTCGGGGATGCTCATCAGGAAGTCCTGGTGGTAGTTTCTCATCCCCTTGGGATCGTCCCATATCACCCATTGCAAATGGGGGCATTCGTCTTTGATGGCCAATGCCTTGTCCACCTCTTCCTGAGTCTCACCCACGAAAAATTTGGCATCGGAGTGATCAACAATGTATTTTACCTCATCGATCATGCAGTCTTGAAAAAGCCATACCGCAACTCCGCCTGCGCACAACGCTGCCATTTCCGCCCATAGTCCCTCGGGTCTATTATCCCCTATCATGGCCACTTTGTCCCCGCGTTTGAGCCCAAGGCTGACCATACCTAAGCAAAGATATTTCACATTATCGTAATAGTCCTGCCACGTGTAAGGCCGCCATATCCCAAACTCCTTTTCCCTCATGGCAACTTTATTCTTTCCGTATTTCCTACATTGGGTATGGAAAAGTTTTGGGATGGTCAGGTCCTTAGTAATTTCTATCTGGGCTCCGGCCATGTGATAGCTTACCTCCTTGTGGCGTATAGATCCTCTGTTCCTAGGTACGCACTAATCACATCAGGGTTCTTTTGAACTTCATCTGGGGGACCATCTGTCACTGGGTTACCGAAATTGAGCACAAAAACCCGGTGGGAAATATCCATCACAACACCCATGTCATGTTCAACCAAGATGCAGGTGACTTTCCATCTCTCTTCTTCGTTGAGGTCCAAAATGAATCGGGCCATATCCTCCACTTCCTCGAGGTTGAGGCCTGCCAAAGGCTCGTCAAGGAGGAGAAGCTCGGGATTCAACGCCAAAGCCCGGCCCAACTCCACGCGTTTCTGTAACCCATAAGGGAGCATGTGCACTGTTTTGTCTCGAATACTCTCTATCTCAAGGAGGTCAATTATCTCTTCTTCTATGAATTTTCTTGCTTCCAGCTCCTCCTGCTTGGTCTTTCCCACATATATTGAACCACTAATGATACCCGATTTGAGGTGAATATGCCGGCCCAGACGGATATTGTCCAATACGGACATGCCGCCAAATAATTCGATCTTTTGAAATGTCCTGGAAATACCCAGTTGTGCCCTTTGATATGGCTTCAAGTGGTTGATTTTTTGGCCCTTGTAATAGATGCTTCCCTTTTGCGGCCGATAAAGCCCATTAATACAATTCATCATTACGGTTTTACCCGCTCCATTGGGCCCTATAATAGAGTGGATCTCGCCCTTTTTCACCTCCAGGCTTACGCCGTTAAGGGCTGCGACCTTTCCAAAATACATGTGGATATCTTCGAGTCTAAGGAGAGTCTCGCCTTCTTTGACATCAGGAAGCTGAGCCATATATCGGGGCCTCCGTAAATGGGAATGAAAGCTTTGAAAGGGTTGAGAACTGCGCCTCTTGGCAAAAAACTTCTTTACCCATACTTACTAAGTTGTATTTTGTCAACAGCTTTTATACAAAAATCCGTCTAAGACGCATCCTTATCATCCTTCATTAACTGGTTCACAGACTCAAGCGTCCCTCCCCTATCGCGGGAACCAGAGCAAAGGAAGGCGGTATTTCTCGATAGGCGTTAACTATACGAACCTGGCTGTCCTTATCTCGGGAACAAGGTGCTTCCTGCACTGGCTAAGAAAATACTCATCCGTCATCCCCGCTATAAAATCCCTCACTATCCCTGCTGGTGGTGTCTTGTCTCTGTACTCCTGTGCCATCCCATCCAAGAAGCCCGTAAAAATGTCTGATTCTTCATTCCCTTCTTCTAAATCTTGGAGGAATTTTTCAAAAAGCAGCTCAAACATTAATTTAACCTTAGGTGTTTGTTCTTTTACCTTGCCACAGGAATAGATCCTCTTTTGATTGAAATCCTTCAATTCCCTCAATGCCTCCGCTACCTCTTCACTGAAGCTTATATACGGCTTGTGCAGGCTGTTACCCACCAGGTCTTCCACTAGTCTATAAACTATGGTACCATTTTTGTCTCCCAAAACCTCCTTGCAGCGCTTTGGAATATCTTCCCGTCGAATCAGTCCTAGCCGAATGGCATCCTCTATATCCCTCCCAACATAGCTAATGGTGTCTGCCATTCTTACCACGCAGCCCTCTAAGGTCATAGGCCATATATCAATGGTGGGATCAGCTTTCTCGGCCGCAATTTCCGATTCCAATTGTTCGAAATCCTTACGAGGGTCAGGACTTAATGCCTTCAGGTGTATCTCCCCATTGTGACAGAAAATTCCGTCCAACACCTGTAAAGTCAGATTCCATCCCTTTCCCTTCCTTTCTATGTCCTGAAGAAAGCGCACACTCTGGATGTTATGCAAGAATGGTCCTAGGTGGTGGGCCTCACACAGCTCTGAAAGGAACTTCTCACCGTCATGACCGAAAGGCGTATGACCTATATCATGGCCTAGGGCTATCGCCTCAATCAAATCTTCATTTAGCCGAAGAAGCCTTCCGATGGTTCTAGCAATCTTTGAGACCAGCTGTACGTGGAGAACTCGGTGCGTGATGTGGTCGTTTTTGATCAGGTAAAATACTTGAGTTTTATCAATATATCGAGAATACGCCAAAGAATGCAAGATACGATCTGTGTCAATTGAGAATTGCTGTCTGTGGCCTTGTTGGATACTCTCTTCCATCTTTTTTCTGAGAGCGTTTCGACTTTTACAGGCAAACTCTGACAGCTTCAGGTCCTCTTCCCTATCAAGTTTTTCCCTCAACCTGAGCAACCTATCCGTACTATTTCCGTATTCCATGGGAATTTTGTGCCTCGCTCTAGCCCATTTTTTGGGAGCTTATATAATCCACCAGCCTAGCAAAAAATCTCTCAAAGTTGTTTGCCTTAGCCTTTCTCACACACCTGAACATACTCAAAAAACATTGGGTTGGTTGGCCAATTCTTCTCAAGCAAGATTGGATGCCTGTGTGGGTCATGGCTTTCTGAAGACAAAAGAAATTCTTTTAACAGATGGAATTTTCCTTGCTTATGAGCCCGAACGATGGTAATAAAAATAATTTGTCTTGAGATTTACCACTCCCGTCATTAAGTAGCCTTCAAAGCTTTTTAATATTATAACAGGTTAGGGTTTATTTCTCAAGACATTGGGAATTTAGTGGCTCCGTTGGAGCCATAACTCCGCACACCCGGAATAAAGCCCGGTGCCCCCAGGGGGCCAGATGATCCAGGTGGAGGGAGAAAAACCGAGGCAGGGGCAGGAGAGCCCCAGAAAAGGAGGATTAGATGGCAAATGTAAGTATGAAAGAACTTCTCGAGGCAGGTGTTCATTTCGGTCACCAGACCAGGCGTTGGAACCCAAAGATGAAACCTTACATCTTTGGCGCCCGAAACGGAATTCACATCATAGACCTTCAAAAAACCGTCAGGCTTTTCAAAGTGGCTTATGATTTCGTGGTACGCACAGTGGCCGAGGGTTACTCGGTGCTATTTGTGGGAACAAAAAAACAGGCCCATGATTCTATCGTTGAAGAGAGCGAGCGCTGCGGGATGTTTTACGTGGTTAACCGCTGGCTCGGCGGAACGCTGACCAATTTTCAAACCATTAGAAGGAGTGTAAACCGCCTCAAAGAACTGGAATCAATGAAGCGAGAGGGTGGGTTTAGCAGGTACACAAAAAAAGAGGCCCTCAAAATGGAGAAGGAGCTGGTAAAGTTAGAAAAAAACCTTGGGGGCATAAAAGACATGGATGAATTGCCGGGAGCCCTTTTTGTGGTGGATCCAAAGAGGGAAAGAATCGCGGTACGCGAGGCACGAAAACTGAAAATACCCGTGGTAGCCATTGCTGATACAAACTGTGACCCTGACGAGATAGACTTCATCATCCCGGGAAATGACGACGCCATTAGGGCCATACGCCTGTTTTGCTCCAGGATAGCGGATGCCTGTGTCGAAGGCCACAACTTGGCCGAGGAAAGGCTGAGAGCAGAAGCAGAAATGAGACAACAAGCAGAGGCTGCAGAAATGGAGGAAGAAAAGCCATCCGCTGAGGAAGCAGGCCAGGAGGAAACATCGGGAGGCCCTGAGGTTATAGTTATCCCAAAACGGACTGAAGTTGAGCAAGCTTCCGATACCGTAGAGGCTGAGTCCGAGCCGGCTCCACCCGAAGCGGACGCAGAATAAGACTGAGATTATATTCAAGAGTATACCCATTACGGGAATATGCCGAAACGAAAGGAGATTGCCGTGGCAGTTACAATGGAGCAAATTAAGGAATTGAGGGAAAAGACAGGCGTGGGCATTATGGATTGCAAAAAGGCCCTGAATGAATGCGGCGGAGACATAGAAAAGGCCGTTGATTATCTCAGAAAAAAGGGAATAGCCACAGCCAAAAAACGTGGTAGCAGGACCGCTTCACAGGGACAAATCCAGGCTTACATTCATGGGGGAGGAAAAATTGGTGTATTGGTGGAGGTTAATTGCGAAACGGATTTTACTGGAAAGACTGACGACTTCTCTACCTTTGTGAAGGATATTGCTATGCAGATAGCCGCCACAAACCCTGTGGCTATTGACCGCGAGAGGGTTCCGACCGAGATTCTAGAACGAGAAAAGGAAATATACACGACCCAGGCCAGAGAGACTGGAAAGCCGGAAAAGGTGATAGAGAAGATCGTTGAAGGAAAAATGAAAAAGTTTTACTCCGAGGCATGTCTAATGGAGCAGCCCTTCGTGAAGAACCCCGACATCACAGTACAGGACCTTCTAAACGAATTGATTGCCAAGACTGGAGAGAATATAGTTATCAGGAGGTTTGTGAGATTCCAGCTTGGGGACTCTGATGAATAGTGAGAGGACTAGGTTCAAACGTATCCTCTTGAAACTAAGTGGCGAGGCCCTTTCAGCCAAGAGCGACGCCATAGATCCCCAAACTATCCTGAGGGTTGCTCGAGAAATTAAGTCCGCTCATGACCTTGGTGTCCAAATCGCCATCGTGATAGGGGGCGGAAACATTTTTAGGGGCCTTCGGGCAGTTGATTACAGAATGGATCGGGTGGTCGCCGATCATATGGGTATGTTGGCCACGGTCATCAATGCCCTTGCACTTGGAGGTGCGCTGCAAACAGTTGGGCTAGAAGCCCAAGTGATGTCGGCTATTGAGATGAGAGG